>Ga0272443_10001484_pt1 | contig 33921 bp, 43 predicted proteins | sample SSMAcet12_FD_193581 | JGI IMG/M metagenome (GOLD analysis project Ga0272443, IMG submission 193581) | Marine sediment archaeal communities from Little Sippewissett salt marsh, Falmouth, MA, United States - SSM-Acet-12 | ecosystem: Environmental > Aquatic > Marine > Wetlands > Sediment ... | reverse complement strand
GAAATTGAGCTCCTTTACCTCCGCCCTGCAATCTATATCGCTACTGAGATGAATTTCTCCCCGGCGGAAAACTGGACACTTAACCTTAAGACCGACAGGCTCCTAGGAAGAAAGCTTTTCGACCTATTGTGAAATTCTTGAGATCATTGTGGGCAGCTGCGTCAAAAGACCTTGCACGATAGTTATTAAACTGGAGAATGGCAACGGTTGCTAAAATGCCCATGATTGCGATGACAATAAGCAGTTCAATTGTGTATACCCTTCTTTTTTACAGAATGTACACATAATTTGTTAGCCGTGTTAAAAGAAAAAGGCAGGCTCACGGAACCTGCCTTTTAGAGTTCTCAATTTATATTATTTATCCGCACTTTCTATAGTGCCGCCTGGACCGGAAATCGAGTATACACGAGTTCCCGCAGAATGACTAGAAGCCATTCGATAATTAGTAGCAGACGCAGCCAAGACGCTAACACTAACATTAGAACTTGTAAAAGCACCATAAGAATCGACAAGGCGAGCTACGGCCGGGCAGTATGTCTCATTGTCCACATAAAAAGCTTCCTGAGCAGTGGTGAAATTCTTGAGGTCGCTCTGGGCTGCTGCGTTGAAGGATCTCGCGCGGTAGTTGTTAAACTGCGGGATGGCGATGGCCGCCAAAATTCCGATGATCGCGATGACGATCATCAACTCAATGAGGGTGAAACCTTCTTCTTTTTTGTGAAATTGACTCATACTCATGTCCTCCTGCCTGCTTTGCATTTATTTACTAGGATTATAGTCAAAGTCTGAATGAAACTTTCCAGATTTGAACTTTTTCCTCACCTCCTTTCAAATTGGTATTTTGGCCAGGTTCTTTTCTATTGACAGGGAATACCTCCAAAATCTGTGCCACAGAGTTTTAATTTTTTGATTAAAATAGTTTTCAATAAGCATATCCACATGTTGAACGGTGTGGCAGGTGGACTGGAAGGCACGATTATTAGGCCTTGAGGGGCCTTATAGGGACTTGGGGTGAGTTTGACCCTGGATTGGGTGATTTTCACCTTTTGAAGGGAAATTTCAGGAAGATGTGAGTTTAAGCTTGTTGAGGCGGTATTTGAAGGAGTCCGGGGAAAGGCCCAGGAGCTGGGCCGCCTTTTGGCGGGAGCCTGCCGAGAGGTCCAGGGCCTGGGTGATGTATTCCCTCTCGATGTTCCCCAGGATTCTATCGAGATCGATTCCTTCTTTTGTCAAATCGGTTCGCCGGCGCCTGTCCTCGTGGATGGTTCTCTTGAAATTGGAAAGCGTCAAACTTTCGGGCAGGACGATGTTCGAGGTCTCCAAGGCCACGCTCCGCTCCACGATGTTCTCGAGCTCCCTCACATTGCCGGGGAACGTGTACTGGCCGAGGATGTCCATGGCATAAGCGCTGATCTTCTTGACGTCCTTGTCCAGTTCCCCGGAGTACTTTTCCAGAAAAAACTGGGCCAGCAGGGGCAGGTCCCCTTCACGGTCGCGCAGGGGCGGCATGGTGATCTGGATCACGTTGAGCCGGAAGTAGAGGTCTTCCCTGAATCGCTTTTCGATGACCTCTGTTTCGAGGTCTTTGTTGGTGGCTGAGATAAACCGCACGTTGATGTTTTTCTCGCGGGTCCCGCCGACCGCGGTGAAGGTCCTCTCCTGGAGCACCCTCAGGAGCTTGACCTGAATGGTGGGGGAAAGCTCGCCTATTTCGTCGAAAAAGACCGTCCCACCGTCCGCCGCGCCGAAAAGACCTTCCTTGTCGGATGTCGCACCTGTGAAAGCTCCTTTTTTGTAGCCGAAAAGCTCGCTCTCGATAAGGGATTCGGGTATCCCCGCACAGTTGATCACAATGAAGGGTTTGTTTTTGCGGTCGCTCTGCCGGTGGATAGCCCTGGCCACAAGCTCCTTGCCCGTCCCGCTCTCTCCAAAGATGAGAATGTTGCTCTTTGTCTGGGCGACCCTGGAGATGAGGTCGTAGACCCTTTTCATTTCGGGGCTTTCACCCACCAGGCACCCGAAGTGAAATTTTTCCTGATCTTCAGCGGACTCCGGTTCACCCCCGCCGTTTCTCCTGGAGTTCAGTGCGTCATGGACGATTTTCTTGAATTCCCTGACCTTGAAGGGTTTGGGGATGTAGTCGTAGGCGCCTTCCCTCATGGCCTCCACCGCGCTCTCCGCGGTGGCAAATGCCGAGATCATCACCACAATGGTCTCGGGGTGCTCACCCTTGGCCTTTTTGAGGACCTGGATCCCGTCGATATCCCTCATGCGGATGTCGGTGACAACGAGATCGTATATCTCATTGTCCAGCAGTTGGTAGGCCTCTTCTCCGGAATCGGCAAGCGCTACCTGATACCCTTCCTGGGACAGGAGAATCTCGAGGAACTCGCGCATCCCCTGTTCATCGTCCACGACCAGTATCTTTTGTGCGCCTTCTCCAGGCAATACGCCCTCCAACAACGGTTAAATCGACCCGCCCTTTCAGAGGGACACCGAGAAAGGGGGAGTTGTGGCTCTTTGAATGCAAATCCTCTGCCCGAAGCGTGTACTCCACATCCGGATCCACCACGGCAAGGTCCGCGGGAAGCCCTTCCCGAAGCCTCCCGCCCGGAATGTCGAGAATGCGGGCTGGGTTCGAGGACACCCTGCGGACAGCCTCGGGGAGGGTGAGGATGCCCTTGGAAACAAGCGCCAAGGTCAGCGGCAGGGCCGTCTCGAGCCCAATGATGCCGAAGGCCGCCTCCTGGAACTCGAGATCCTTTTCCAGGGGGCTGTGGGGTGCGTGATCCGTGGCGATGACATCCAGGACGCCCTGCTTGAGGCCCTGTTGAATGGCCGCCACATCTTCCGGCCCCCTGAGGGGCGGATTCATCTTGGCCTCGGTACGATAGCCCATGACCGCGGTGTGGTCCAGCGTGAAGTAGTGGGGCGCGGTCTCCGCTGTTACCGGAACGCCGTCCTCCTTGGCCCTTCTTATGATATCCACCGAGCCTCTGGTGCTCACGTGGGCGATGTGGACAGGGCAGCCGGTCAGTTTGGCAAGGCACACATCCCGAAACACCATGATCTCTTCGCTTGCGGCAGGTATGCCGGCAAGGCCGATCCTGGTTGAAATCTCTCCCTCGTGCATGCACCCGCCCCTTGAAAGGTCGGTTTCCTCACAGTGGGAGATGACGGAAAGCCCGTGAAACCGGGCATATTCCAGGGCGCGCCGCATGAGCTCGCTGTTTTTTACCGGGTGGCCGTCATCCGACACGGCAACCGCGCCCGCCTTTTTGAGATCCCCGAATTCCGTCAGCCGCTCCCCCTTTTGGCCGAGAGAGACAGCTGCTATGGGATAAACACGAAGCGGGCAGGAGGCGCGGGCCTGCGTGAGGATGAATTCCGTCACGGAACTGCTGTCGTTCACAGGTTCCGTGTTCGGCATGCAGGCCAGGGCCGTGAATCCTCCCGCAACCCCTGCCATTCCCCCGGTCTCTATGGTCTCCTTGTACTCATGACCGGGCTCCCTCAGATGAACGTGCATGTCTATGAGGCCGGGAACCACCAGTTTCCCCGAGGCGTCGATCTCCTCCATTCGCGGGCCTTTTTCAAGGGATTCGCCCGAAGGACCGATACGCTGTATCGTGCCCTTCTCGATCAGGATATCGGCCTTGCGAATCTTCCCGTCGAGAGGATCGACCACTCTCCCGTTTTTAATCCACAGTGTCACGCCTGGATCCTCCAATCAGAAGGTACAACAGGGCCATGCGAACCGCAACCCCGTTTGTCACCTGGTCAAGAATGACGGAGTAAGGGCCGTCGGCCACCTCGGACGAGATCTCCACACCACGGTTCATGGGGCCGGGATGCATGATCATGACATCCTTTTTGGCCTTTTTGAGCCGTGTCGGGGTGAGGCCGAAGAATGAGGCATACTCCCTGGCGCCCGGGAAGAGGAGCGTGCTCTGCCTCTCGAGCTGGATCCGGAGCATCATGACCACGTCCTTGCCGGCGACGGCCTTCTCTGGATCGTGCACGACCTCCACCCCAAGAGTTTCGGCCTTGTAGGGCATCATGGTGGGTGGTCCGGCTATGGTCACGTGGGCCCCCATTTTTCTCAACCCGATGATGTTGGACCGAGCCACCCTGCTGTGGCCGATGTCCCCGATGATCGACACCTCGAGCCCCTTGATCGATCCCTTCTTCTCCCTTATTGTGAGAAGGTCAAGAAGTGCCTGGGTGGGGTGTTCGTTGATACCGTCCCCCGCATTGATGACGCAGGCCTTGACTTCCCTTGCGAGGAGATGAGGCGCTCCGGTTGAGGAGTGGCGGATCACGATCAGATCCGGGCTCATGGCCTGGAGATTCCTGGCCGTGTCGATGAGGGTCTCGCCCTTGACGAGGCTGCTCCCCGAGGCGGAAAGGCTCGTGGTGTCCGCGCTCAACCTCTTGGCGGCCAGTTCAAAGGAGGTCCGGGTCCTGGTACTGGGCTCGTAAAAAAAATTGACAATGCTTTTCCCCCTGAGGGTGGGGACTTTCTTGATCTCCCTTTGAGAGATCTCCTTTAAAGACTCTGCTGTGTCGAGGATGAGCTCGATATCCTCCACCGAGAGCTGCTCCATACTCAGGAGATCTTTGTGGAAAAAATCACTCACAACGGTTCCCCCGGTCAAAAAAAACCCCCTTGTCCTCGCGGCGACAAGGAGGTTTTTAAATTATGTGAAATGGATTCAGCCATAATGCAAGCATGAATCTTTGTAAGTCAAAATCACGGCTATGGGCGTCAAAATATCTTCACTCCCGTGTGTCAATTCTGGGTGTGAACCCCCGGTGTTATTGAGAAATTATGAAGTCGGTTTTTCCTCCGTTTTGTCAACTTCCGGCTCCTCGGTCTCCGGCGCTGCTTGGCCGGCGTCTTTTTCCGGTTCGGGCGGGGCGACCTTTTTCTCTACAGCCTCAGTCTTTGGCGTTTCCTTGGGTGACTCGACCTTTACCTTTTCCTTAGCTGCCTTATCCTTTTTACGGGCTTTCTTCTCTCCTTCGCCCGGAAGCAGCTGCACAATGGAGACGGCTGCCCCATCTCCCTTGCGATAGCCTTTCTTCACCACTCGGGTATATCCGCCCTGCCGGTCCATGTACCGGTCCTTCAACTCACTGAAGAGCCGATGGGTGACGTCTTTTTCCCTGATAAAGGACAGCGCCTGGCGTCTCGCATGGAGATCGCCCCTCTTGGCCAGGGTGATCATTTTTTCAGCTACGGGCTTCAGCTGTTTGGCCTTGGCATCCGTGGTTTCCAGCTGTTCATGCTTGAACAGGGAAGTCACCATGTTTCGGAGAATGGCCTTTCGATGGCTGGAGCCGGTCCCCATTCTTTTCCGCGCCTTCTGGTGCCTCATTATTCTGTATCCTCTTCCTCGTTTTCCAGCTCTTCCAGTTTTGAATCCGGGGGCGGAAAATTATCGAGTTTCATTCCCAAAGAGAGTCCCATCTCGCTGAGGATTTCCTTGATCTCGTTGAGCGATTTCCTGCCGAAGTTCTTGGTTTTGAGCATCTCATTTTCTGACTTCTGAACCAACTCACCGATGAGGGTGATGTTTGCGTTCTTCAGACAGTTGGCCGACCTGACCGACAATTCAAGTTCTGAGACGGGCCTGAAGAGGTTTTCATTCAGTTTGTCTTCCTCTTCCTCGTCATCCTCATCCAGAGGCTCAGGCTCTTCCTCGAAATTGATAAAGGGCGACATCTGCTCCTTGAGGATCTTTGCGGCAAAGGCCACGGCATCCTCGGGGAGAATGCTTCCATCGGTCCACACCTCAAAGGTCAGCTTGTCATAATCGGTGATCTGCCCGACCCTGGCGTTGGACACCACATAGTTGACCTTCTCTATGGGTGAAAAAACAGCATCCAGCGGAATGAGCCCAATGTCCCGGTTTTTACCCTTGTTCTTCTCCGCGGGTACATAGCCTTTGCCCATCTGAACGACCATCTCCATCTCCAGCGCCCCTTCCTTGTTCAGGGTGGCGATGTGCTGGTCCGGAGTCAGGATCTCCACGGATCCGTCGGTCTTGATGTCGGCCGAGGTCACCTCTCCTTCGCCATTGACGGACAGGTTGATGATCGCCTCCTCCACATCGATGAGCTTCAGCTTGACTTCCTTGAGGTTCAGCAGAATGTCGGTGACGTCTTCGAGAACGCCGGGGGCGGTCATGAACTCATGGGCCACCCCTTCGATCTTCACGGACGAGATCGCCGCGCCTTGGAGGGAGGAGAGCAAGATTCTTCTCAGCGAATTTCCGATAGTGATACCGAATCCTCGCTCAAGCGGCTCGCAGACGAACTTCCCATAGGTATTTGTATGGCTTTCCTCGTCTATCACGATTGCCTTCGGCCTGATCAGCTCGCGCCAGTTTCTTGCTTTTAAGTCAGCCAAAAATATTCCTCACTTTTTCAGAAGTGCCTGAATACCGGTAAATCCCGGAAAATCTCTTTCAAGGGTGCCCCCCGGCGGTTATTTGGAGTAAAGCTCGACAATGAGCTGTTCCTGAATGGGCATGGTCAAATCTTCCCGGTTGGGAAGGCCCTTCAAGGTCCCTCTGAACTTGTCCTTGTCGACTTCCAGCCAGTTCGGGATGCCCCTGCGCACCACTGTTTCCATAGACTCGAGAATGGGTCCGGCCTTTCTGCTCGACTCCTTGACCTCTATCACGTCCCCAACCTTTACCTGAATCGAGGGAACATTGGCCTTTCTCCCGTTCAACGTAAAGTGGTTGTGTCTGACAAGCTGACGCGCCTGAGTTCTTGAAGCGCCGAATCCCATCCGGTACACGATGTTGTCCAGTCGGCTTTCCAGGAGAACCAGTAGATTGGTTCCGGTGATGCCCTTCTGCTTTTCGGCACGCTGGTAGTAGAGCCGAAACTGTTTCTCGAGCACTCCGTAGATTCTCTTGACCTTTTGTTTTTCCCGCAACTGTAAACGGTAGTCGGAGATCTTTCCGCCGCGCCTCTGCCCGTGCTGCCCGGGTGGGTAAGGGCGTCTCTCGTAGGCGCACTTTTCCCCGTAACACCGGTCACCCTTGAGAAAAAGCTTCAGATTCTCTCGTCGGCACAGTCTACATAACGATTCCGTATATCTTGCCAAAACAGCTTCTCCTTAAAAAATCATTGGCGGCACAAAAATGCCCAGAGAAAACGCACAGGGCCGGACAGTGTATTGACTAAACCCTTCTCCGTTTGGGCGGCCTGCACCCGTTGTGCGGAATGGGGGTCACATCCCTTATGACAGTCACGGTAAAGCCGTCCGTCTGAAGCGCTCTCAAGGCGGCCTCCCGGCCCACACCCGGGCCCTTGACGCGGACTTCGGCGGACCGCATGCCGTTTTCCATGGCCACCCTGACGGCATCTTTTGCTGCAAGCTGAGCCGCGAAGGGAGTGCTCTTACGCGAACCCTTGAACCCCTGCCTGCCTGCGCTCGAAGTCGCAACCACGTTCCCTTCAGCATCCGTCACTGTGATAATGGTATTGTTGAAAGTGGACTGGATGTGAATGATGCCGGTCGGTATATTCTTTTTTTCTCTTTTCGTTTTGGTCTTGCGTCTGGTCGCTTTTGCCATTATTTCTCACCTTCTCGAGGTTTATTTCTTCTTACGGCCGATGGCTGACCTCCGGGGACCTTTGCGGGTCCTTGCGTTCGTGCTCGTCCTCTGCCCGTGTACTGGAAGTCCTTTACGATGCCTGAGTCCCCTGTAAAGGCCCAGATCCATGAGGCGCTTGATATTCATGGAAACATCGCGCCTCAAATCGCCCTCCACCTTGTGCTTCTCGTCGATGACCCTTCGTATGCTGGTAATCTCACCCTCGGCGAGGTTGTCGGTCTTGGTGTTCCAGTCCACGCCGGCCTCGGTCAAAATCTCACGGGAAAGGGTCCTCCCGATACCGTAGATGTAGGTCAACGCGATTTCCGCCCTTTTGTTTTTCGGTAGATCAACGCCAGCAATCCTAGCCAATTTCAAAACCCCCTAGCCTTGTAAAGGAAACCTCACTCGCGGAGTGATTATCCCTGCTTTTGTTTGTGTCTGGGATTTTCACAAATAATCCGGACCGTTCCGTTGCGGCGGATTATCTTACATTTCTTACAAATTTTCTTTACCGAGGTTCTCACTTTCATTTCTTTTCTCCGGACCAAAAAAACAGGATAATCTTAACTCTTTCCGGTGCCGCGGTAAACGATCCGGCCTCTGGTCAAATCATAAGGCGACAACTCGACCTGGACCAGATCCCCAGGAAGAATTTTGATGTAATGCATTCGCATTTTGCCGGAAATGTGGGCCAGGACCCTGTGACCATTCTCCAACTCCACTTTGAACATGGCGTTGGGCAGTGTTTCTATAACGGTTCCCTGCGCTGATATTGCATCTTCTTTTGCCATATATTATATCTCTCAGCCTTTCTTCAGTAAATAACCAAAGAAATCCTGTTTACCTGACTGTCCTTCCAAGCCCTTTTCTCATAAAGCCTTCATAGTGTCTCGTGAGCATGTGGGATTCGATCTGGTTGGCCGTGTCCATGGCAACCCCCACCACAATAAGCAGGGCCGTTCCCCCGAAGTAAAAGGGCACATTCATCTGATAAATCAAAATTTGCGGTAAAACGCACACTGCCGACACATAAAGGGCTCCGCTGAAGGTGATCCGGGTGAGGACCCTGTCTATGTACTCCGCCGTGTTCTTTCCGGGTCGAATCCCAGGAATGAAGCCCCCGTATTTTTTCATGTTGTCCGCAACGTCCACGGGGTTGAAATGCACCGCCGTATAAAAGTAGCAGAAGAAAATAATAAACATCACGAAAATCAGGATATAAACAATATGCCCCGGAGAGAGAAAATTCACAATGGTCTGCAGCCAGGGCATTTCCTGGACGTTCATAAAATTGGCGATTGTCGCCGGGAACATGATGATGGAGGAGGCGAAAATGGGAGGAATCACCCCGGCTGTGTTGACTTTCAAAGGCAAGTGAGTGCTCTGCCCCCCGTACATCCGCCTGCCGACGACCCTTTTGGCATATTGAACGGGTATTCGTCTCTGCGCCCGCTCCACGTAGACGATGAAGCCAACCACGGCGATCATGAACCCCACTAGAAGGACCACAAAAAAGGGCGTGACTTCACCCGTGCCCATGAGCCGGAAGGTGTTGCCCACCGCAATGGGGAAACGCGCCACGATACCGGCGAAGATGATCAGCGAGATACCGTTTCCGATGCCGCGTTCAGTAATCTGTTCGCCCAGCCACATGAGAAAGGCCGTGCCCGCGGTCAGGGTGATGATGGTCATCAGACGAAATCCCCAACCGCCCATGGGGACCACCAGGGCCCCGCCGGGGCTCGCCATTCTCTCGAGGCCGATGGCGATGCCGAATCCCTGAATGATGCTGAGGATGACCGTACCGTACCTGGTGTACTGGGTGATCTTCTTGCGGCCCTGCTCGCCTTCCTTCTTGAGTTTCTCCAGATGAGGTATGACAACGGACATGAGTTCCAGAATGATCGAGGCACTGATGTAAGGCATGATCCCCAGGGCCATGACGGACATCTGGCTCAAGGCGCCGCCGGAGAACATGTCCATGAGCCCGAACAGGGTTCCCTGCCGTGCGCTGAAAAACGCGGACAATGCGGCGCCGTCGATACCCGGCGTGGGTATGTAGCAGCCGAGCCGGTAGACCGCAAGCATTGCGAGCGTGAAAAAAATTCTCTTTTTCAGCTCGGGAATCTTGCCGATATTTTGAAAGCCGCCAATCACTTTATTGGACCCCGCCGAAAATTATCCTCATAAAAGTTCAATGGACCCGCCCGCGGACTCTATTTTGTTACGGGCAGAAAGGCTCACCCGGTGGACCTTGACCTGGACGGGAAAGGAAATCTCACCGCCTGCAAGCAGCTTCACCTTGTCTTTCTTCCGTATGAGGCCGGCATTCAGAAGCTCATCAAAGCCTATGTCCGCGTTTGCCCCGAACCGTTCCAGGTCCTTTACATTGATGGCCTTGTATTCCACCCTGAAGAGATTAGTGAATCCCCGTTTAGGCAGCCGCCTCTGGAGGGGCATCTGTCCGCCCTCGAATCCGGGCTTGACACTGCCGCCGGAGCGGGCCTTTTGCCCCTTTTGTCCACGGCATGCGGTTTTCCCGTGCCCCGAACCAGGCCCTCTACCCACTCTCTTCCTCTTTTTTCTGGAACCCTTCACAGGAGAGAGATCGTGAACTCGCATTTAAATCTCCTTTTACTATGCCTCTACCCGGACCATGTGGACGACCTTGTCGATCATGCCTCGAATGGCCCGTGTGTTGTTCAGTTCCACGGTCTTGTGCATCCTGGTGAGGCCAAGACCGCGCAGTGTGGCTCGAACCTTTTTCGTTCTGCCTATGCCGCTTCTCACAAGTGTGACTTTTATCTTCTCGCCCATTTCAAAAACCCGATTTCAACTTTTTCAGACCGACTTGATCTCTTCCAGGGATTTGCCCCTGCGTTTTGCAATCATGGCCGGGTCCTGTATTGAGAGAAGCCCATTGATGGCCGCTTTCACCAGATTGTGCGGGTTGTGGGATCCAAGGCACTTGGTGAGGATATCCTGCACGCCGACCGCCTCGAGCACCGCACGCACCGCGCCTCCGGCGATGACGCCGGTACCGGGGCCGGCGGGTTTCAGGAGCACCCTTCCGGCTCCCCACTTTCCCACGACATCATGGGGAATGGTTCCGTCGATGAGCGGAACACGGGTCATGTTCTTCTTGGCCCGCTCCACCCCTTTTCGAATGGCCTCCGGGACCTCGTTTGCCTTTCCATGGCCGGCGCCCACCATGCCCTTTCCGTCACCGACAATGACAATCGCCCCGAAGCTGAAACGGCGCCCGCCTTTCACGACCTTGGCAACCCTGTTGATATGAACCACTTTTTCTATTAACTGGACTTCGTCCTCTTCCCTGTACAATTCGTATCCCCCTGAAAAACCGCGCTTGTATTTTCTTTTCGAATGAACCCCGATGGGCCCCCGGCCTGCGTCCGGGCAGGCCGCGTCGTGGCGACGATTTAGAGGCGGTGCACCCCCGGACTGTTTCCTTCAGACGCCGTCGTGTTAGAACTCAAGACCACTTTCCCTTGCGGCATCCGCGAGGGCCTTGACACGGCCGTGGTAAAGGAAACCGTTCCTGTCAAAGACGATTTTCTTGATCCCTTTCTCCAAGGCCTTTTCCGCTATCTTCTTCCCTACGACCGCCGCACCGTTACAGTTTCCTCCACCCGCTTCCATCTCGGCCTTCAGATCCGGCGACAAGGAAGACACAGCTGCCAGGGTTTTGGAGGTCTCGTCATCTATGATTTGCGCGTAAATGTGCCTTGCGCTTCTAAATACGGACAGACGCGGTTTCTCCGAGCATCCCCTGACGGACCTTCGCACGCGTTTTTTTCGTTTGAGCCTTGCCTTTTTCCTACTTATGGTTGCCATTGCATGACCTTTCAAAAAGCCCTTGTCATCCCTTCACTTACTTGGCGGACTTGCCGGCCTTTCGCCTGATGACCTCGTTTTCGTATCGGATTCCCTTGCCCTTGTAAGGTTCGGGTTTTCTCAATGCACGGATACGAGCCGCCGTTTCCCCGAGGAGCCCTTTGTCAATGCCGCTGAGGACAACCTTGCTCTTGTCCACCCTGGCATCGATGCCGTCCGGCAGTGCGAAATTGATGGGGTGGGAGTACCCCAGGTGGAAGACCGCCGTTCGCCCGGCCACCTCGGCCCGGTACCCGACTCCCACGATCTCGAGCGCACGTTCGTAACCAGCGCTCACCCCTGTCACCATATTCGCGATAAGGGCCCGAAAGAGACCGTGAAGGGCCTTGGAGTTCTTTTCTTTCTCATCCACCTTGACCAACAGGCGATCCTCTTCAATGTCCAGCATCACCCCGGAATCGATCTTTCGCGTGAGCTCTCCCTTGGGGCCTTTAACGGTCAGCACATCCCCCGCGAGGTCTATCTTAACCTCTTTTGGAATTGGAATTGGCAACTTTCCTATCCGTGACATCTTTTTCCTCCACTACACTTTCCGGGCACTCTGGGACATTCCGACAATTCCGCGGTGCACTCCGAACCGATTACCAGACCGAACAGAGAACCTCTCCGCCGATGTTCTTTTTCCGCGCATCCCGATCCGTCATGAGCCCCTGTGAGGTGGACAGGATATTGACCCCATAGCCGTTCAGGACCATGGGTATCTTGTCACTGGGGGAATAAACGCGGCATCCGGGCCTGCTCACCCTTTTGAGTCCGCTGATAACGGCGCGCCCCTCGGCATCGTACTTGAGAAATAATCGGATCTTCTTGTGATTGCCGTCTTTGAGAACTTTATAGTTCCGAATCATCCCTTCCTCTTTGAACACCTTGGCGATGTTCATCTTGATGTTCGAGGCAGGGACATCCACGGTCTCGTAGGAAACCGAGAGAGCATTCCTGATTCGGGTTAACATGTCTGCAATTGGATCGGTCATGGTCATCTGGCCAACTCCTCCATTAAGGCCTGTCTCTTCTGGTCTACCAACTCGACTTGACGACACCGGGGATCTCTCCCCGGAGCGACATGCTTCTGAAGCATATACGGCATATCCCGAACTTTCTCAGGTATGCCCTGGATCTCCCGCAAATGGGGCATCGGTTGTATTTCCGTGTCGAGAACTTAGGCTTTCGCTGCGCTTTGGCAATCAGGGATTTTTTTGCCACATTTTCCTCCCTGCTAGTTTCTGAAAGGCATCCCTAAATTTTTGAGTAAAAAGTAACCCTCTTCGTCTTTTCTGCCGCTGGTCACGATACTTATATTGAGACCCTTGATCTTGTCTATCTTATCGTAGTCCACCTCGGGGAAGATTATGTGCTCCTTTATCCCGATGGAACAGTTACCCCTGCCGTCAAATACCTTGCTGGAGAGGCCCTGGAAATCCCTCACCCGAGGAAGGGCGACATTGAAGAGTTTGTCGAGAAAGTCGTACATCCTGCCGTGACGGAGCGTCACCATCACTCCAATGGGCATTCCCTCCCGGAGTTTGAATCCGGCAATGGATCGTTTCGCCTTGGTAATGACCGCCCGCTGGCCGGCTATCAGGCTGAGTTCCTCCACGCCGTTGTCCAGGACCTTGATGTTGAAAATGGCTTCCCCCAACCCCATGTTGAGGACGACTTTTTCTATTTTCGGCACGGCCATGATGCTCTTGTACTTGAATTCCTCCATCAAGGCCGGTACGACTTCATTCAGGTATTTTTCTCTTAAACGGGACAACACAACCTCCTAAGACCGGTAGGACGCATCAACCGTCAATGGACTCACCGCACTTCCTGCAGATTCTCACCTTGGACCCGTCCTCCAACACCTTTCTGCCCAGGCGGGATGGCTCGGCGCACTTGGAGCACACAACCATCAGATTGGAGATGTCAATGGGCGCCTCTTTCTCTACGATACCGCCCTGGGCATTCTTCCCGCCGGGTTTTGTGTGTCTCTTGACCATGTTGATTTTCTCGACGATCGCCCTTCCGTGTTCGGAGTCCACCCTGAGAACCGCTCCGATTTTACCCTTTTCCCTTCCGGTGAGGACGACGACCTTGTCATCTTTTTTGATTTGTGGATGCTTTTTATGCACCGTGCGACTCCGATAAATTTTGGCTCTAAAGGACTTCAGGAGCCAGGGATATAATCTTCATGAACCTCTTGGCGCGCAGTTCCCGGGCCACGGGGCCGAAGATACGGGTCCCGATAGGTTCGTTGTTCTGGTTGATCAAGACGGCGGAGTTGTCGTCGAACTTGATGTAGGAACCATCCGGCCTTCGAATCTCCTTGCTCGTGCGGACGACGACCGCCTTCATCACGCTTCCCTTTTTAACCTTGGAGTTCGGGATGGCCTCTTTCACCGAAACCACGATGATATCGCCAATGCTTGCATAGCGCCGCTTTGAACCTCCAAGGACCTTGATGCAGAGGAGGGACTTGGCCCCTGAGTTGTCCGCGACGCTCAATCTAGTCTCTGTTTGAATCATTTCAACTGCTCCGCACCAACGCTTTCGCTACCCAGAACCCTGGCCAACTCGGACCGCTCGATCACTTCCTGGATCCGCCACCTTTTCCGCTTGCTGAGTGGCCTGGATTCCACAATGCGAACCTTGTCACCGACGTGACAAAGATTCTCAGGATCGTGGGCCATGTACTTCTTGCGGCTCCGAATGTACTTTTTGTAGGTGGGGTGTTTTGTCAACCGATTCACCAGGACCATTGCGGTCTTGTCCATGTCCGTTCCGACCACCACACCGGTCAGTTGCTTTCTTACACCGCGTACCGACGCCATGCTTTGCCCTTCTCCCTGTTCCTCTATTTTGATGACTCGATTTCCCTGAGTATGGTCTTTACCTTAGCCAGGTCCTTTTTTGTCTTTCCGAGCATGGCGGTGTTTCCCAACTGTCCGGTCGCCTTTTGAAACCTCAAGTTGAAAAGGCTCTGATAGAATTCCTTTTCCTTTTCCTTGAGTTCGTCCACACTCAGATCACGCAACTCTTTTGCCTTCACGGCTATGCACTCCTCGAAACGAATCGGGTGGAAAAGGGGAGTTTGTGACCGGCGAGGCGGAAGGCCTCGGCGGCGACTCTCTCACTCACACCCTCTATTTCATAAAGCACTTTTCCGGGTTTGACGACGGCGACCCAAGCCTCGGGCGCGCCCTTTCCTTTACCCATCCGGGTTTCAGCCGGCTTTTTGGAGATCGGCTTGTCCGGGAAGACCCGTATCCAGATTTTCCCGCCGCGCTTAACGTGCCTCGTGATGGCGACACGGGCCGCCTCGATCTGCCTGGCACTCATGCGCCCGCACTCCGTAGCCTGAAGCCCGAAATCCCCGAATTCCAGGGTGCCTCCTCGCCGGGCCTGCCCCCTCATTCGTCCTTTTTGCTGCTTGCGAAACTTAACCTTCTTTGGACTCAGCATCTTATCTCACCTAAACCCGCTTTTCCGGAAGTATTTCCCCGTTGAAAATGGTCACCTTCACCCCGATCACCCCATATGTGGTGAAGGCCTCGGCAAATCCGTAATCAATGTCCGCCCGGAGTGTGTGAAGAGGCACGCGTCCTTTTCTGTACCATTCCCGGCGAGCCATTTCCGCGCCCCCGAGCCGGCCGGCACAGGCTATTTTGATTCCCTGGGCCCCGAATCTCAGCGCGGACCCGACGGCCTTTTTCATGGCCCTTCTGAAAGCTATCCTCCGGACAAGCTGCAAGGCCACGTTTTCCGCCACGAGTTGCGCATCCACTTCAGGCTTCCGGACCTCTTGAATATCGATGAGCACATCCCGTTTGACAAGCTTCTCCAGATCCTTCTTGAGGTTCTCGATCTCGGCGCCCTTCTTGCCGATGACCAGGCCGGGACGTGCGGTGTGGATGCGTACCCTTATTTTCCTGGCAGCCCTTTCGATCTCAATCCGGCTCACACCCGCCTGGTAAAGTTTTTTCTTGAGGAATTTCCGAATATTGTGATCCTCATGGACAAAATCACCATATTCGTTGCGGGCAAACCATCTGGAGTCCCATGTCCTGTTTATGCCCAGTCTAAAACCGACGGGATGTACTTTCTGGCCCAATACTTTCCTCCATTCAGTTTATTCGCGGGGCCATGCCCCTTAAAATCGGCTGTTTATGGGAGCCGAACCCTATTCCTCATCAAGAACAACAGTCAAGTGACTCGTTCTCTTCCTTATCCTCGTGGCGCGGCCCAGCGCTCTCGGCATGAACCTCTTGAGTGTCGGTCCTTCGTCCGCGTAAACACGTTTGATGTAAAGTCTGTCCACGTCCAAGCTGGTGTTCGCCTCGGCATTCGCAACCGCCGACTGAATGACCTTTCGCAGAAGAAAGGCGCCTTTCTGGGGCGCGTAAGAAAGCGCATTCAGTGCGTCCTCCACCCGCTTGCCCCGAACCTCATCCATGACGAGCCTTACTTTTCTAGGGGACACTCTCAAATATTTTGCAACTGCCTTGACTTCCATATCGTTTCCACCCTGCCTGTTGCCAGCGCCTGCTGAGGGTTACGCTATTTCTTTCCACCCTTGAGCTTGCTCTTTTTGTCGCCTGCGTGCCCGAAGAATGTGCGGGTGGGAGAAAATTCCCCCAGCTTGTGCCCCACCATGTCCTCGCTCACGAACACCGGGATGAATTTCTTGCCGTTGTGCACCGCAAATGTCAGGCCGACAAACTCGGGAATTATAGTGGACCTTCGCGACCATGTCTTTATAATTTTGCGGCTCCTGGTCTCCTGGGCGTTGGATGCCTTCTTCAACAGGTGGTCATCCACAAAAGGGCCTTTTTTCAGTGAACGGGGCAATGCTCTCCTCCTGATACGTGCCTGGAATCGTGTGTTACTTCTTGCTTCTTCTCTTGACGATGAGCTTGTCGCTCGGTTTCTTCACCCTTGTCTTGTAGCCTTTCGTGGGAACTCCCCAAGGGGTCACGGGGTGCCGTCCACCGGAGGATTTTCCCTCGCCCCCTCCATGTGGATGGTCCACCGGGTTCATGGCGACGCCTCTCACCCGGGGGCGGCGGCCCTTCCACCTGTTTCGCCCGGCCTTGCCCGCGCTGGCGTTCTCGTGTTCCAGATTTCCTATCTGTCCTATGGTCGCCTTGCAGTTCATCGCGACCATCCTCACCTCGCCGGAAGGAAGTCTCAGCTGCGCGTATTTTCCTTCCTTGGCCATGAGTTGCGCGTAGCCCCCGGCGCTCCTCACGATCTTTCCGCCCTGCCCCGGGTGAAGCTCCACATTGTGGACGTGGGTTCCCAGGGGGATGTTCTGCAGGGGAAGGGTGTTCCCCGGGCGTATCTCCGCCTGCGCGCCTGACATGAGCTCGTCGCCGACCCGAATGCCCGTGGGCGCCAGGATATAACGTTTCTCACCGTCCACATAGCTCAGCAATGCGATGTTGGCGGACCTGTTGGGGTCGTACTCCACGGACGCCACCCGGGCGGGTATCCCATCCTTGTTTCTCTTGAAATCGATCACCCGATACAACCGCCGGTGACCGCCGCCCCTGTGACGACTGGTGACCCTGCCGTTGTTGTTCCGCCCACCGGATTTCCGCAAAGGCCGCAGCAGGGATTTCTCGGGGGTGGTTCTGGTTATTTCCTCGAAATACGATGAAGTATAATAACGCCTGCCCGGCGATGTTGGTTTGTGACTTTTAAGTGCCATTCTATCGGCTCCGAAAAACTGAAGTTACGAGTTCCGTCTGTTTATCTGCCTTCGAAAAACTCGATGTTCTCGCCCGGTGCAAGTTTCACAATCGCCTTTTTCCAGTCAGGCCGCTTCCCGGAGGTTTTCCCCAGGCGACGCTTCTTCCCTTTCATGTTGATTGTCTTCACTTCCAGGACCTTCGCCTTGAGGAGACTTTCAACGGCCTGCCTTATCTGGATCTTGTTGGCGTGCTTGTCCACCTTGAAGGAGATCATGTTGCCCGTCTCCTTCTGTTGCGTGCCTTTTTCCGTGATGTGAGGCCCTTTGATCACTTGGTGTATGTTCATTTGGAAACCAAAGCCTCCTTGATCTTCTGGATGGCCGGCTCGACCACAAAAAGCTGTTCGTGATTCAGAATGTCATACACATTGAGCCCTTCACACCTCAGGACCTTCATGCGAGGGACGTTTCTCGCGGACTTTTCGAGAGTCTCGTTCTTCCCTTCGGTCACGATCAGGGCCTTGTAGGCATCGAAGGCGCTCATCACCTTGACGAATTCCCTGGTCTTGATCTCCGGAAGCTCGAACCCCTCCAAAACCACCAGGGAGTTGTTCTGAAGCTTGTCGCTCAAGGCCATTCGAAGCGCGGATTTCCTCACGCTTTTCGAGACCTTCCGACCATAGGACCGGGGAATGGGTCCGAAGGCGACTCCGCCGCCTCTTCTCGTCGGTGAGGCGGCATCTCCCACACGCGCCCTGCCCGTCCCCTTTTGCCTCCACAATTTGGTACTCGAGGCATTGACGTCGGACCGTCCCTTGGCGGCAGCCGTGCCCCTCCTGCGATTCTGGAGCTGGCTGACGACTACCTCATGAAGAACGTGCTTCTTGACCGGTACGTTGAAAATTTCGTCGTCCAGTTCCAGCTGGGACGTCTTTTCTCCGTTCGTATTATAAACATCAATGGTCGCCATATCTGTCACGCTTGCTTTCTTGCGGGTTAGGCTTTACTGATTTCTACGATTGTTTCGCGGCTGCCCGGTACGGCACCCTTGACCGCAATAATTCCAATTTCCGGCCGCACGTCCACAACCTTGAGATTTTTCACCGTGGTTCTCTGATTGCCCATTCTGCCCGGAAGCTTTCTCCCTTTGAAAACACGGCCGGGTGTGGCGCTGGCACCGATGGAGCCCGGGACGCGATGGGAGCGGCACCCGTGCGTGTCCTTGCCGCCCGCGAATCCCCAGCGCTTGACAACACCGGCAAACCCCCGCCCCTTGCTCTTTGCGGAAACCTGGATGGTGTCGCCGATGGAGAATATATCCGGTCCGATCTCCTGGCCGAGTTCGAACTGGCCGGCGTCTTCCACGCGGATCTCTCTCAGGTGCCTGTACAAATCTTTTCCGGCCTTTTTCTGGTGGCCCTGCAGAGGCTTGTTCACGCGCTTTTCCTTCTGCGGTTCGAACCCTACTTGTATGGCCTCATAGCCGTCCTTTTCGGTCGTCTTTTTCTGGACGACCACGCAGGGCCCCGCCTTCACGAGGGTCACCGGCACGCTTCTTCCCTCGGCCAGAAAGAACCGCGTCATTCCCAGTTTCTTCCCAAAGATTCTGTTTACCATAGCCGTTCAGCGCCTCTTCGTGCCCTAGAGTTTGATTTCAACATCCACACCGGCGGCCAGATCAAGCTTCATGAGCGCGTCCACCGTCTGCTGTGTGGGCTCAAGGATGTCAAGGAGACGTTTGTGTGTCCTGACCTCGAACTGTTCCCTCGATTTTTTGTCAACGTGGGGGGATCGCAGCACGGTGTACTTGTTGATGACCGTAGGAAGGGGAATGGGACCGGCTATCTTGGCCCCGGTCTCTCTGGCGGTTTGGACAATCTCCATGGCGGACTGATCCAACAGATTGTGGTCGTACGCCTTCAGTCGGATTCTAATTTTTTGATTGGCGATCATGGTGCTTACCGTAACCCTTCCTGTTCCTTGATTCCCTTGCCCGCGGCGCATTCCCCGGAACGCCCGCGGCCGCGTCGCCCTTATTCAATAATCTCGGCGATGACCCCGGCTCCCACGGTCCTTCCGCCTTCGCGGATGGCGAACCGCAGCTCTTTTTCCATGGCTATGGGCGTGATCAACGACCCTTCCATGGTCACGTTGTCACCGGGCATCACCATCTCAACCCCCTCGGGCAGCTGCACCACTCCGGTCACATCCGTGGTCCGGAAGTAAAACTGCGGCCGGTATCCGTTGAAAAACGGCGTGTGCCGTCCACCCTCTTCCTTGGTCAGCACGTAGGCCTCCGCCATGAACTTCGTGTGCGGCGTGATCGATCCAGGCGCCGCAACCACCTGTCCGCGCTCCACGTCCTCGCGCTTCGTCCCGCGCAGCAGAACACCAATGTTGTCGCCGGCACGTCCCTCGTCCAGTATCTTCCGGAACATCTCAACGCCCGTGCACACGGTCTTCAGCGTGTCACGGATCCCGACGATCTCCACGTTGTCCCCAACCTTGACGATCCCGCGCTCCACCCTGCCCGTCACAACCGTCCCACGTCCCGATATGCTGAACACGTCCTCGATCGGCATCAGGAACGGCTTCTCGATATCACGCACCGGCTCCGGCACAAAGGCGTCAATGGCGTCCATCAGCTCGAATATCGGCTTCGCCTCCTCGCTGTCCGGATCATCCGACTCCAGCGCCTTCAGCGCGCTGCCGCGAATGATCGGCGTGTCGTCACCGGGAAAGTCGTACTTCGCAAGAAGCTCCCGAAGCTCCAGCTCCACCAGCTCGATCAGCTCCTCGTCGTCCACCATGTCGCACTTGTTCAAAAACACCACAATGCTCGGAACACCCACCTGACGCGCAAGCAGTATGTGCTCCCGAGTCTGCGGCATCGGACCGTCGTCCGCGCCCACCACCAGGATCGCCCCGTCCATCTGCGCCGCCCCGGTGATCATGTTCTTGATGTAGTCCGCGTGACCCGGACAGTCCACGTGCGCATAGTGGCGGTTCGCCGTCTGGTACTCCACGTGCGCCGTCGCTATCGTTATCCCTCTCGCCTTCTCCTCAGGCGCCTTGTCGATCTGGTCAAACGGTACAAACTCCGCACCGCCCTTCTTTGCCAGGTGCTTCGTGATCGCCGCCGTCAGTGTCGTCTTCCCATGATCAATATGACCGATTGTTCCCACGTTTACGTGCGGCTTCGTCCTCTCAAACTTCTGCTTAGACATGGTCTCCCCCTAAATATTCCACATGGAATTCCTTGGCGATTTTATAAAACCCACGCGACAGAATGAACACTGAAGGCGGTCTACCACCTGTAATGAGCAAAGGCCTTGTTGGCCTCGGCCATCCTGTGGGTATCTTCTTTCTTCTTGATGGACGCTCCCCGGTTGTTCGCGGCGTCCAGCAACTCGCCCGCCAGCTTCGCCGCCATGCTCTTCTCACCCCGCTGCCTCGAGTAGGAGATAATCCACCGGAGGCTGAGCGCCTGGCTTCGATTCGGCTTGACTTCCGTCGGGACCTGATAGGTAGATCCACCGACACGCCTGGACTTCACTTCCACCACAGGCTTGACGTTGTTGACGGCCTTCTTGAAGAGTGCCAGAGGATCCTCTTTTGTCTTTTGCTCCATGATCTTGAAGGAGTCGTAGAGGATCGATTGTGAAATACTCTTTTTCCCGTCCCTCATCAGGTAATTCGTAAACTTGGCCACCAGCAGGCTCTTGTAAACAGGATCGGGCATAATGTCGCGCTTTTCAGCGGCTCGTTTCCTGGACATTCCAAACTCCTCTTAGATGCCCTTGGGTCTCTTGGCTCCGTATTTGGAGCGGCCCTGTCGTCGATCGTTGACGCCCGAGGTATCCATGGTACCCCGGATGATGTGATAGCGGACGCCGGGCAGGTCCTTGACTCGACCGCCGCGGATCATGACGACCGAGTGCTCCTGAAGGTTGTGTCCGACTCCGGGGATGTACGAGGTGACTTCGATACCGTTCGTCAGTCTGACCCTGGCCACTTTGCGGAGCGCCGAATTGGGCTTCTTGGGCGTGGACGTATAGACCCTGACACAGACACCCCTCTTTTGCGGGCATTGTTGCAGTGCAGGCGTCTTCACCTTTTTTCGCGTCTTTTCTCTTCCCTTGCGAATCAGCTGATTGATTGTGGGCATGTCTTCTGGGTCTCCTACTGCTTTCAGGGGGTCCTCTGTCCACCGCACCCCGGCGCGCGAGGAACTCCCGAAATCACAAAATTCTTCTTTTTACGTTCTTTGTTTATGATTGTCAAGGTTAATATTGCAACATGCTCCTAAAAAAACCGGGCTCAGGCCGCGGACGACTCCGGGATCATGTCCGGCGTTTCTATCTCCAGTTCCCTGTACTCCCTGACGCCGGTCCCCGCGGGTATCAGTCGTCCCATGATCACGTTTTCCTTGAGTCCCTTGAGGTAATCCACTTTTCCGGCGATGCTCGCATCCGAGAGCACCTTTGTTGTTTCCTGGAACGAGGCGGCCGAAATGAAACTCTCCGTGCTCAGGGAGGCCTTTGTGATGCCAAGGAGCAGCGGTTCCGCGTTGGCGGGCTTTCCACCCTGCTCGATGATTTTACTGTTCTCCTCCTCGAACCTCCACCGCTCCACGTGCTCCCCGATGAGGAATCCGGAGTCGCCCACGCTGGTGACGGTCACCTGCTTGAGCATCTGGCGGACGATCACCTCGATGTGCTTGTCGTTGATCCCCACGCCCTGGAGCCTGTACACCTCCTGCACCTCATCCACCAGATATTTTGCAAGCTCCTTGACGCCCCGGATCCTCAAAATGTCGTGGGGGTTTGCGGAGCCGTCCATGAGAGGCTCGCCCGCGCGGACAAAATCCCCCTCCAGGACGCTCACGTGCTTGCCCTTGGGGATGAAGTAATCCACGGGTTCCCCCAGCTCGGGGGTGATGGTCACCTTTCTGCGCCCCTTGGTGTACTTCCCGAAGGAGACGGTTCCGTCGATCTCGCTCAGGATGGCGTTCTCCTTGGGTTTTCGCACCTCGAAGAGTTCGGCCACACGCGGCAGACCACCCGTGATGTCCTTTGTCTTGGTGGTCTCCCTGGGGATCTTGGCAAGAACGGTCCCCGCGGCCACTTTTTGACCTTCGTCCACCACGATGATCGCCCCTATGGGGAGGTGGTACCTGGCCTTGGCTTTCGCGGATCCCGGCAGCAGGGCTGTTTTACCGGATTCGTCCTTGATGGAAATACGGGGCCTGGCCTCCGTGTCCCGGCTCTCGATGATGATGCGGCTGATCTTTCCGGTGACGTTGTCCCTGCGCTCCTGCATGGTTGTCCGGTCGATGATGTCCCCGAACTTGACCTCTCCCGTGACCTCCGTGAGGATGGGGATGGTGAAGGGGTCCCACTCAGCCAGCACGCGTCCGGGCTCTATTGCCTCACCGTCTTCCACCTTGAGCACGGCGCCGTAGGGGACGGGATAACGCTCGATCTCACGTCCGCCCTGGCCGAGGACCGATACCTCCCCGTTGCGGTTCATGACCACCAGGTCGTTGTCGTCATTGCGCACGATCTTCAGGTTGACCAGCCCGATTTTTCCCTTGTTCCGCGACTGCACGGTGGTTTGCTCGACACTCTTGCTTGCGGTGCCGCCGATGTGGAAGGTCCGCATGGTGAGCTGGGTTCCCGGTTCCCCGATGGATTGGGCGGCCATGATGCCTATGGCCTCCCCGATGTTGACCTCGTGCCCGTGGGCCAGGTCCCTTCCGTAGCACTTCTTGCAAATACCGTGTCGTGACTGGCAGGTGAGCACCGATCGGATCCTGACCTTCTCGATACCCGCCCCTTCGATAATGTCCACCTTGCTTTCGGTGATCTCTTCGTTGGCCTTGATCAGGAGCTCTCCAGTGATCGGGTCGTAGATGTCCTGGAGCGCCACCCGGCCGAGGATGCGGTCGCCCACGCGCTGGATGATCTCGCCGCCTTCCACCAGGGACGACACCCAGATCCCGTCCAGGGTTCCGCAGTCCTCTTCGATAATGACCGTGTCCTGGGCCACGTCCACCAGCCGCCTGGTAAGGTACCCCGAATTGGCCGTCTTGAGGGCCGTGTCCGCGAGACCCTTTCGAGCCCCGTGGGTGGAGATAAAATACTGGAGAACCGTGAGGCCTTCCCGGAAGTTGGAAGTGATGGGCGTTTCGATGATCTCGCCGCTGGGCTTGGCCATCAGCCCGCGCATGCCGGCGAGCTGCCGCATCTGGTCCTTGCTCCCCCTGGATCCGGAGTCCGACATCATGTAGATGGGGTTGAAGCTGTTGGTGACGAGCTTTTTGCCCTCGGGGTTCTCGAGCTCCTCCACGGCCATCTCCTTCATCATCTCACCGGCGATCTTTTCCGTGGACTGGGCCCATATGTCAACGACCTTGTTGTACTTCTCGCCATCCGTTATAAGGCCCCCCTTGTATTGCCCGTCTATCTTCTTGACCTCTTTCTCGGCCTTCTCCAGTATGGACTCCTTTTGAGACGGGATGATCATGTCGTTCATGGAGATGGAAATCCCGGAGAGGGTCGCATATTTGTATCCGAGGTCCTTCAACCTGTCCGAGAGGATGACGGTGGCCTTGATGCCCCTTCTCCGGTAGGACTCGTTGACGAGGTTCCTGAGTTCCTTCTTGTTCATCACCTTGTTGATGAGGTTGAAGGGGAGATCGCTGGGAAAGATCTCATAGAGGAGGACCCTGCCCGTGGTGGTCTCCTCGAGCGCCCCGTTGATCCGGACCTTGATTTTCGTGTGGAGCTCCACTTCCTTGTTGTCGAAGGCGATCTGGACTTCCTTGGGACTGGAAAAGACCCGGCCCTCTCCCTTCAGGAACGGCCTCTCCCTGGTCATGTAATAAATGCCCAGGACGATGTCCTGGCTGGGGACGATGATCGGCTCCCCGTTGGCGGGAGAGAGAATGTTGTTGGTGGACATCATGAGGACCCGGGCCTCGATCTGGGCCTCGATGGAGAGGGGGACGTGAACGGCCATCTGGTCCCCGTCGAAGTCCGCGTTGAACGCCGTGCACACGAGGGGGTGGAGTTGGATGGCCTTGCCTTCTATGAGAATGGGCTCAAAGGCCTGAATCCCCAGCCTGTGAAGCGTGGGGGCCCTGTTCAGGAGGATGCAGTACTCCCTGACCACCTCGTCCAGGGCATCCCAGACCACATAGGTCTCTCTTTCCACCATCTTCTTGGCCGACTTGATGGTGGTCGCCAGCCCCTTTTCATCCAGCTTGTTGTAGATGAAGGGCTTGAAGAGCTCCAGGGCCATTTTCTTGGGGAGGCCGCACTGGTGGAGGCGAAGGTCGGGGCCGACCACGATGACGGAACGTCCGGAGTAGTCGACACGCTTGCCGAGAAGGTTCTGCCGGAACCGTCCCTGTTTCCCCTTGAGCATGTCGCTAAGGGATTTGAAGGGCCGCTTGTTGGCTCCGGTGACCACCTTGCCGCGGCGGCCGTTGTCGAAAAGGACATCCACGGCCTCCTGGAGCATCCGCTTCTCGTTCCTCACGATGATGTCCGGCGCATTGAGCTCGAGGAGCCTTTTCAGCCTGTTGTTCCTGTTGATGACCCGCCTGTATAGATCGTTGAGGTCCGAGGTGGCGAAACGTCCGCCGTCCAGGGGGACCAGGGGGCGGAGGTCCGGGGGGAGCACCGGGATCACATCCAGGATGGTCCACTCCGGCCTGTTTTTGGAATCGCGAAAGGAGTCGATGACCTTGAGTCTTTTTGCCAGTTTTTTCCTCTTGGCGTCGGAGCGGGTCTCCAGCATCTCCGTGCGCAGGGACACCGAGAGTTCCTCGAGATCCAGCCGCGTGAGCATTACCTTGATGGCCTCGGCCCCGATGCCGACCTCGCACCTGTCCCCATAATCTTCCCGGACCCTGATGAGCTGTTCGTCCGTCAGCAGGCTCCCCGCGACCAGGGGCGTGTCCTTGGGGTCGATGACGATGTAATTTTCAAAATAGAGGACCCTCTCCAGGTCCTTGAGGGTCAGGTCCAGGAGGTTCCCGATCTTCGATGGGAGGCACTTGAGAAACCATATGTGGGCCACGGGGGCGGCAAGCTCGATGTGCCCCATCCGCTCCCTCCGCACCTTGGACTGAATGACCTCCACGCCGCATTTCTCGCAGACGATCCCGCGGTGCTTCATCCTCTTGTACTTCCCGCAGTTGCACTCGTAGTCCTTGATGGGGCCGAATATTTTGGAACAGAAAAGACCGTCCCGCTCGGGCTTGAAGGTCCGGTAGTTGATTGTCTCCGGCTTTTTCACCTCGCCGTGGGATCTCTCCCTGATCTTCTCGGGAGAGGACAGGGATATCTTGACGGCGTTAAAGCTTGACGGATCCTTGGGCTTTGAAAAGAAGTTGTAAAGCTCTTCCAATGTGCGCTCCTTCTCCGGGGGTCTGTACCAAACGCCCGACTCCCCGGTCGGCTGCTATTTTTCTTGTGGGCTCTCCACAAACGGCCCTTTTCCACACTTTCCGCCGGGATTTTGTGAAAAAAGCCTCATATATGTTCAGCAAGCCCGGGCGGTGCCCAAATGAAAGCGTGGATGGGCGCCGTCCGGCCCCAGGCTAAACCTGGCTGTCCTCGAAAAGCTGAACCTCCAGGCCAAGGCTCAAGAGTTCCTTGATGAGGACCTTGAAGGACTCCGGGAGGCCGGCTTCGAGAATGTTGTTACCCTTGACGATCCGCTCGTACATGCGCGTCCGTCCTGCGACATCGTCGGACTTGACCGTGAGGAATTCCTGGAGAGAGTATGCCGCGCCATAGGCCTCCATGGCCCAGACCTCCATCTCACCGAGCCTCTGCCCGCCGAATTGCGCCTTCCCACCAAGCGGCTGCTGTGTCACGAGTGAATAGGGTCCGATGGAGCGTGCGTGGATCTTGTTGTCAACCAGGTGGTGGAGTTTCATGATGTACATGATGCCGACGGTCACCCGGCGGTCAAAAGGCTCGCCCGTCCTGCCGTCGTACAGGACGGCCTGGCCCGTCACCGGCAGGCCGGCGAGTTCCAGGCACTTCTGGATCTCGTCCTTGGCGCCGTCGAAAACCGGGGACGCCATGTGGACGCCGCTGCTGACAAGCGCCGCTTTTTCCACGAGAGCCTCGTCATCGGTCTCCTTGTACGCCCGGTCATATTCGTCGCCTTCGTAGATTGCCTTGATTTTTTTCCGCAGGGCTGCCAGGTCTTTTTTCTCCTGCCTGGCCTTCAACCCCTCCAGCAGGTTAGCGACCTGCCTGCCGAGCTCCCTGGACGCCCACCCGAGGTGCGTCTCCAGGACCTGCCCGACGTTCATTCTGGAGGGCACCCCCAGGGGATTGAGGATGATGTCCAGGGGCGTCCCGTCGGCGAAGTATGGCATGTCCTCTATGGGCAGGATCCTCGAGAGCACGCCCTTGTTCCCGTGGCGCCCCGCCATCTTGTCGCCCACCGAGAGCTTTCTCTTGATGGCCACGTATACCTTGACCATCTTGATGACGCCGGGGGCCAGCTCATCGCCCTGGGTCAGCATCTCCGTTTTCATCTCGAAGAGGTCTTCGATCTTCGAGACCCGCTCTTTGTACTTGTCCACAATGGATTCCATTTCCTCGATCACGTCCATGGAATCCTTTAGGTCCGCCCCGGCCCAGAGCTCCACGGGGATGCCGTCCACGTCTTCCTCCGTGATTTCCCGGCGGTTGCTCAAGAGGGCCTTGGTCTTTCCTTTTTCGCGGAGATTGGTCTTGAGCTTTTTCCCGACCAGCACTTCCTTGAGCTTGCCGCGGGCGCTCCGCTCGACAATGTCGATCTGATCTTCCCTGTCCTTTTCCAGCTTGCTTTGCTCATCGGCCTCTATGGCAAGGGTTCGCGGGTCCTTGTCCACACCGCGCCGGGAGAAAACCTTGGCGTCGATCACGATGCCTTCGGCGCCCGGCGGCACGCGCAGGGAGGTGTCCTTCACGTCTCCGGCCTTGTCCCCGAAGATGGCGCGCAGCAATTTTTCCTCGGGCGAGAGCTGGGTCTCCCCCTTGGGGGTGATCTTGCCAACGAGGATGTCCCCGGGCCGCACCTCGGCGCCTATCTTGACGATCCCGCTCTCGTCGAGGTTCTTGAGCGCCTCCTCGCCAACATTCGGGATGTCCCGGGTGATCTCCTCCTTGCCGAGCTTGGTGTCCCTGGAGACCACTTCGAACTCCTCGATGTGGATGGAGGTGTAGATGTCCTCCTTGACGACCCGCTCGCTCACGATGATGGAGTCTTCGAAGTTGTACCCGCCCCAGGACATGAAGGCCACCATCACGTTCTGGCCCAGGGCCAGCTCGCCGAGCTCGGTGGCGGGGCCGTCCGCGATGATCTGCCCCTTTGTGATGCGCTCCCCCTTTTTGACGATGGGCTTTTGATTGTAGCACGTGTTCTGGTTGGACTTTTTGTACTTGACGAGCTTGTAGATCATCACCTCGTCCTCGCCTTCGGCCGGCTTGCTGGTCCGAACGACGATCCTCGAGGCGTCCACGTCTTCCACGACGCCGTCGGCCCTGGCCACGATGGTGACTCCGCTGTCGTGGGCCACCACTCCCTCGATCCCCGTTCCGATGAGCGGGGACCGCGCCTTGAGCAGGGGTACGGCCTGGCGCTGCATGTTGGATCCCATGAGCGCCCTGTTGGCATCGTCATGCTCCAGGAACGGGATGAGGGAGGCGGAGACGCTCACGAGCTGGTCCGGAGAGACGTCCATGTAACGGATTTCCTTCACCGGCGACTTGCTCGCCTCGCCCGCGATCCTCACGGCCGCCTCGGGATTGACGAAACCGCCGCTCGGCTCCAGGGGCGCGTTGGCCTGGGCGATGGGGTATTCCTTCTCATCCAGGGCCGAGAGGTACTCGATGTCCTTCCCCACCTTGCCGTTGTCCGCCACCCGGTAGGGGGTCTCGATGAAGCCGAACTCGTTGACCCGTGCATAGGTGCTCAGGGACACGATGAGGCCGATGTTGGGACCCTCCGGGGTCTCGATGGGGCATATCCTCCCGTAGTGCGTGGGGTGCACGTCGCGCACCTCGAACCCCGCCCGCTCCCGCGTGAGGCCGCCCGGCCCCAGGGCGCTCAACCTGCGCTTGTGGGTGATTTCCGACAGGGGGTTGGTCTGGTCCATGAACTGGGAGAGCTGGCTGGTGCCGAAAAACTCCTTCACCACGGCGCTGACAGGCTTGGAGTTGATGAGGTCGTGGGGCATCAGGGTCTCCACTTCCTGAAGGCTCATCCTCTCCTTGATGGCCCGCTCCATCCGCACAAGCCCGATCCTGTACTGGTTTTCGAGCAGCTCGCCGACCGAGCGCACCCTTCGGTTCCCGAGGTTGTCGATGTCGTCGACCATGGCCTCATTGGTTTTCAGCCGAATGAGCTCCTTGACCGTTCTGATGATGTCGTCCTTGAGCAGGACCCTGGTCTCGAGGGACACGTCCAGATCAAGCCTGTGATTGAGCTTGAGCCTCCCCACCGGTGAGAGGTCGTAGGTGGACATGTCGAAAAAGAGGCTGTTGAAGAAGTTGTTCGCGACCTCCTGGGTCGGCGGACTGCTCGGCCTCATTTTCCTGTAGATCTCGAGGGTGGCCTCCTCGGCGGTCTCGATCTTGTCCAGAAGGATCGTGTCCCGGATGGTCCGGCTCACCTCGGGCCCTTCCAGGACCAGGCACTGAACCTCCGCGATACCTTTTTCCTTCAAGGCGCTCAGGATGTCCAGGTTCAGGGTTTGATTGCAGCTGACGAGAATTTCCCCGGTGGACGGATCGAGGACGTCCTCTCCAACCACCCGCCCCTCCATGTCCTCGAAGGAAACCGGGATGTGTGTGACATTCGCGGATTCGAAGATCTTGTGGAGTCTCTTGGTGTACTTGTCGCCGGCCTTGGCCAGGGTCTTTTTTGTCTTGGGGTTCTCGACATCCTTGCTCAGTTTCTGTTGATAGAGATTTTCCAGACTGATCGGCCGCAGGCATTCGGTTTCACCGATCTGAATGGTCTCCGTGCTGTAGAATTCCTTTAGAAGACCCTCGGCTGAATAGCCCAGGGCCTTGAGAAAAGTGGTGGCCGGGAATTTTCTTCGCCGGTCGATACGTACATAAAGAAGGTCCTTGGGATCGAATTCGAAGTCCAGCCAGGATCCGCGAAGCGGTATGATGCGCGCCGAGTAGAGCAACTTGCCGCTCGAGTGGGTCTTGCCCTTGTCGTGATCAAAGAACACGCCGGGCGACCGGTGGAGCTGGCTCACGATGACGCGCTCCGTCCCGTTGATGATGAAGGTCCCCCTTTCGGTCATCATCGGCAGCGTGCCAAAGTATATTTCCTGCTCCTTGATGTCCCGAATGCTCTTGGTCCCGTCTTCCGTGTCCGTGTCAAAAACCAGCAGCCTCACGGTCAGCTTCAGGGGAGCCTCGAAGGTCATTCCCTTTGCCAGGCATTCCTCCTCACTGTACTTGTTGTCCTCGAAGGAATACTTGACGAACTCCAGGGAAGAGCTTCCGCTGAAGTCCTGGATGGGAAAAACGCTTCGAAAGGCCCCCTGCAAACCGACTTCCCTGCGATCCTCGGTATCAAGGTCCTTCTGTAGAAAGCGCTCATAGGACTGCTTCTGCATGTCGATCAGATTCGGAATCTCAATTATTTTTTGTATCTTGCCAAAATTTTTTCTCACATGGCGGTTGTTTCCGTCACTCATCTTCGTCTGATCTCCTCATTGCATATGGATAGAAGCAATCTCCGGCGGTTGTGGGTGGCTACTTGACCTCCACAGTGGCGCCGGCCTCCTCCAACTGCTTCTGAATGTCCTCGGCCTCTTCCTTGCTCACGGCTTCCTTGACAGGTCCGGGGACCCCGTCTACCAGGGCCTTGGCCTCTTTGAGGCCGAGACCCGTGATGGCCCGGACAACCTTGATGACCTGGATCTTTTTGTCGCCGACACCCGTGAGAACCACGTCGAATTCGGTCTGTTCGGCAGCCGCCTCTTCGGCAGGCGCCGCACCCGCGGGGGCGGCCACGGCGGCAACCGGCGCCGCGGCGCTGACGCCGAATTTGTCTTCGAGTTCCTTGACCAGCTCCGAGAGCTCGAGAACGGTCATGTTCGATATGAAATTGATCACGTCTTCCTTGGTGATGTCTGCCATTTTTCTAATATTCCTCCGCAAATCAGAATTTAAATTTTTATTCCCGTGGGCTCTATGAGGCCTGGGGCTCCGCGCTCTTCTTTTCCTCAATGGCCTTCAGTGCGTACAGAAGCTGAGTGATCATGCCGTTGAGTACTCTGACAAAGGAGGCAGGTACCGCCTGCATGGTCCCCAAAACCGTGGCCAGCAGTTCTTCCCTGCCCGGCAGTTTGGCCAGCCGCTGGATCGCCTCCACATCAAGAATTCGGCCCGAAATCTGCCCCGCCTTGAGCTCCATGTTTTTGAGTTCCTTTTCGAGGTCCACAAGCACCTTTGCAGGGGCCACGGCGTCTTCATAGGCGATGGCAATGGCCGTCGGGCCGACGAGCTTTTCCTTCAGAACGGATGTCTGCGTGTCGTTGCTTGCCAGGGCAAGGAGCCGGTTTTTCACCACTTGAAAATCCGTGCCCTTTTCCCTGAGCGCGGCGCGCAGCCGGCTGATGGCCTCCACATCCAGTCCCTTGTAGTCCACCAGAAAAGCGGCTTGAGCACGTTCAAGCCGTTCCTTGACTTCGGCTACCAGTTTCTCTTTCTGCGTTTTGTCCAAAAAACAATCACCCCCTCTCCGGATAAAATGATCCTGCAGGCCGGAGTCAGGGGCGCCCCCCGGGATGATTCACGGAATTGCGTGGTCTCGGCAGGCTTATTCCTTTAAGCCGTAAGGCACCCACTGTCTTTGACCTTGCAGGGCGGCCCGCACCGATTACCCTGGCGGATACGGGCCTTGAACAATATATGAATGAATTCAAGCTCCACCCCGTCTCGCTTCAGAAAAGTGTCGCGGGGTAAAGCTCAAATTCAAAAAAATAAAACCTCGATTCACGTTTGTTTACGGAGCGGAAATTTCCTTCACGCTCGCGGGATCGACTTTGACACCTGGTCCCATGGTAGTGGAAATGGCGATTCCTTTCAGATAGGTTCCCTTACTCGCAGGAGGTTTCAGGCGGATAATTGCTTCCATAAAAGCGCCGATGTTCTGAACCAGCCTTTCAGTCCCGAAGGACACCTTGCCGACGGGTGCGTGCACGATGCCGGCCTTCTCAACCCTGAAATCGATCTTTCCGGCCTTGACCTCCTTGACCGCCTTTGCCACGTCGAAGGTCACGGTCCCAAGCTTGGCATTGGGCATGAGGCCCCTCGGTCCCAATACGCGGCCGAGTTTGCTCACCGTCCCCATCATGTCCGGGGTTGCGATGGTCTTGTCGAATTCCAGCCAACCACCTTGTATTTTCTCGATGAATTCATCCGATCCCACGTAATCGGCACCCGCTTCGGCCGCTTCCTTTTCCTTTTCGCCCTTGGCAAAGACCAGGACCCGCACCTCTTTTCCTATGCCGTGCGGAAGAACCACGGTTCCCCGGACCATTTGATCCGCGTGCCTGGGGTCCACCCCCAGCTTTACGGCGACATCCACCGTCTCGTCGAATTTTGCATAGGCACAATCCAGGGCGAGCTGGACGGCGTCATTAAAACCAAGCTTTTCGGTCTTGTCCACCTTTGCCACGACTTCCTTGTACTTCTTTCCTCTGGCACCCATTGTTCGTCATCCCCTCGGGATTAAGCCGTAACTGTAATCCCCATGCTCCGTGCCGTGCCTTCGATGATCTTGGCTGCACTCTCAATGTCATAGGCGTTTAGATCTTCAAACTTCTGCCTGGCAATCTCCTCTATCTGCTGCCGGGTCACTTGAGCCACTTTGTTCTTGTTGGGCTCGCTGGATCCTTTGGCTATCTTCGCCGCCTGTTTCAGGAGGACCGCCGCCGGAGGGGTCTTGGTGATAAAGGAAAAGGATCGATCGGCATAGATGGTGATCACGACCGGGATCACCGTTCCCGTCTGATCCTGGGTCTTGGCGTTGAACGCCTTGCAGAATTCAGCGATGTTCACCCCGTGCTGACCCAGCGCCGGCCCGATGGGGGGAGATGGATTCGCTTGTCCGCCCTTTACCTGAAGCTTCACGTTGGCAATTATTTTTTTGGCCATGGTTACCTCTGCTTTTAAACCTTGTTCACCTGTATAAAATCAAGTTCCACGGGTGTCGCTCGGCCGAATATGGTGATGAGGACCCTCAATTTCTCCTTATCCGGTTTGACCTCGGAGACTGTCCCCTGGAAATTGCTGAAAGGCCCGTCCACAACCCTGACCTCGTCCCCTTCCTCAAAGGAAAAACGAGGTTTGGGTTTGCTGATGCCTTCTTCCATCTGCCTTATGATTTTCTCGGCCTCTGCATCGGGGATTGGAGAGGGCATCCGAGCGCCTCCCCCCACAAAGCCCGTCACCTTTTCCGTGTCGTTCACGGTGTGCCAGGTCTCGTCGTTGAGGATCATCTGGACGAGGATGTAACCGGGATAGAACTTCCGTGACGAAGTCTTTTTTTGACCCTGCTTGAGCTCCACGACCTGTTCCGTGGGAACAACTACCTCCCCGAACATGGATTCCTGACCAAGCGTCCGGATCCTTTCCTCGAGGTTCAGCTTGACCTTGTGTTCAAACCCGGAGTACGTGTGCACCACATACCACTTGAGGTCGCTTTTTTTCTCTTCTGTCTGGTCGTTCATTGTCCCCACCCTTGGATTCCGGCTTTGTCTATCGTTCCAGGCCTTTCCAAGGCGCCCAGCACCAACCCGCCTTTACCCGATGACGGCTTTGATGAACTTTATCAAACCAAAATCAATGAGACCCAGGAAGCCCGCGGCAAATAATACCAAGACGATAACCATTGCCGTGGAGGCAAGCAACTCCTTCTTCGTCGGCCACTTGACCTTCTTCAGTTCGAACCTGGCTTCTCTGAGGAACTGGACGGCTATCGAGAAGTAGTTTGAGCCGGTTTTCTTCTCTTTTTTCTTTTTTTCCGGTTCCTTCTTGGGAATAGTTGTGGTGCTTTTCTGAACCGGAGCTTCTATCGCACTCTGCTCGGATTCTTTTTTAACCGTTTCCTCGCCGTTTACTGCAGCAATTGGGCGATTTTCCGTTTGTGAATGCTTCCGGCTGCTTCTCTTTTTTTTCTTCTTCGTTGCCGGTTTCTTCATGTCTGTTCCCGGTGCGCCCCCTTGAAATTGTTTTCAGGCCCCTATATCCTCTTCAAAAAGATGGCAGGCCAGGAGGGATTCGAACCCCCAACACCCGGATTTGGAGTCCGGTGCTCTAGCCGTTAGAGCTACTGGCCTGCAGCGTGCAACGTGCTTATTTTGTCTCCTTGTGCAGCGTATGGGTCCTGCACGTTGGACAAAATTTCCGAAAAGAGAGTTTATCCGGAGTCTTTTTCTTATTCTTGGTCGTTGTATAATTTCTGTTTTTACACTCTTCGCAGGCGAGTGTGATGATGTCCCGCATGTGTCCGCACTCCGTCGACCCCTAGGCAAGGGGCCCAGTCTTATTCAATAATCTCGGCGATGACCCCGGCTCCCACGGTCCTTCCGCCTTCGCGGATGGCGAACCGCAGCTCTTTTTCCATGGCTATGGGCGTGATCAACGACCCTTCCATGGTCACGTTGTCACC
>Ga0272443_10001483_pt1 | contig 33937 bp, 34 predicted proteins | sample SSMAcet12_FD_193581 | JGI IMG/M metagenome (GOLD analysis project Ga0272443, IMG submission 193581) | Marine sediment archaeal communities from Little Sippewissett salt marsh, Falmouth, MA, United States - SSM-Acet-12 | ecosystem: Environmental > Aquatic > Marine > Wetlands > Sediment ... | reverse complement strand
CCTACATGGGTGCTTTCAGCTTTGCGGTCGGAGAAAGAAAGAGGTGAAGCTCACAACCGAGATGAGGAATATCCTTTGCGATTATGAGCAGTTTTGCCGAGAACACTTGAAGAGTTCTATAGGAAGCCCTTTCCTGCCTTCTCTACCACGTCCACAGGCTATGGAAGAAGAGGCTGGGCCATCGATCACACAAGGCCCGCTGGGACTGGGAGTGGTTCAACAACCTCCTCCTGAGATTCCCGCTTCCGAGGCCGCGAGTGGTCCACGCATGCTGATATCGCGTTGCGAAACCTTGACTTGAGGACCCGGATGCGGGAAATCCGCACGTCCGGATCTGTGGGAACCCCGGGCTGGTAACAGCCCGGGGTGACCTTGCCGGACTTCGTGGTTCCTTGATGCCCAATCGGTTAGCTTTTTAATCCTCCTCACGGGACTTGCTTCAGCATAGTTAACGATTGTGTCAAAACGGATCAGATCACCCCCTGCGTTTCATTCCCCTCCCCCAACCGTTTCTATTAGAGATCTCGCGCAAGGAGATGACCATCGCGGATCGCCCGCAGAGCATTCCGTGGTGCGAGACAGTCCCCTATCGCATGAACCCTCTCCCCACTCTGTTTCAGCGCATAGAAGAGTTGGGTATCTGCACGATTGCCGATTGCTGTCACCACATTGTCAACATTCTCGATCTTCCTTTCCTCACCCGTGAACACGTTGTAGACTAGCACATCCTTACCCGAAACCCGGCGCAATTTCGTAATAGGGGTTATCACTACGCCCTTGGGCAGCAACCTCTCGTAGATGGGAATGATATTGGTCAGATCCAGGGCCGCCCCTGCACTCAGGCTCGAGGTTACAATCTCAACCTTCTTTCCCCGATTGGCTAGAAACTCCGCTGTGCCGTAAGCCTGGTAGTGGCCTGTATCATCGACAAGGACGATCTTCTCGCCAATAGGCACTTCTTCGTTCAGTACCTGCCAGTAGTTAACAACGATCTCCTCATCAGCCCCCGGAAACTGCGCATCGAGCGGTACAGAACCGGTTGCGACTATGACAACGTCCGGGTTCTGCTCTTTAATGTCATCGAGTTCCACTTCCTTTCCTAGTCTAACCTGGATGCCCAGTTTCTCCACTTGGGCGGTGAGAAACCTCGCGATGTCACCAAACTCGAGCCTGTAGGGCGCCTTCGCCGCCAGAAGAATCTGTCCCCCCAGCCGGTCCTGCTTTTCGTAGAGGATCACGCGGTGTCCCCGCATCGCGGCGACGCGGCTGGCCTCCATCCCCGCCGGCCCTCCCCCAACCACAACAATCTTCTTTCTGGTTGCCGCGGGATTGATGGAGTCCATAGATATCTCATGCTCAAGTCCCACCGTCGGGTTCTGAACACAGCTTATCGACCGCGTCTTGAAAAGTCTACCGATACAACCCTCGTTGCAGGCAATGCACTTTCTGATATCTTCTATTCGCCCCTGCTTCGTCTTGTTCACCCATTCGGGGTCACATATGAGCGCCCTCGCCATGGCGACCATGTCCGCTTGGCCTTCGGCCAGTATCTTCTCAGCCTGAACAGGGTCATTAATTCTCCCCACGGCGACTACTGGGATACTGACCGCTTCCCTCACATTGGCCGCCAGGGCAGAATAGGCGCCCAAGGGTACATACATCGGTGGCACATTCATGTGAGTGTTGAAAGATGTCCCGGCGCTCACGCTTATATAGTCGATCTGTCCCTTAGAAGCCATGGCCGCAGCTATTTCCCGGGCGTCATCCGGCTCAAGCCCCCCATCCAAGAGATCATCTCCATTTATCCTCAACCCCAAAGTGAAGTCGCGCCCAAAATTCTCTCTGATACGCACAATCACCTCGCTCGCCAATCGAAGCCGGTTTTCGAGCGTACCACCGTACTGGTCAGTTCTCTTGTTGGTGAGAGGCGACATGAAAGAACCCAGCAGATATTCATGGGCCGCATGTATTTCGACTCCGTCGAAGCCTGCACGCCCGGCATTCCTCGCCGACACAGCATACCCCTCAAGCAGATCCGCAATATCGTAGTTGTCCATCTCATGCGGTATCTCATTCGCGATCGGGCTTATCACGGTAGAAGGGGCCCAGAGAGGAAGCAGGGAGTCCTCAGATGACATACGAGCACCACTATGCGCAAGCTGCACAAACGCCTTGCCCCCATAATCGTGTACCAGCTTGACCATCTTAGAGTATCCGGGTATACATCTTTCATCATAGGCGCGCACGCATTCGGGATACTTCTGTGTGGTTGGATGCACAGCCGCGATTTCGGTCACTATCAGACCGGCCCCACCTTTGGCTCGCTCCGCGTAGTAGTAGCATAATCGATCGCTTGGCATCCCATCGCGCGAAAACATGGTCATGTGGGCTGGAAAGACAACTCTATTTGGCACGGTAACCGGGCCAATCTTGAGCGGCGAAAACAGGTAGTTGAAATCCACAGAAACGGCCTCCTTGAGTGGAATGTTCGATATGCAGCGATGGTCAGATCCTGCAGTGATAAGTGCATGCCAGAAGGATGATCCGGATTGCTTCCTGCACTAGGATTTCTGAGTCAGTATGAAGCCCTCCCTTTGTAGAATGCCAATCAACTGCCGGACCACTTCGTCGGTGGTCCCATCCAGTAAATCGCTCATTTTCTCTGCAGAGCTGCCGCTTAAAATGAACTTGAGACGGTCTGCCGCGGATGCCTTCATATCAGGCATGACCATTTTCTTCACAGGGGGTCGTGGAGGAATGAACCGAGCAACTCGCAGATTGCGATGCTCGGAGCCCACGGATCTCGCTGTATCCGCGTCCACCTCGTAGTCACTTCCCCTTGCTCTTACGGCACGGTAACACGCATGCAGCGAGACATACCGTGGCTCATTCAGAGCGGAATCTACGGCAACGACTGCCGGCAGGGAGCATTCGACTGTTTCTCGGTTGCCACGCTCAAGCTTCCGCACTACCTTGAGTCGCTTCTGTCCGGGAAGCATCTGCACATCTAGAACTCTGGTGACCTGAGGGACATCAAGGAGTGCAGCGAGATGTTGTGGGACCTGACAAGCGCCAGCGTCGAAACTGCAGTCACCGCAAAGTACAAGGTCACAGCAAACCTTCTTGAGGACCTCGCCAAGTATCATGGCTACAACGCGCGAAGTCGAGGTATCCGGTTCTTCATCGACAACATGGACGACTCTGTCGGCACCCATTGCCAGGCACCTGTAGAGCGAATCGGATGCCCTGGTCGGTGCAACCGTGAACGCGATTACCTCGCTATTGCCTAATGCCTCCCTTATCCTCACCGCCTCTTCCAGGGCACACCTGTCGTGTGTAGGCAGCCAGTACACGGGACAAGGCTCCTTCTGTTCCGCAACACCAGTCTCCGTATTAACCTCATAGGGTACCCCCGGATAGAGGGTTTCCCTGACGCAAACTGCGATTCTCATCCCATTATGTCCTGCACCTAAATGATTTCCGCTATGTCTCGCACTCGTATTTCACTCCCGCCGGCTCCTGCCGTGGAGCTTGCATCGTCCAGCATTATCTTGCAGAAAGGGCATGCAGTGACGATTATCTGTATACCGGTGCTGCTGAATTCCTCGAATCTCACACGGTTCACCCTCTTTCCAGGAGCGCCCTCTATCCACATCTGACCTCCACCCCCGCCACAACAGAATGTTCGTTCTCTGTTGTGCGGCGGTTCGATCAGAGAGAGGCCGCTGATTTTGTTCAGGATCTCTCTCGGCTGATCCACAATGCCATTCCACCGACCCAGATAGCAGGGATCATGAAACGCTACTCTTTGTTTAAGGTCACGCACCTCGAGTCGGCCGTCCAGAATGAGCTGCAGTATGAATTCAGTATGATGAACAACCCGAAAACTCCCCCCGAGATCGGGATACTCGTTCCGAAACGTGTTGTAGCAGTGCGGACAGTGAGTCAACACGCATATAACACCGTATTTGTGCAGCGTATCTATGTTCTTCCTTGCCAAATGCTGGAACAGTCCCTCGTCTCCCGCTCGGCGAGCAGGATCACCACAACAGACTTCGTCGAACCCCAGCACGAAGTAGTCGATGTCTGCAGTGTTCAGGATGTTGACCATAGACCGCGCAATTTCTTCCCCTTTGGGGTCGTAGCATCCGGAGCATCCCACCCAGTACAGCAGGCTAGATGCCTTGGCTTCTTCTGGCAGCTTGACGTCCAGGTTGTACATCCAGTCAGATCTCTGACTTTGAGGCTCGCTCCATGGATTCCCCAACAGGCACATTCCCTCCAAACTCCTCGCGAGACTGCCAAAGACCTGCCCGTGTTCCACGAGCGACCGCCTCAGGCCCACTAGCATGTCAACATGCTCAACATAAACAGGGCAGATATTCCGACATGCCCCACACGTTGTACACTCCCATATCTCTTCTTCCCCGACATGCAGAGCAACCAAGTCCTGACCAACAGTGGACATGCCGTCCCTAGCCAAGAGCATGTCTTCTTTCACCATTCGGGCCCTAATGTCTTGAATAACCTTCCTGGGATTCAGTGGTTTCTCAGCACTGCAGGCAGGACATGCCTCCTGGCACCGACCACATTCCATGCAGGCATCCAACGCCACAAGGTCTCGAAAATGGAAGTCGCTAATCGTGGCGAAGCCAGGTCTCTCGACCTCTTGAAGTTCAATTGTTTCCAGCGCACCCCTTTTTCCCCCCGCCCTCAGAAGCACGGCAAGGGGAGCAACAAATATGTGGATGAGCCTTGGGAAGGCAAGGGCAACATAGCCGATCGTTACTGCGACGAGCACAGCGTGGAACCACCATAGCCCTTGATACCAGCCTATCATGCTGCTGCCAGCGAACGCCCTCGAAAAACCGTAGCCGAGGAAGGACCATCGGGCCCAAGCGGCCGGAGCCTCGGCGGCGATCATACGGGCGCCTTCAAGTAAGAAGCCCGTCACCAGTACAACGAAAATCAGACCGAGCGTGATAGAGTCCGAAGCGATACTGTCCAATCTATCTGGCTTCTTAACATACCTCCTATATACGGCCATGCCCACGCCCACGAGCATCATTACACCCCCGAGATCTGCCAGGAAAGAGAAGGCGAGGTATGTATTGCCGCGGAGGAATTCGATCAGGTAGTGGCTGATTCCATCGGCGACAGAGGCCAGAAGCAGAAGAAGGGCTCCCCAGAAAAGCAGGGCGTGCATGATACCGGGATATGGATCACTGAGAATCCTTTTATGGGCCAACCCGTCGACAATCGCAATGCGGACGAATTCCCTCGTATTGCGCCGAATGTCGGTGAAGGTGTCGTCTTTTCGACCCGCTAGCCACAGGCGAAGGCGACGGAGTACCGCCACAATGAGGATTAGGGTTGCAGCACCAGCAAGTAAATAAACAACCCAGCCGTAATGTATGCTCCAGAATATCTCGCGGCTTGGAGTATCCATGCAGTCTAGACCTTCCCCGAGCCTTTCAGATGGCGAAGGCTGCGGACCAAGACAGGCAATAGGTCGTTGAGGTCGGCAACAACACCAGTGTCCGCAACCTTGAAGATGGGTGCACCGCGATCCATGTTGACGGCTATCGTGAACTTCGAATCCCGCATTCCGGCAGTATGCTGGACGGCCCCCGAAACCCCGAGTTCAAGACAGAGCTTGGGCCCTATGCTCCTCCCTGTCTGCCCGACGAGCCTTTCGCGGTCTATCCGGCCCGCGTCCATAGCCATTCTGGTCCCTCCGACGCAGCCACCAAGCAGTTCAGCCAGTTCATCCACAAGTCTCCAATTCTCAGTACGGCCAACTCCGGCACCCCCTACGACAACGACCTCCGACTCTGCGACATCCAAAGTCTTGGCACTCGCCTTCTGGAACCCCAAGGACTTTGTTCTCACGCCATCCGCATCGAGTGCAACTTCAACGTGCACGAGTTCTCCCTGTCGTGACAGTCTCGGCGTGTCCTTGCCCAGAACACCCGACTTGACCGAGAACATCAGCGGAGGAGGTGAAGAGCAAAGGATCACCCGATACACCTTGCCTTCATACTCCGGTCGATTCACTTCAATATTGCTCTCTCGCACTCTTATTGATGTGCAATTGGTCACAAGTTCCGCATCGAGACGGGCAGCGACGCGGGCGATCAGATCACAGCCGTTCGGAGTTGCCCCGGCCACTACCACATAGGGGGAGTACTTCTGAACAAGATCCGCCAAGACCTGGGTGTAGCTTTCTGTGGCATAGTCTCCAAGACTTGGATGCTCCGCTACGTAGACCTTATCGGCGCCATACTGGAACAAAGTGTTAGCAAGATGAGCCTTCTTCGATCCTATGATGATGGCAGCCAGTTCACCCTGCACCGCTGCAGCCAGTTTTCGGCCCTCACCCAGGATCTCAAATGAAACTTCGTGCAGCCTTTCGTCCGTGCACTCAGCAACTGTCCATATACTGTTTCCCACCAGAGCTCACCAATCAAGAAAAGAGTAGAGACAGATGATTTCTGAGTCACCCTGCACACACCCGGCACAAATTTCCCTGCTCAGGCGCGGTTGCCCGCAGCGAGAAGACTTGCGCTGCTGTTGCCGGAGCATCCCTCACCGCGGGAAAGCCGCTGCAGGAAGTCATACTGATGATCTCTCGGATTTCCCCGACCGTGCAACCAATCTCGAATGCTCCGCCCGTCCAATGGGCTAGTCTCTAAGAGCTCAACTCAGGCCATCACAGATTCCTGCCCAGGAGGAACCCCTCTCGCATAGCGTCCATGATTTTCCGTGGTGCAACACAGTCCCCAATGGCGTACAACTTTTCCACCCTGCCTTTGAGAGCGCGGCACAGGCCATCATCCGCCCTGTTGTGATAGGCCAGTATCACTGAGTCAACCTCCTCGATCTCCCGTTCCACCCCACTCCAAACATCAACCACAACCAGCGTTCGGCCGCGTCCTCCTGCAAGTGAAGTTGAAGGGCTCATCCTGACTCCCTTCTGGCCCAAGCGCATCAGGAGAGGCACCCGGCCAAAGGCTTCGATCTCCATTCCGATGGAGGAAACCGGGGAGATCATCTCCACCGTCTTGCCCGCCTGAGCAAGGAACTCTCCTGTACCACAGAACTTCCAGTGTGCTTCCCCCCCATCGACAATCACCACTTTCTCTCCAAGATCGATTTGGCCGTTCAACACTTGTACCACGTCCAGTACTCTGCCATCGAAACCGGGAACCGGTTTAAGCTGTGGAACAGAGCCTGTTGCGACGACAACCACGTCGGGTTGAGACTGTGCGACAATCTCAGGCGTAACTTCCACTCCCGTGAGGACGCACACTCGCAATTTCTCAAGCTGAACGCTGAGATACCTCACTACATCAGCAAGGCCCTCGCGTGTTGAGACCCTTGCCGCCGACGTCACCTGCCCACCAACAGACTCCCTCTTCTCATAGAGAATGACCTCGTGTCCTCTCTCGGCCGCGACCCTGGCCGCCTCCATCCCCGCAGGGCCGGCTCCCACGACCATGACCCTTTTTCTTACTTTTGTGGGCTTCAGAGTGCCTATGCCGAGATCCTTCTCTTGTCCCACGGCCGGATTCTGGATACAGCCTATGTGCGCCTGCCGCCAATTCCTGCCAATGCATCCCTCATTACAGCTTATACAGTAACGAATGTCATCCAGTCTTCCCTCCTTCGCCTTCGTTGGAAGCTCCGGATCACATATCAGGGGCCTGCACATCCCTATCATGTCGGCTTGTCCCTCCGCCAATAGCCTTTCAGCCAGCAAGGGGTCCGTGATTCGACCTGCTGCGCAAACCGGCAATTCCACAGATCTTCTAAACTCAGCTGCCAGGTAGGAAAAAGGCGCCAGAGGAAAGCTCATATCAGGACACATCGTGTAGAAGGTATTGTAGTTGCATTGAGTCTGGTTGATGTAGTCAATCTTGCCTGTGGATTCAATCGCCTTGGCTATCTCGACAGCCTGCTCCAAGTCTATACCTGTGTCAGTGAACTCGTCGCCGCTGAGTCTGATGCCAACAGGGTAGTCCTCGCCGATCTGTCCTCTCACAACGTCTATCACCTGCCGGACAAGTCTTATTCTGTTATCGAATTCTCCGCCATACTGATCCTCGCGGATGTTGCTGAAAGGTGACAGGAACTCGCACAAAAGGTATCCCTGGCCAGCATATATCTCCACACCGTCAAAACCGGCTTCCTTAAACCTCCTCGCCGTTTGGCCAAATGAGTAGATGAGTTCCTCCACTTCATCTTGGTCCATTGCGTGCGGCATTTCTCGGTTGACGGGACAGGGAATGGCCGATGGTGCCCATAAGGGCAGACTCGAATAGTCGCTCGTCCCCTGACGACCGGTATGCGAGAGCTGGCCGAAGATCTTTGTATCATATTGATGAACCGCATCAGCTATCATCCGAAGCCCTGGTATAGCGCTGTCGTTCCACACTTGGTTGCAGCCAGGCCGTTTGAAGCTCGTCGGATGGACGAACGTACCACCCATCACAATCAGACCCACTCCACCCTTGGCCCGCTCTTCGTAATACTTGACTTGAATTTCGGAAACAAGCGCCGTAAATGGGTCCGCCAACAGCGTGCCGTGAGGAAGGTTCACTATCCTGTTTGATATTTCCACGCCGCGTAGCTCCAACGGGGAAAATAGATGATCTAATTTGTTCATTTACAACCCCCTCGATGCATTCAATGTGGCTTAAATAAGTATTAATATGCTATATTGGATATGATAATCACTTTTAATGTAACGTTTAAATTTGCAAATACAATCTTTTTAATTTTCCCCGTGCCTCTGGAATCATATATATTCCCAGCCTATCTGTTTTGCAGCGTTATTTCGGTTCATCTGCCACATCAGCGACATTCCAGCCAGGGCCCACCGGTCCGGCATCGCAGAGCAGCAAATCGCGAGCACGAACACGCGCCTGAACTGAACTCAAATGAGTCCGCCCCGATGCCTTACTTTGCCAGATTGGGAAGCCACATGACAATTCCGGGAAAAGCCACCAGTAAAGCGATAAAGAATAGATCCCCGATAACAAAGACCAAGATGTTCTTAAACATGTCTTCGATGGGGATGTGGGGGGCAACGCCTTTCATGATAAAAACATTCATCCCAAGGGGCGGTGTAATCAGACCGATCTCAATCAGCTTGACGATAATGATGCCTAGCCACACCCCATCGTATCCCAGTGCGGTTAATACAGGATAAACGAGCGGAACGGTGATTAATAGAATAGACATGGAATCAAAAAACATACCAAGAGGAATATACCAAATTAAAATAAGAAATAAAATAGCAAATTTAGGAATCGAAAGGTTAACGATAAATTCGGTAAAACTAGTTAGTATTCCAGCTGAAGTCATAAATAAAGAAAAAATACTTGCACCAATAATTATAAGAAATACCATTGAAACAGTATATATAGTGTCCCAAAGACCGTAAGAAAAAAGACTCCACTTTTTCAAAATTTTTGGCAAAGCCAGTAACATGGCAGATAACGCTCCCAGTGCCGCTGCCTCAGTCGGAGTCGCCCAACCGAAATAGATTCCTCCCATTACAACCACAAACAAAATAATCACACCCCAAAGGCTTGGTATAGCTTTCAACTTAGTCAATATGGAATAAGATGGGCCAGTAGGTGCAAGTTTTGGGTTGAGCTTTGCTGAAAGCCAGATGATAAACATGTAGTTCAACGTACTTAGGATGCCGGGAATAAAGCCTGCCAGCAGGAGTCTGCCAATGGATTCATCGGTGATAATTCCGTAAACGACCAATACGATACTTGGGGGAATGAGAATTCCCAGCGTCCCGCCTGCGGCGATGGCGCCGCAGGCAAAGCCACCATCATATCCTCGGATCTCCATTTCGGGGATGGCGGCCTTGCCCACCGTCGCAGCCGTGGCCACACTCGATCCGCTGGTGGCTGAAAAGATGCCGCAGGCGATGACGCTGGCCATGGATAAACCGCCACGGAGTTGGCCCACTAATTTGAAGCAGGCAGAATAGGCCTTTTCAGCCAAGCCCCCGATAAAAGCGAAATGGCCCATAATGATGAAAAGAGGTACGGCCGTGAAGAGGAAGTCAGTAACAGAGCTGTAGGGGATCGTGGATAGGGTGGCCATGGCGGTCCTTGGTCCTTCAACCACGATCATTCCCAGAAATCCGGTCAGCAACAGGGAAAAAGCGATAGGCATACCGGCCACAATCAGGGCGAGCAGGACCAGGATGCTGGCCGAAGAAAGGAGCCATAAAGGGACATCGATCATCGGTTTTCCTCATTTGTCGAGGCGCATTCGGGAGGGAAGATACTGCAAAGCAGGTCCACAAGCAGCACAAACCAGAGCAGAATGCTTCCGATGGGCAGCGCCAATTTCGAGGGCCATACGGGAAAGGGGATGCTTCCAAATCGGATTTCCCTCATGCCTATCGACTTCAAAGCCTCTGCGGCCGTCTGCCATGCCAGGAGTGAGACCAATCCGAGCACTATCAGGGTGATGAAAATATGCAGCCCACGTTGTGCTCCGGGCCGAACCCTGACGATCACAGCGTCCATCCGTACGTTCTTTCCGAGGATTTGCGTTATGCCGAGTCCCATAAAAATGATGATGACCATCAAAAGCTCATTGGTTTCAACCACCCCCGGAATTGGCTTGCCGAGAAATTTGCGCGCAAGGATGTCTGCGGAAACGCTTAACATCATGATGATGATTGCGGCAGCACCAAGGAAAGCGGTTCCTTTGCTGAGTCTCTCCACCCATATTGCAGCGGTGTTGAGGAGAGGGGCCTTTGATTTGGTTATGCCTGAAAACATAGCTTTCACGAACCCAATTCCCTTGCACTCCTCAATTTCCGAGTCGCTCTTCCATGATCCAGTGGTATTGACTCTTTCCCTCGTATTCTTTCATGAGCTTCTGGTAGGCCTCCCACACCTCTTGGGCGTGTGGATTTCTTTGGGCCACATCATCCACCACTTTGTTCCATATATCAGGAAGAACTTTCTCCTTCCACCTCTCGGTTTCGCTCGCACCGAGGCGGTAGAGCTTGATCTTGGGATTGGCGGCAATCTTCTCGTAGGCTGCTTTTTCCAGCGACTCCAATATTTCGATGTATTTTGCGGGCACCTCGGCGGAGACCTCTTCCATCACCTGACGGACATCTTCCGGGAGGCTTTTCCAGGTATCCAGATTCATCACAGTGGTGGATACATGATAGATGCCGATGCGAGGGTCCATGATCCAATCGCTTTGTTCATCCAGTTTCAAAGCCACCACATAGACCAGTGGAATGGCCGTGTATCCATCAACGACTCCCCGTTCCAATGCACCATAAAGTTCGGGCACGGGAAGGGCCACCGGGGTGGCTCCCAGCCTGGACATCAGATCACCGAGCTTGGCCACCGCCCGTATTTTCTTGTCCTGCATGTCGGACAGGTTTTCGATCGGACTCCCTTTTCCGGCGATGATGGTCGGCGCGATCCCATATGCATTCACTAGCCTTACGTTGTTTTTTTTGTACTCTTCATGAAAAGCCGGAACTTTTTCATACATCTCCTTGGCGGCATAAGTCTGTACATCCGGCTTCATGGAGATGTAGAGTTGTTCGTACAAAGAGGTTAGTGGCAAATGCGTTGGGGAGTAAGCAGAGGCCACGAGTCCCACATCAGCGATCCCCGATGAGATGCCATTCAGCATATCGGGCGCTTTTAAAAGTGACTGGGAGAAAAAGAAGCGGAACTTCACCTTGCCGTTGGTACGCCTTTCAACCTCACTGGCCCACCACTTGTCCGCCTGGGCCGTATCCACACTTTCACCTCCAAAGTGGGCGTACTTCAAAACAATATCCTTGGCTTCAGCAGAATGCAAAAACGGGCCGGAAAAGAAGCAAATCGATCCAGCCAACAAAAGGAAAACTGACCACAATGCCTTTGATTTCACGGTGACCTCCTTTTTTGTTTGAAGTTATCGCTTGGTTTGGTTCGCGTTTTCATGGTTTTATGATCAAGTTATTTTCCCCCACCTGAAAAAGAGGAAGCAACTCGTCACCCTCACATGTTTAAGGGATAATCGTGTGCTTTTGGGCAAAAATCCTATCAACGACGATCAAGCCGAACTCCCTTGCATCTTTCATGGCCTCTGCGAATTCAGGGGAGTCCAGGGCTTTTTTAACGGCTGCCATGTCATCAAAATACAGTTCATTGATGCCGTCGATTTCGGACATTCCTTCGGCCTCGTCGGCAACGATATTGATCACGTAACGCCTTATTCCGGGGATCTTTGTCGAGAGTTTGGTATGTTCCTCGACCCACCACTTGCGCAACTCCCGAAGGTTCTTCCCTTCAGGGCGCTTAACAATAGACATCATTTTAACCATGATCCACCTCCCGGACCCGCAGTCCATTCCCTCTCGGCCATCCTAAAGCTCCACGTCTTCTTCCTGGATGACGATTCTTTTTACTTCCTCGATCCTGGAAAGAAACTCGTCGCGGGGGCTGGCAATCATCCGTTCCATGGCTCTGCGGGCCGAATCCAGGTCCTCAAATTCCATTTGAGAAACGCCGTGTATCCCTGCGTCACCAAATGTATGGATGACGCGGCCGATTACGTACTTCTTCAATTCCGGCTTGAGGTGTTCTTTTGCCCACTTGGTGTGGCGATCCCGCCAATAATTGAATGAATCTTCCGAGGCGTACTCGGGTTTCAAACGAAAGATCCCCATAAATTTGACCATGCTCTCACTCTCCTTCGGGGCGATGCCAGACCGTGCACAGCTGTTCCGTGGCCGAGAATCAGCGGCTGCCCATTGTAAGATTGCGCTGCTGCAGAAAATTTACACAGCTCTTGCTTCGCACAAGCGGGCTTTAGGCCAATCTAAGAGCGTTCCCGGCTAAAGACCGTGGCAGCAACAGAAAGTCCTGCCCGCGTCACGGGCCACCCTGCGTAGATACTCATCATGACTATGACCTCTCTGATCTCTTTCTCGGTGCATCCGTTGTTCAGTGCAGCTCGAATCCAATCTGCCAGCATTTCTTCTCTTTGGAGGCAAGTCAACATGCTGATGCCGCTGAGCAGGCGTAGCCTCGTACTGAGCCAGGGCCTTTCCTGCATCATGTACCCATACAGCCAAGCGACAAGTTCCTTGACCAAGTCGTCGTCTAACGGCAACCCAAGTCCCTCGAATTCACCGTCTTCCGTCCCGAACAGTTGCCGTGCTAATGCAACGCCCTGCTGGTACTCCTTGCTCTGAACCATTGAGTCAGCTCCTTTTGCAGCACTTTCCTCGGTGATGCGGACTACCACACTACCCCATCTTGAGGTTTGGGTTCAGCTGTCTCTTCTCAAAAACGTCGGCAGCAATGAAACCAGCCCCCCTCATAGCTGGGAATCCACCGAAGAAACTCGTCCATATTATGACCTCTCGGACCTCATCCTCCGACCAGCCCAGATTCAGACATGCATTCACCCATAACCTCACGAGCTCGGGCCGAGGCAGCACCGTCAATCCTGCCAGTATTATGGCTGCTCGATCCTTCAAGTCAATGCCGCCCCTCCCGAACAGGCTGCCAAAGGCGTATACCGTGGACGGGAAGTCGAAGTCCCCCAGCGTGGGCTTGCTGCTGCCCACTTTCGCTATCTCCACGTCCCCTTCGCTTTTACCTCCGTAGAGTGGCATCGAGCCAAAGACTCGCTCCTGGATGTTGTGCATCACCTCATCGTAGAATTCCTGCGACAAGCCCTCCTTGTGAATACGCCTACTCGTAACATACGGTTTCGTCATTGCACATCCTCCCTAATGGGCATGTTGGACGATGATAACCAGAGACACAAGCCCGGCTTCTTGCTGTTATCTTGGGCATAGGGCCTCCTCCCTGATCTCGGGAAGACCAGCGCCACCTGGCCCAAGCTGTTCCGTCGGCCCTTACAAACTAGGATCATGCCGCAGGGCCGCTCCTACGGAGCGTCATTTGCCCTGTTCGAGACAACCAGGGCTGCGGTTGCCAGGGCATCCCTCACGGCAGGGTACCCAGTGTATGAGGTCATGCTTATGATCGTCTCACGGATCTCATCGACCGTGCAACCGAGCCTGAGGGCTCCCCCGATCCAAATGCCCAACATCTCCTGTTTCCCAAGGCTTGTCAGCATCGCGATCGCACAGAGAGCCTTAGCCTTAACATCAAGGACGCCGACGCTGCGCTCTTGCATGAGATGGCCGTAACACCAAGCCGTTAATTCCTTCGACCAAGTGTCGCCGGGGGGAAGTGCTACGTCCATGTCTCCGACACCATCGGCGTACATTTGCCGCATCAACTCAATACCCTTTCGGTATAGTTCACTCGCCATCTGTGCAGCCCCCCTTGCTAGGCCATTTTGAGACTAGGATCAGCCTTCCGCTTGGCAACTACCTCATCGAAAGCGAGGGCCACATCGCGCATCGCCGGGTGGCCACCAAAAAGGCTCGTGAAGATGATCAGTTCCTTGACCTCCTCCTCCGTGCAACCGACGTTCAGGCAGGCATTTATCCATATCCGTGCGACGTCGAGTCTCTGGCCGACAGTGAGTCCCGCCAGAATCGCGAGGGCCCGCAGCTTCATGTCAAGATATCCGCGCTTGTGAATGACCCCAAACACCCAGATGTTGGAGGTGAATTCGAAACCCTTTATGCCACTCTTCCCTATTCCCTCCTTGCCGTACATTGGCATCTGGCCAAAGAGCGTCTCATAGTACGGCCTGGTCTCGTCAAAGTGGTCTTCGGTCAGGCCGATCTCCGCGATCTGATAGCTGGTTACACCAGGGTAACTGTCCCTTTGGTTGTCCTTCTCCACTTTTGGCACCTCCTCACTTTCGAGGAATCACACATTCCCGACGCTTCGTCACATTCGCAACTGGAATCTGCACATCTTTCTGTCATATTCTATTCAAATGGCGATTTATATGTACTCATTCCTTTGTACTTTTCGACGAGCTCTAAGTAGCGATCAAACACATCCGCAGCGGCGGGGTTTGATTTCGCCACGTCTGCGACAGATCTTTCCCAATACGTCGGGAGCAGCGCATCTCGTATCCTGTTAATCTCGTCCTGCGGAAGCCTGAAGAGATCCACTCCCCTGTCCTTGAACTTCTTGTATCTTCGAATATCACCCGCCAGCACGGACGCAAGCATCGCCTTTGGTCCTGTCTTTGAGGCTTCAATGAAAACGTCCTGAAGCTCTGGAGACATGCTGTTCCATTTATCGAGGTTCATCACTGTCCAGCCAAAGAAATACATGCCCATGCCGAGATCGACGATCTGGTCACTGAGTTCACCTATCTTCAACGTATCGTGATGAGTCAGGGCCAGTACGGCACCATCCACAGCACCCGTATCCATTGCTGTGTATATCTCTCCCCCCACTGTGGATACAGGCGTTCCTCCCATCATCTCTACGGCACGACCCGTAAATCCAACCGATCTTATCTTTCGTCCCTTCAGATCCTCCATCTTTTGGATCTTTGGGGCCTTCGCTCCCAGGTACACCGGCCCTATTGCCCAGCCAGCTTCTCCGACAGGGATGACGTTGTTTTTTCTGTATTCCTCTTGCAGGGCCGAAGATGTATTGTAAAGCTCAACCATGGCTTTGTGCATGACATCCGGTTTGTCAACCACATAAAGCACACTTTGCAACCCGCTCAGCGGCAGCAACTCAGGGTAATACACAGAGGCTGCATAGCAGAGATCGGCCATCCCTGTGCTCACCGCCGTCAATATCTCCGTTGCGGGCACGAAGGTGGAATTCCAGTGACGTTCAAACGTCACTGCGCCACCGGTAAGCCTTGTCACCTCGTCCTGCCAGGCAATATCGCCAATAGACTCGTCGTTGTCGGGGCCAATGTGGCTGATGTAGGTAAGCTTCATGGGTTTGAACTTCGGCTGACCTGTCGCAGTTGGTGCTGGATCTTTTCCCCACACAGACAGTGCAGGCATTGCCACCAGCAAAACCATGACTCCCAGGAAAATCCTTGCAAAGGTACTCAGTTTTTTCATGGATCCCTCCTTCCTTCCCTGACCAAATTGGCAATCACGGTTGCTCATTGATAGCCTGGCCGTAGGTCGGCCATCTCGCCGAGGAGCCTCACGGTCATCGACTCATCAATGAGGGCAAAAAGGTAACAATATTAGGTGATATAGTCAAGATAGCTATAATTAATATACAAGTAAAAACATAAACTATGCTATTTTTGAATATGGTACCTACAGAAACGTGAGGAACAATGCCGTTTATTACGAATACGTTGAATCCCAGAGGAGGAGTCAAGTAGCTCGTCTCAATGAGGATACAGACAATGATCCCAAACCATAGACCATCGTACCCGAGCGCTGTCACCACGGGGTAGGCGAGTGGCACGGAAATAAGCATTACGGAAATGGGTTCGAGAAACATGCCCATTACGATATACATTAAATAAAACAGCGTCAGGACCATCAAGGGATGCAATCCAGAGTCTATGATCAAGCCAGTTATGTAGCCAGGAATACCGGCTACCGATATGAAAATCGTGAAGAACTTAGCCCCCGCAATGATAATGAATATCATACTCGTGGTGATAACCGTCTCCCGCAAGGCTGTCCATAGAGCGCTTCTGTCCCTCAGATACATGGGCATGGCCATGATGAAGGCGGCAAGTGCTCCAAGGGCAGCGATTTCGGTCGGTGTGCCCCAGCCTGTATACAGACCACCCAAGATGACGAATATCAAGAGGGCAAAGCCCCAAATACCTCCCAAGGCCCGGACCTTCTCCCTTTTCGTGGTCGGAGGACCTGGCGGAGCAACTTCTGGTCTGATGCTAGCCAACAAGAGAATTGTGGCCCCATATGCCAAGGCCATCATGATTCCCGGAGTGAATCCGGCAACGAGGAGCTGCCCAATCGATTCTCCGCTGATCATGCCATACACAACCAACACTACGCTGGGGGGTATGAGAACCCCGAGAGTGCCTCCTGCAGCCACTGCTCCGCAAGCAAAGCCCGTGTCGTAACCACGCTTCTCCATTTCCGGAATTGCCACACTTCCAATAGTCGCTGCAGTCGCTGCGCTTGAACCCGTGGCGGCGGCAAACATACTGCAGCTGAGCATGCTGGCTAACGCCAATCCAGCTTTGGTGCTGCCAAGCAGGGTATAACCCACCGCATAGGCCTTGGCAGCCAAACCCCCACTGACGGCAAAGTGGCCCATGATGATAAACAATGGAATGACCGCGAGTGTGAACTCTCCCGTGGAAGTGTAGGGTATTGTCCCTAGCATCGTGAAGGCGATACTGGGGCTCTTCATAAGAGCCAGACCCACGAGACCAACAGCAAAGAGTGCGAAGCCTATATAGACTCCCAAGGCAAGGAGAACCAGCAGTGCAGTTACAGCGACAATCGCTATGAGTGCAGGGTCTTCCATGCAGATACCTTTCTAGTCGTCCGGGTGGGCCGCAGACTCTTCGGCCTCAAATCTGAAAGGGGCCAACAGCCTCGCGACCAGGTGCAGAAACATGTAGATGTCAAACAAAGCAATGCCTCCGAAAACGGCCAACCTAGAAGGCCAGACAGGGAATCTCAGGAGCCCCATATCGAATTCTCCGGTTTGAACCGATATAATCGCTCGTTCACCGGTGTATACGGCCAGCAACACCCCGACACTGAGGGTAATGATGAGAGAGAATATTTCCATTATTGCTCTTGTTCTTGGACCAACGAGAGAAAGCAGGATATCGATCCTCACATGTCGCCCGTGCACGGCCGTGGTGGCAAGGCCGAGGAACCCGATGATTACGAGCAGGAGTACCGTGAACTCCAAAATGCCGGCAATGGGGCTGTTGGCCAGCTTGCGCGAGAAAAGATCAGCGCTCACCGCAAACATCATTATCATGATTGATGCCGCGCCAAAATAGGCCATCCACTCGCTAAGGCGCTCAACCCATGACAGGAGGGATCCAATCCCTCTCCTCAGTGAAGTCCTTGCCAGCATGATCGCTCTTCCAGACTGCCTATGCCGGTCCGAAGACAGGTATGGCAATTCACAAATTGTGGTGTTTCCTACCGGCTGCTTTCAGAAAACGACATCAATATAAGTGGAAGCTGTTGCCCTGCCAAACAGCTGATGATGATGAAGATAAGCGCTGAGGTTTGTCATCCATTACGGTTTTTTTCTGGGACTCGCCCATCCCGACCTGGTGACATCTTGTGTCCTCGTTCTCCTCTTTGAAATAGATATTCCAAATGTGACAGTCAACTGCATCTTTGTCAAGCAAAAAGTGATATCCACATTGGGGCGATGTCTTTAGTCGACGTCATCTGGTTCTAAGTTTAATCTAACCGGGTTTAATTCCCCGCCCCTTGGGGCGTTCGATGGTTTTATAGATACCCCGCTGCTTGCAGCGGGGTAGTTCATTCAATCTTTTTCCGAAGCTTAGCCAAAATCAAATTGTAAGATTTGGCTTGACAAAAACGGCCGCTTGGCCTAGAAATTGTGGAATGACTATTCCAAAACATGTCAAAGCGGTTCTTCGCGCAGTCGATGTGTTGCGAGTTTTGACGGAAGAACCGAAAGGGGTCGTAGAGATCTCTAGGACTCTGAATATGGGGCAGGCTACCGTGCATAGGTTGCTCAACACCCTTGAATTTGCTGGTATGGTGATTCAGGACAACTCGGATCGTAAGTATTCTCCGGGCCCCATGTTCTGGAAAGCTGCATCTGACCCGCATCTGATGTACCAATCCCTGGTTACGTGCGCGCATGATGAGATGAAGCGCCTGCAGGAGGCGACCGGCGAGACTGTCGGCATGTATGTGCAATTCGGGGCACGACGCCTGCTCGTGGGGGGAGTGGAAAGCAGACAGCGCATCAAGTATGTGGTGGAAAGGGGTTATGAGGCTCCCATCTATACGGGGGCTCCAGGCAGGGTGTTGCTGTCCAGCCTTACGACGACGGAGCTTGAGAAGCTTCTGAATGAAATAGAACTGCCGCTCGTGGGGCCGACCTGGGTCACGAGCAAGACAGCGCTGATGGCTGAGGTACGTAAGACCAGGGAGCGAGGGTATGCGAAGAGCTCCGGCGAGTGGGCACCCGGAGCCACGGCGATTTCGGTCCCAGTCAAGAAACATTCTTGTCCTGTCGCCCTCAGCGTTTTTGGCCCTTCTTTTCGCATTGTCGAACCGGACAGATTCCTTCAGGACTTACTTGAGGCTGCGAACAGAATCTCAGTAAGGCTGCGCGATACGCATCGGAGCCGGTCGGCCAACCGTCGATCGGGCGGGTAGCCATTGAATCGTCACGAATTGGACAGCAACCCGAAGCAGCATGCAAGAGGCTCTGATAGGGCGGACACCCTACTGATCACAATAGGACGAGAGGCCTGCTCGGCCTTCAATGCACAGCGCGAAGCGAGTTTCCGGGATTAGACAAGATCTATCCGGGCGAGGCTGGTCAGACTTCGCACGAAGCGGATCATCATCGAACAAACTGGAGATGCCAATGGGTAGTGACAACAATCTAGAAAGGCTGAAATGCGAATGGGAGCAGAATTCCGTTCGGCCATCTCTGGAGCATGGCGAGAATAAGGGTATTATTTGCACAAGTTCTGGCATTGAAGTGTCACCATTGTACACACCTTTGGACCTTGAGCGAATAGGATTCGACTATATACGTGACGTGGGCTTCCCGGGCAAGTTCCCGTTCACGAGGGGCAAGGAGCCTCTGGGCTACCGAGAGAAGCCCTGGTTGATGCTCCAGTACGCGGGTTACGGCGATGCGGAGGAGACCAACAAGAGATATCGATATTTGTTGAGCCAAGGTGCAGGAGGCTTCTCGGTCGCCTTGGATCTCCCGACCCAGCTCGGACTTGATTCGGACGACCCGCTGGCTGAGGGCGAAATTGGGAAGGTTGGAGTGCCGATCGACTCTCTACTGGACATGGAAACGCTCTTCGACGGCATTCCACTCAACAAACCGCAGCAAATCAGCACCACTGCCAACGCCATCAGCCCCATATGGCTTGCCATGCTTATTGCGCTGGCCGAAAAGCAGGGTGTACCCCTCGATGAGTGCCGTTTCAGGATTCAGAATGATGTCCTGAAGGAGTTTATCGCGCGGGGCCTCTATATATTTCCTCCTGAGCCGTCGTTAAGCCTATCGACCGACGTGATAGCCTACTGCGCCGAGAATTATCCTCACTGGTCGCCGCTGACGGTCTGTGGCTATCATATTCGCGAGGCGGGGGCCAATGCCGCTCAGGAAATTGCGTTCGCCATTGCAGACCTTATAGCCTATGTGGACGACTCGATTCGCAAGAATGTAAACCTCGAGATCCTTCTGCAAAGCCTCACAGTCCTTTTCACCTGCGGGATCGACTTCTTTGAAGAAATCGCAAAATTCCGAGCGCTCAGACGTTTGTGGGCACGTACTTTACAGGAGCGGTACTCGATATCTGATCCAGATTTGCTGAGCTTCAATATTCTCAGTTTCTCCGCAGGCAGTACGCTGACCGCGCAACAACCCTTGAACAACATCGTTCGAGTGGCGATCGAAGTCCTAGCCTCTGCCTTGGCAGGCTGTGATTATATTCATGCCTCATCCATGGATGAAGCTCTCTGCACCCCTACTGAGAACTCCGTCAAGATGTCACTGCGCACTCAGCAGATCATTGCGAACGAGACTGGCGTGCGCAGAACGGTCGATCCGCTTGCGGGATCCTACTTCGTTGAGAGCTTGACTACTGAACTTGAAGGAAGGGCCAAAGATTACCTCCATTCTATACTAGAGATGGGTGGGACTATTCGTGCCATCGAAAGCGGGTACTTCCAGAAGGAGTTGTCAAAGTCAGCCTACGAGTTGAACCGACAGATCGAAGAGGGGGACCGGGTTCTAGTCGGGGTGAATCAGTATGTTGAAGAGGAAGAGCCGCTCTGTGAGCTGCTGAGAGTAGACCCGATCCTTGAAGACAAGCAGAAGAGGAAGCTCAACAAGCTAAGAGAAGGACGTCACAACGCAGCCGTACGTGAAAGTCTTGGCAGGGTTAGGAAGGCGGCGCAGAGTCAGGTGAACGTCGTTCCAAGCATTCTAGAAGCGGTCAAGGCCTACGCCACAGTAGGAGAGATCTGTGCTACGCTGAGGGAAGTATATGGAGAGCATAAGAGCGAGGGGTACTACTAAGCTCCAGGGCCGCACCGTGGGATTCCGTATCCTAGTTGCCAAGCCCGGGCTCGATGGACACGATCGAGGAGCAAAGACGGTGGCGAGAGCGCTTGCCGAAGCAGGAATGGAAGTCATTTATACGGGAATACGGCAGACCCCCGAAATGATCGTCAGCACTGCAATACAGGAAGACGTGGACATGGTTGGCCTGAGCTGCCTTTCCGGGGCACACAACACCCTTTTCCGGCATGTCATTGACCTTCTCCGTAAGGGGGGTGCGGGACAAATCCCGGTTGTGGTGGGCGGAAGCATTCCTATGATGGACGCAAAAGAGTTGAAGGAGTATGGCGTCGCTGAAGTGTTCGGCCCGGGCACTAGCACGAAAGACATTGTGGCGTGGGTGAAGGCGCGTCTTGCCCCAGAGGGATCTCAAGAGCGCCCAGTCATTCCTGCAACATAGCGGGCACACCTATCCTTAATTAAGGAGAAGAAGAATGATTGTCAGGCAGATCGACCACATCGGGATAGCAGTCAGGGACTTGGAAAGGTCCTTGGAGAAATACGAGCGGTTGCTCGGGGCGAGGCCGGACCACATCGAAGTAAGAGAAGACCTCCACGTGCGGTTCGCGTTCATCCCTATCGGGGAAGTCATGATAGAGCTGCTTCAGCCGACCAGTCCGGGAAAAGGGCGGGTTGGCGAATTCATCGAGAGCCATGGGGAGGGCTTTCACCATATTGCCTACAGGATCAGCGGCGATTTGTCTGCTGTGCTTGCAGACATAAAGGAATCTGGAGTCCGTTTGAAGGACGAGCAACCGAGAGCGGGGGGGAAAGGATCCAGAATTGCCTTCATAAGCCCAGAGGAGATGAATGGCGTGTTGATTGAGCTGGTACAGAGAAACGACGGATCATAACAGGGGTCGCATGGCCATGAACGTGAGAGAATTTCTGGAAGACAGGGTGAGCAAGAATGAGAAGAAGACCTACCTGCACTTCCAAGACCGGGAAGTCACATATTCTGATTTCGACCGGCAGATCAATCGAACGGCAAACGGCCTGAGGAGCTTGGGTCTCGGCAAAGGCAACCATTTCGCCATAATGCTGCCCAACTCGCCGGAGTTTCTCTATACGTGGTTTGGGCTTAACAAGCTCGGGGCCGTTGAGGTGCCGGTCAACATCCAGCTAAAGGAAGCAGAGGTGCAGTACATCCTGGAGCATTCTGAGGCCAGGGGGATTGTGACAAACACAAACCATCTATCCCTGCTGAAAAATATCATGGGCTCGCTGCCGTCGCTGGAACACGTGATTGTAATAGGCGGGACGTCGGGCGGGACGATATCCTATGCAAACTGGCTGGATAGTTCGTCAGACAATACCCCTCCAACTTATTCCATATCGGAGACGGACCCTGCTCTCATCATCTACACATCGGGAACAACCGGGCGACCGAAAGGCGTACTCCTTTCGCATCGGACCTTGGTAGAGACGGGAGTTTCTTGGGCCTTCACCGTGGGTGCGAGATCAAGTGACCGCATCATGACTCCCATGCCCCTGTTCCACGCCAATGCACAAGTATACTCTACCATGGGGAGCCTTGCCGCAAGCGCCAGCCTGATACTGATAGAGAAATTCAGTCGATCGAGTATTCTTGAGCAGGCACGACATTACCGCGCAAACAGGCTCGTTCTTGGCGCTCCCATTATCCCGATGGTCTGGAGCCGGCCCCCCCAAGACGAAGACGCGGACAATCCGGTTGAGGTCATTCAGGCCGGGGGTGTGCCGCAGGAGTACTTCCATGACTTCGAGAACAGATTCAAAGTGAGGGTCCAGTCCCTTTACAGTTTGACTGAATCCCCAACCTGCATCATGGGGCCGAGGGAGGGAAGCAGGCCGAGGAAGATAACCCCAGGAATCGGCTATCCGATGGAACACCCCGACCGGAATTTCGTGAACGAGGTAATGATTGCAGATGAGGAAGGTCAGGAGGTACCGCACGGGACTGAGGGTGAGATAGTCGTGCGAAACCCGGCTACCATGATCGGGTATTACAAAGACGCTGAGAAGACTGCGGAGACCAAGCGGGAGGGTTGGATTCACACCGGAGACAGGGGATACCAGGATCATGATGGCTACTTCTTCTTCGTGGGAAGGTCGAAGGACGTCATCCGTCGCAGGGCGGAGCTCATCTCGCCGGCTGAGATAGAAGAGGCAATCAACAGACATCCCGCAGTGCAGGACTCAGCGGTTGTCGGCGTGCCATCCGGACTCGGCACTGCAGAGGAAGAAATAAAGGCCTATGTCATTCTGGAACCGGGGGCGGCTGTCACGCCTCAGGAGATCGTTGACTGGTGTTACAAGAACCTCGCCGATTTCAAGGTCCCCAGATACTTGGAGTTCCGGGACGAGTTTCCCAGAACTGCCGTCGGCAAGATCCAAAAGGCTGCACTGAAGGCCGAGAAGCAAGACCTCACCGAGGGGTGCTACGACCGTGAAGATGGAGTATGAAATGAAGTCGTCCGGAGAACTAACTCAGGTCCTCAAGATCGATCATGTCGGTATCGCCGTTGAGAACCTGGAGAACGCGATTGGGGTGTTTGAGCAGAAGCTTGGTGCGGAGTTCCTGTATCGGGCGGAATCGGATGAACAGAAGACGGTCTCAGCCAAAATGAGACTCGGCGAAGCCGACTTCGAACTCATGGAGCCGATCTCCCCGGACGGTCCGGTCGGTAAGTTCATGACGAAGAAGGGCGCGGGTATTCACCATATTTCGATTAAGACTCCGAATCTGGACGACACGATAGGACTGCTGCGGAGGAATGGTGTTGAGATCGGCAGAATATTCAGCGGGCCGGATTACCGCGTTGCCTTCATTCATCCCAAAGACGCCGCGGGGATACTCATCGAGGTGATCGAGCGTGCAAGCGGACAAGACTAAGAGCCTTTCGTCCTTGCCCGGAAGCGGCCCGGGCGAAGGTAAGGACGCGAGGACGGCGCAGAGACACGGAATACTGGAGGCAGAATGGTAGGCATCGTCACTTATGGAGTCTACGTCCCACTCTGGAGGCTCGATCTATCTGAAGTCCAGGCGGGCAGGAAGGGCGAGAGAGCCATCGCGAACTTCGACGAAGACAGCCTCACCATGGGTGTGGCCGCTGGAATGAACTGTCTGGGGGACATCGACCGAAGCACAATCGATGGGCTCTATTTCTCTTCCACTACCTCGCCTTACAGGGAGAAGCCCGTCTCCGTGATAGCCGCCACGGCGCTTGACCTGCGAACCAATATTCGTACCGCTGACTTTGCGAACTCGTTGAGGGTAGGCACGACTGCACTCGAGGCTGCGGTGGACACCGTGAAGGCGGGCTCAGCGAACCGAATCATGGTGATCGCAGCTGACGTACGGATACCCGCGCCGGGATCTGATCTGGAAGTGCTTCTCGGGGATGGGGCCGTCGCGTTCATCGTGGGCAGGGACAGTGATGTGACCGTCGAAATCCAAGGCAGCTACACGGTCTGCGATGAGATCCTTGACGTGTGGAGATCTGATCTCGACACATACGTTCGCTCTTGGGAGGCCAGGTTTGCTCTCGACGAAGGCTACTTCAGAGTCCTTCCCGCGGCTGTGTCAGGTCTCCTGGTGAATACCGGTCTCTCCGCCAAGGACTTCGACAAGGCGGTCCTGTACGGACCAGATCCCAGACGGCACAGACAGATGGCGAAGCAGCTCGGATTCGACGCAGACCGTTTACAGGATGGCATGTTCGGATCTCTGGGCGACACCGGAGCTGCATTTGCTCTGATGATGCTGGCAGCCGCACTCGACAGTGCCAGCGAAGGAGATCGCCTTCTTCTCGCCAGCTACGGCAACGGAGCTGACGCCTTTGTGCTAAAGGTTGTACGAAGGGCTGGAGTGGCCAAGGGTATCGAGAGTTACATAAGTTCGAAACGGCTTCAGCGTGACTACAAAGCCTACCTCCGTTGGCGGGGTCTTCTCGATATGGTCACCGGGCGGCGCCGTCCCCCGACTCCCGTTCCATCCGCCTCGTCACTATGGAGGGAGCGAGATCAGGTACTCCGACTTCATGGAGTTCGGTGCACACAATGTGGAACCGTCCAATACCCTCCACAAAGAGTGTGCACATGTTGCCATGCCAAGGATCAGTTTCAGAGTTACAGATTCTCCGACAAGAAAGCCGCGGTGTTTACTTATGGCATCGATTACATGACTCCCAATCCGGACCCTCCCCGGGTCTTCAGCGTGGTGGACTTCGACGGCGGGGGCCGGATGTGGCTCGATATGACTGACAAGGATGAGAATGAACTCGAAATCTCGATGCCTGTGGAGGTGACACTCAGGAAGCTGTTCACTTTGGAGGGCATTCACAATTATTACTGGAAGTCGATGCCCGCCAGGTTTTGAAACGGGGAAAGGCTCGTATGGAAAGCATCAGGGACAAAGTAGCCATTGTGGGGATGGGCTGCACCAAGTTCGGCGAACTGTGGGATTGGGGGGTTGAGGACCTTGTAGTGGAGGCCTGCTACGAGGCGTTTGCAGATGCGGGGGTCAAGCCCGAGGAAATTCAGGCGGCATGGCTGGCTACAAACAACAGCGCCCATCGGGGAGTAGCCGTGACAGCACCGCTCAAGCTCCGAGGGCTGCCCGTTACCCGAATAGAAAATGCGTGTACTGCCGGAACGGATGCCTTCAGAAACGCCTGCTATTCCGTTGCAGCCGGGGCCAGCGATGTGGTCCTGGTTTGCGGCGTTGAGAAGTTGAAAGACTACGGATTCTCGGGGCTGCCTGCGAGCGCGCCGTCATACCCCGAGATCGCGCTGAGCCAGACCCGGCCGGCGACGCCTATGCCGCTCCAATTCGCACTCATGGCAAACCGCTATTTCTATAAGTACGGGATTGACTTCCAAGAGGGCAAGAGGGCTCTGGCCAAGATTGCGATCAAGAACCATCACAATGGCACAATGAGCCCCAAAGCCCACTTCCGCAATGAAGTTTCGGTCGAGGCAGTCATGAACGCTCCCATGATCGCCAAACCTCTTGGGTTGTATGACTGCTGCGCCGTCAGCGATGGCTGCGCGGCAGCCATCATCATGCCGCCAGAACTGGCCAGCAAGTATCGAGATGATTATGTACTGGTGAAAGGCCTGGGGATGGCTGGTGGAGATGAATACGCACAGATTCCTTCCGATTTCGACTGGACGCACTGGAAAGAGAATCTGGCAGCTGCAACGGCGGCCTACACGGATGCCGGGGTCACTAACCCTCCCGATCAGATAGATGTCGCGGTTGTCCACGATTGCTTCACAATCAATGAACTCGTCACCTATGAGGACCTCGGGTTCAGTGCGAGGGGAAAGGCCCTCGAAGACATCAACTCAGGTTTTTTCGAGCTCGACGGAGGTCTCCCGGTAAACACAGATGGCGGCCTGCTGTGTTTCGGGCATCCCATCGGCGCGAGTGGACTGAGAATGATCTATGAGGTCTACAAACAGCTTCAAGGCAAAGCAGGTGAACGCCAGGTGGACAGGGTCAACCTGGGGCTGACCCACAACATCGGCGGGTGGCCGGGAGCCATGACCTCCGGCATAACCATCCTGGGTCGCCGCGAATGAACAGACGCTGTCAGATCTCTGGGGGCACCAAAAGACGAATGATTTGACAACGATATATCATTTAAAATTCCACGAATAGCTATGAAAAGAAGCAAATAAATTGTTTTGATTCCGATTCTCGAATAGGAGGAGATTCAATGGCACCAGTCGATAGAGTGGCAAGCCGTCGGCAAGAACTGGAGCACTTTTTCAAACGTTTTCCCGAGGTCCCCCGAGAGGTGATCGTGCAGGAGGATGCCTTGCGTCTGGGCTTGTCCTTCACCGATAAGGCTATTGCCAGAGTGGAGCCCTTTGCCTCCAAGACTTACTGGCTCTTCACCTATGACAGAGTTAAGCCGGAGGAGATGCAACATGATGAAGCTCGGAAGCTGCCCGTGGATATCTTTCTGCATGGCGGAATCTATGAGCTTCGCGGGCGCGTCTGTGTTCAGGTAAGGATTGACCCCAAGTCCCCCTACGTGATCGACCTCCAGGATGACAAGCTCGCCTTCTGTGAACGAGACGGAGAGACACTTGCCCCGATTGCTGAAGTGTACGACCCTTATCCCCTCCCAGAGTGGATGTCGAAGACACTGCCTGATGGCACCAAATATAGCAGCGTTGCCGCCGTGAGCGGCCAGTATTCGGAATTGCGCTTCACCGTTTTTCGCATGTGCCAGTACTGGGGGCCTAAACAGGAGTGCATGTTTTGTGACATGAACAAGGCTGCCAGGCAGCAGAAAGCCTTGGGACTGCGCTCGCAGAAGGGGTGGTATGAGAGCGTAGAGAATGTCGCCACGATTGCGGAGGAACTCATGCTGCATACACACTGGCCTGAGGGGAAGAAGCCCCGATGCATATTCATGACCGGCGGTCAGATCCTCACGAAGGTCGGGGGGCTGAACGAGGACGACTTTTACATGAGGTACGTGGAGGCGATCAGGGAGAGGATTGGAAATCGATGGCCCATATGCCTTCAGACCGCGCCGAAGACAAAAGAGGTTGCAAAAAGATACCGGCTGGCTGGAGTCACTTCGCATGAGACCAACCTTGAGGTCTGGGACAAGGACCTTTTCGAGAGGATCTGCCCAGGCAAGGCGAAGCACTACGGGTGGGACAATTGGGTGAGGCTCATGTGCGATGAGGTTGATGTTTTCGGTGAAGGAAACATATCTCCTTGCCTTGTCGCGGGGGTGGAGCTCTGCAAACCATTTGGTTTCGGCACTGTGGATGAGGCGATCGCATCCAACTACGAGTGTTTCGACTATCTCATGTCTCGCGGTGTTATCCCCAGGCCGTTTCACTGGGTGATTGAGCCTGGCTCCGGCCTGGCAAAGGAAAACCCGGAGAGTCCTCCGCTGGAGTACTTCATCAGGATGGATATTGCGTGGCAAGAGACGTGGCGGAAATATAGGTTACCACCCGTTCGTCGTTTCAATATCATGGGCCCTGGGCGGGAGGAGGCCCCACGGGGATGGGTTTCAATGGGCATGTAGGAAATGTAGGAATTTAGATGTTCTCTGGTATTGCCGCCAGGGGCAAATAACTGAGAAAGGAGGCAGAGATGACTGACAGAATAAGCACAGGCGGACTGATGAGTATGGTGGCGTGGAGGATCATGACCGAGTTTCTGGCTGTCAAGCCGGGTGAAGAGGTTGTGATACTGACCGACAGCGAGAGTGATGCTGACTATGCGCACGCCCTGGCAGGCGCCGCAAATGCGATAGGAGCGGATGCGAACATCATAATCCAGCCGCCGAGCTTTCTGGGTGACCGTGAGCGGCTGATCTCGAAGGCTGCCCTCGCTGCTATCTCAAATTGTGACGTTTACGTTGCCCAGACTGCTACAACGGGACACTCGGTTCACGACAAGGATATTGCGGAACTGTATATAGGGCAGAAGAAGATCCGCATGTACGTCGGCGGCGGCTGGCACGGCGGAGGTATGCTGGGCGCCCTGGACTCAATGCGCAACCACGACTATTCCGTGGTGACTGAGATATCGAAGAAGCTCGCCGCTATTATGACGGAAGGCAACGAGATACACGTTACCACCAAGGCCGGCACCGATTTCTGGGCATCAATCAAGGACATCAACTACTACATAGATGCTGGATACGCCCATGATCCTGGAACAGTATGCAATCTCCCTGCTGGAGAGGCCTGGGGTGGCCCTAGGGAGTTCACGGCCGAGGGAGTCATTGCGGTCGATGGCGCTATCCCGATGGGGATATTCCCCAGGCCAATCAACCCCGAACCTGTCATTCTCCACCTTGAGAAGGGGCGAGTGGTCAAGGTGGAAGGCGGAGAAGGTGCAGACGGCATCCGCAATCTGATAACCAATCACAAGGATGGTGATGTTCTCGCGGAGTTCTCGCTGGGAACCAACCCTTTCATAATCCTGAACGGTGACTGCAACCACAACGACAAGAAGCTGTACGGTACGTGTCATGTAGCCCTGGGGCACAACTCCTTCCAGATCTACCCCCACGGGACGATCTCCACTGACGTCCACACTGATATGGTGGTGCTGAGACCGACCGTGGAGGTTGACGGAAAGCTCGTCGTGAAAGACGGTCAGCCGCTGGGCATGAAACCCATCGATATATGGAGGTTGACGGAAAGCTTGTCGTGAAAGATTGTCAACCGCCACCGGGCATGAAACCTATCGAGGAGTGTGTCGGACTTGCGAAAAGCCCGCGTATAACTTCTTGAAATTACTGCTTCAATTTGTTGCGCCAAATTGTCGCAGTTAATGATATCAAGCGGTTAAAGAGTAAGTCCGACAAGCTCCGAGACAGGGAGGGTTATCCATGGTTGAGCACATCGTGGTATTCAAGTCCAAGCAGGACTCCGTCACCGAGTTGGTCGGCAAGCTCAGAGACTTCTGTCAGCGATCGCTCAGTGAGATAGATGGTATCGAGTATGCATCCGCTGGTGAGAACTTCAGCCCCCACGGCGATGGTTTCGATGCCGCACTCGCGGTCCGCCTCAGGGACAGATCAGCTCTTGAGGCATACATGTCCCACCCACTACATAAGGCGGTCGCTGCCGATATCCGGCCCCTCCTTGAAAGCCGTGTAATCATTGATTACGAAGGTTAGTTGCCTCGACGGCGGCTGGATTGGTCTCGACATGTCGTTATGGACCGCGTTGAATGTGCTAAGGCGCCTTCCGGGGTTAGAATCTTGAGTGGTCGATGGAGTATGAAATGAATGCGAGCTCAGTAATGAAAGATTCTTTTTCTCTGGCAAATAGAGTGGCTCTGGTAACAGGCGCCGGAGATGGACTAGGCAAGGCGATAGCTCTGGCATTCGCTGACTATGGTGCCGATGTTGTTGCTGTGGATTTGCATTTGGACACGGCATCAAATACAGCAGAAGAAATAAGGGCTAGGGGCCAGAAGGCTCTGGGTGTGTCTGCGGACGTCATTGATGGGCGCCAAGTCGAGCGAATGGTCGAAGCGGCCATAGCCGAGTTTGGGAAGATCGATATCCTGGTCAACAACGCAGGTGGGCTCAGAGAGCGTCGGTCAATCCTAGACATGACGGAGGAAGAATGGGACTACCACATTGACTGGAACCTCAAGACCGCTTTCCTGTGCAGTAAGGCGGTCGGTAGGGTTATGATTCAGAAAGGGATACAGGGAAGCATTATTAACATGAGTTCCATGGCAGGCATGAGCAATCGTGCCCTCCAGGTGCACTACGGAACAGTCAAGGGAGCACTTCGCTTGTTTACGGATGGACTGGCGAAAGAATGGGCCGACTTCGGCATCAGGGTGAATGCCCTGGCCCCAGGCAGCATTGATACGCCGCTCGTAGCCAGAGTATACAAGGATAATCCGCATCTGTTGGAGAAACGGATGAAGATGGTGCCTATGGGGCGACTTGGCAAACCATCGGAAGTAGCTTCAACGGCAATATTTCTTGCTTCGGAGGCCTCAAGTTTCATTAGCGGGCAGACTATCGTCATCAGTGGCGGGCTTGATTCACTTTTAGAGCCGAGAGAGTGAAAATCCGAAAGAAATCCCAGAGAGGAAAGGTTCAGATGGTGAAGTCCATGGGTATATGCAGTCCCGCGCCGGTTTTGATCCTGAAGAGACCTTTGGTCTGTGCCACGAGCGCCATACATTGTGGTCAAGATCGCTTCTGCTTCCTGATGTGGGAAGCTACACTGTAACCCGGGTGGCGACAGGTTGAGTTCGTTTACTAATCTTGACGCTTGAGATCCATATTCTTTCTTTTTTCACCCTTGTTTTTTCTATTTTGGGCCGGTGGAAAGTCGCTTCTTTGAGCCGGTAACTTTTGCCCTCAAACTTGAGCAGATGGCCTCTGTGAAGGAGAAGGAGGCCGTTGAGGATGGTCGAGGATGCTGAATTGTCCCTGAGAAACTTTCCCAAGTCTTCCAGCAGGCAGTTTAAGATTATGAGTTTACTCCTTTTTGAGGAGTAAGTTGAAAAGGTTTTTAATAAGATAAAGCTTATGCTCTATTATAATAATATTTTTCCAGGACAAAAACTGCTTTGCCAAGACCTTGCAAGTCTACTGAATACTAGCACTACACCTGTTATTAAAACGCTTAAAATAATGGGGTCATCAAACCTCGTACATTACATTCCAAATAAGAATATTTTGTTTCTGAAATCACAAAAACTGAAGCCAATGAGGTTTTTATTGCCGGATGAGCGCTTGAACTACATTATGCTTCAAATAACCGTATAATAGGTACTTATTGCTATTGCAAGGATTAGGGCAGGGCTCATGACAAAATGATTTTCTGGGAGGCTCTCAATGGATTTTGAATTGAATGACGTGCAGAAGGCCATGTCGGAAACCGCTGAAAAATTTGCAAAAAGAGATGTAATACCCTGGCTCGAGCAGGGAGGTGATTTGAGCGAAATGGTGAAAAGGATGGGTTCAGTGGGCCTTTTCGGCTGTGCCTTTCCCGAAGCCTACGGGGGCAGTGGCGCCGGGTTTGTCGCGCACTCTTTGGTATGCGAGAAAATATCCCGCGTGGATTCTGGGCTCAGGTCCCTGTTCAACCTTCAGGCCATGACCGTTCCCTATACCATAATGGAGTGGGGATCAAAGGAAGCCAGGGATAAATATGTGCAAGCTCTTGTTACAGGAGAGAAAATAGGATGTGCTTGTTTTTCAGAACCGAACGTAGGATCTGATCTTGCTTCAATGGAAACAAAAATATCGGATAAAGGTGATCATTACTTAATAAATGGAAGTAAAACTTGGATATCAAATGGTAACATTGCCGATTATGCTATTATTTATGGTACTTTTGATAAATTATTAAAAGCAAAAGGAATATGTGCTATTGTTGTGGAAACAAATCAAAAAGGGTGGAGATCAAAGGAAATTGATAAGTTAGGGGATAAAAACAGCCCTATTGCCGAGATTTTCCTTGATGATGTAGTCGCTCCCAAAGAAAATTTACTTGGAGAATGGGGCGGTGGATTTAAAGTGGCCATGACAGCCCTTGATCGTGGAAGAATAAGCGTTGCAAGCGGAGCGCTTGGAGTCGCACAGGCGTGTCTTGACGCCTCGGTCAAGTATGCCAATGAAAGGGTTCAATTCGGAAAACCAATCGGAACTTTTCAAATGGTCAAGGCGCTAATAGCAGAAATGGTGGCAAACATAGAAGCCACCCGCCTGTTAGTAAGGAGAGCGGCCTGGCGTAATGATAATGACCTTCCATTTACTAAAGAGATTGCAATTGCAAAATATTTAGCAGGTGAAACGGCTGTTAAATGTGCAGGAAATGCAATGGAAATTCATGGAGGAATGGGTTATTCATTGGAAATGCCAGTTGAAAAATATTATAGAGACTCAAAATTATATCAAATTGGTGAAGGAACAGCTAATATAATGCGACTCATTATCGCCGATGATGCCCTTGGGTATAAGAAAGCCAACAGGCCTAGGATTAAAGTTCCAAGTCAATTTAGCGCAATTGAATAGACAGCATTCTTTTTTATTTTGCATATAATATTATTAATAAGGAGTTGAGATAAGGAAATAGCTGGTTGATTAGATGGAATCAGAGTATCAGATTTTTTCAATCATTGTTGGCCCGTATTGTACGGTTGTGCTTTGAGATATGGGCGCTAATATTATAAAGATTGAGTTGCCTGAAATAGATAATGAAACTTCCATGTAGGGCCGCATTTTGCAGGCGAAGAGAGCGCTTATCATATTTTATTAACCTAGATTGAGCGATTCATAAATACAAAAATCCCTTTACAAATAGGTAGGTTTCTGATATTTTAGGCATATTTAATTGCCACTTTAATTAAAGCCTTTCACCTAAAAAGTGAGGGATACGATGAGCAAAGCCACTTGCCAGCGAGACAAAGCAAGCGAAAAATCTCCAAGGTCGAACCTACCGACGAGAGGATCACCGGGCGTGGTGGCATGACGCTTTTTGTCCATTAATTGATCAAATTAAGGTGATACCAGTGCTTCTTATGCCCCTTCTCGGCTGTCTTCGTAAAAACCGCAAAGGGGTCCCCGTTGATAGCCTCCTCAAGCAGATTTTTTGTTTCTTCCTCGACGGCACCAGTCGCCACTTGAGCTACTTCGACACCCTGCAAAAGGATGCGGGCTACACGGCCGTGATCGAGACTGCACCTCGCCGCATGGCATCCTCCCATGCGGTCAAGCGATTCTGTCAGGCCTTCTCCTGGCCGCTTGTCCGGATGTGTCGCCGGATCCTGCTTGAGCTCTTTGTGTGGCGGCTCCAGATCAGCCGGCCGGCGATCATCCTGCTCGATATCGATCTCATGGGCATGAACAACAATGACGCTCACAAGCGAGAGGGCGTGATGCCCACCTACAAAAAGTACCGGGGATTTGGTGCCCTCCAGATGACCTGGGAGGGCTTTATCATCGATTCGGTGCTTCAATCCGGCGACAGGCACTGCAATCACGGCCATGGGACCGAGCGGATGATCCGACGCGTGTTGCACTTGATCCGAGCCGCTATCGCAAAGATGTCCCCATCGTCTTTCATCTCGACAGCGGCTACATGGACCAAACTTGCATGGCCGAGGAGGGTCTTTTGGCCACCCCCGAAGATGAAAATTGTGCGGAGTTGACTATTATAGGGGTAGAGCAGGGACGAGGACAGAAGGTCGTGAGACTTTGCAGTGGCTTTGT
>Ga0272443_10001482_pt1 | contig 33957 bp, 29 predicted proteins | sample SSMAcet12_FD_193581 | JGI IMG/M metagenome (GOLD analysis project Ga0272443, IMG submission 193581) | Marine sediment archaeal communities from Little Sippewissett salt marsh, Falmouth, MA, United States - SSM-Acet-12 | ecosystem: Environmental > Aquatic > Marine > Wetlands > Sediment ... | reverse complement strand
GTACGATGAACTCTACAATCAGAAGACAGAGTACTTTGGGAGCGATCCGTCGAAGATCCTTGCCGAACATTTCGGTATGATCGATCAGAGTAAACCTGTTCTTGATATCGGTGCCGGTCAGGGTCGTCACAGCATCTTCCTCGCACGAAAAGGATTCAAAGTTGATGCAATCGATCCATCACAAGTGGGACTTGAGCAGCTTTCGGAGCTGAGCAAGAAACAGAACCTCCCGATCGAGACACATGTCACCGGATTCGAGACTTTCCCTGCTCCAAACGCCCCATATTCCGCGATCCTGCTCTTTGGGATCCTGCAGGAGCGGAACTGGGTTGCAATCGATCATCTGATCAAGAAGGTGTACAGGTGGCTGACCGATGACGGGTTAGTCTTCGTGACGGCATTCTCTATGGAAGATCCATCGTTAGAACGGTTCAAGGATTGCAAAGAAATCGGCCCTAACTCCTTTATCAATGAACGAGGGATCACGAGAACGTTTCTGAGGGAGAATGAGGTTCTCGAACTGTTCGAGGGTTATGAAGTAATCCACCATTGGGAGGGGCTTGGAGCCGAACACAGGCACGGTGACGGTGAACCGGAACGTCATGGCGTAGTTGAGGCCATCCTGAAGAAGTCGCCTGCCGCTCAACTGTAGTGCCGACTACTTGCTTGCATATCCGTACACCATATACCTGCAGCTTCTGGGCGTGATCGGGCGAACGAGGGTGTCCACCAAACTCAGCAGTTGTTTCTGGCTGTTGTTTCTTCCCAAAACACCGAGAACTCCGGAATATAGTACGTTCAACTCGGATGCGCTTGAGAACAACTCATCGACCTCGCTCCGCGTGAGATATCTCCACCTGTTTCCCCACGTTGTCAGGTGCTTTCGCAGACGATTGTGGAACGGCGACCCGCGCATGTTCTCGGCAAAGAGAATGCTGCCTCCCGGCCGGAGTACTCGAAACATCTCACTCACGGCCCGCTTCTGGGCTTCGTAGTTGTCGTATGCTCCCAAAGCTCCGAGCATCGATTTGAACGTTACGATATCGAAAAGACTATCACTGAGAGGAAGATTGCAACCGTCGAGTGCGGCGTACTCGACTCTGGATGAGACGTTGTAGCGTGCATGAAGCTCCTTTGCCTTCTCCGTCGGCCCGTGCACATCGGAGCAAAGCACACGGCATCCCCGCAGCGCGAAATACAATGACAGTCCACCATCTCTCGCGCCGATATCCAAGACGCGACGGCCCCTTACGTCGGGGAAGTGCCTGTCCCAAAAGAACAGGGCGCTTTTCCACGTCGGTACATCCCACTGGATGATGTCGTGAAGCACACGGCTGTCATAGTGTATGAGAGTTTCAGGGGTCGACATAATCAGGCCCCAGCTTACTCAGTTAAAAATCTTGTCTACCTTTTAACGCTTTTGCGAGCGTGTTCTGGTCTGCGTATTCCAGATCAGAACCGACTGGAAGCCCGCGAGCAATGCGTGTGACGCGAATATCTAACGGCTTGATGACGCGAGAGAGGTATACCGCAGTGGCTTCACCCTCCACGTTGGGGTTTGTAGCGATAATAACTTCGCTCACGCCACTCTTCAACCTCGTTAGTAGTTCTTTAAACCGAAGTTTCTCAGGTCCTACCCCGTCGATCGGTGACAAAGCACCTTCGAGTACATGATAAAGCCCCCGATACTCGCCGCTTCGCTCGAGCGCGAGTATATCGTTGGCTTCTTCGACCACGCAGATCATTGACTGATCCCTCTTCGGATCAGAGCAGATTCCGCAAGGATCTGTCTCCGTGATGTTCGAACAAATCGAACATCGAACCACCTTTTCCTTGACATCGACAATCGCCTGAGCGAGTCGACGAGCATCTTCCTTCCTGATCTTGAGAATCCAGAATGCCAATCTCTGGGCGGTCTTGCGACCTATGCCGGGGAGTCTGGTCAATTCCGCAATCAGGCGTTCGACTGACTGTGCTGACTTAAACATCGATTAAAAGGGCATCCCGGGGATTTTCAAGCCGCCGGTGACTCCTGCCATCTTCTCTGCCGCGAGTTCCTGCGCCTTCTGTTGTGCCTGATTGACAGCGGCGACGATGAGATCCTCAAGCATCTCGATATCTTCCGGGTCCACGACTTCCTTTTCGATTTTGACCTCAACTACTTCCTGCTTACCATTGGCAACGACTTTGACCATTCCACCGCCAGCGGTTCCTTCAACTTTCTCGTCTGCCAATTCGGCCTGCACTTCCTCCATCTTGGCCTGCATCTTCTGGACCTGTTTCATTATGTCGCCAAGGCCCTTACCCATCTTTCTCTCCTTTGGAATTTATGCTCTTTATACTCGTAATCTTACCCTTATACCTGTCTACGATTCCCTTGATTTCGGGATTGTTTTTGAAAAGATCCTCAGGGCTTATATCGAATCTGGGATCCAGCGTCAGCCTGGCATCGCCGGACTTCAGATTCGGATCTGTCTCAATTTTCAGTTTGAGAAATTTCCCATAGAAACCTTCAATGGCCTTCTCCAGTTGTCGAACCTTGTCGGATGTCATCACCGCATCTATTCCGGTTTCCGGGGGAAACCGCAGAGACATTGTGGACCCGTTCTCAACCGATGGTTTGCCACTCTTTAACATAATGGATAGAATGCCATTGGTATTATTGAATGTATCGAGAAACGACCGCCAGGAGGAATCGTTGACTTCGGGTGATCCTCCGTTCGCTGAACGAGCAGGCTCGGTCTTCTTGCGGTCAATTCTTAGAGTTTTTTTTTCTTCGCCTGAGGTGTTGACGGACTGAGCGACAGACAAGTTCGATGCACCGCCACCTGAGCCTGCAAGATTATCAAGCTTCTCCAATACTTCAGTGAGTGTTGCGGTAGTGTCCATTCTCGCCAGTCTAAGTAATGTCATCTCAAGAAATATTCTCGGCTCAGCCCCGTCTTTGAGCTGCTGGCGAAGATCCGATATCATTCGGACCATTCGCAGGATATCACTTTCAGAGAAGAACTCTTTCTGCTCATCGTACTTCTGGATGTAGAGATCAGAGCATTCCAGGAACTTGGCATGATTCTCGAGTGAGCGTGACACGAGAAGGTTTCGCAAGTGCTCCTGCAGATCAATCAGGAACTGCCCTACATCGGCACCGCTTTCTATGAGACTGACAACCTGGCGCATAACCGATTCGGTATCGTGACGATGAATAGCATCAGTCAGGTCGAACAGCAGACCCAGGTCAACAAGGCCGAGGGCATTCGAAATCAGGTCGACCGTGATTTCGGTATCGGCATACGCCATGACCTGTTCGAACAATGACAGGGCATCGCGAAGTGACCCGTCCCCCTTGCGGCTTATCAGAGAGAGGGCATCATCGGTAATGGAAATGCCTTCGCTCTGCGCGGCTTTGCGCAGGCTTTCGGTCAGATCCGGCAGAGGAATTCGCCTGAAATCGTATCGCTGAGTTCGAGACAGAATCGTCGGCGGCAGGTTGTGCGGCTCGGTGGTGGCGAAGATGAATACCACGTGAGCCGGCGGCTCTTCCAGAGTTTTGAGCAACGCATCGAAAGCCGCTCCCGATAGACGGTGAACCTCATCAATTATGTAGATCTTGTACTTGCTGGCAGCCGGAGCGTATCGGACATTTTCACGCAGATTCCTAATGTCATCGACACCCGTGTTGGAGGCTGCGTCTATTTCAAGCACATCCATAGATGACGAACTGGCGATCTCGATGCAGTTGGGACATTTGAGGCAGGGCTCGGACGTGGGCCCCTCAACACAGTTCAGGGCCTTGGCAAGGATGCGGGCAGTCGTCGTCTTTCCCGTACCTCTCGTTCCGCAGAAAAGATAAGCGTGGGCAATGCGGTCAGATTCTATAGCCTTCTTGAGTGTATCAGTGATATGCTGCTGCGCTACGATGTCATCGAATGTAAGCGGCCGGAGCTTTCTCGCTAACACCAGATACGACATGGCCGGGCTGTTCCCTCTTGGTGAAATTGAAAAACCGTAACATCGATTTTTAACCCGCGCACCCACCTCCGATCCCGCCGGACTGCAACGTTCGAGCCAGTTAGCTCAGATCAAGCTTCCCCGCATCACACTCGAAAACATACCTACCGCTGCTTCCTTCCGGACCTGACGGGGTTCGGCAGCCTCGAGTTGCACGGGACCTGATCATCAACACCACTTAACCAGAGCGCGCAGGCTGCTGACAGACCTCGGGTGGGCATCAGTCCCGGTATAGCGGATTCCGGGTTACAGGGCACCGCTAGCTCCCCACTTAGCACGGGAATATATTCAGTTTTACATCGCCAGGCATTCAAGATCCCGGATTCGAGAACCGTGGTCACCTGACAAGAGTGATAATATAGTTTCAAAGGGCACTGTGGGCAAGGATTACCTTCGGAGAGTCCGTTCCGCGCCCTGGGTAGTTCATACTGCGCTCATTCGAAGCCCTGCAATCCGGCGAACGAAGTCTGAACACGCTTCGAGGGAAACGTGGAAACGCATCGCACTGATAGAAAAAGGCCCCTTTCGGGGCCAAAACCTTGGTGGAGCAGAGCGGGCTCGAACCGCCGACCTGTACGTTGCGAACGTACCGCTCTCCCAGCTGAGCTACTGCCCCACATCTGGGTGACTATTATAAGTCAGGCTGTGGGGGTTGACAAGTCAATTCTGTAGTAACGACCGATGTCAGCAGCTAAACACCACCCTTTGCAAGTAGCTGCGAAACGACATGTCCCGGAGTAAGAACCGAACTAAGATCTCATGCGAGGATCGCCGAAATTAGCGGCAGAAAGGGTCTTGACCAGTCCTTCCTGAACCTCATCCCAGAATGCCTTCATGGCGCAATCTTCGAAACGACCACAACCACAATCGTTCTTCGCGCCTGCGCAAAGATTAACTTGAAGGGGACCCTCCATTGCCTCGATCACATCCAGGAATGATATCGTGTCTTTCGGCTTAGCGAGCTGATATCCCCCGGTGACACCCTGAAATGATTTGAGAATGCCGGCTCTCGTGAGCTCCTTGAGAATCTTGGCCAGAAAGTCACGTGGAATGCTCTCTGCTTCCGCGATCTCTGAGATGGAGCTTTTCTTCTCCGGTTTCTGAGCTGAAATAAAGACCAACGCTCTTAGGGCGTAGTCTGACTTCCTTGAAATGTGCATAGCCTCTCTCTGTTTCGCGTGACCGAATACACGGCCAACATTAACGAATACTGGAAATCTAAGTCTCCAAACCCCTGTATCAAAACCAAACCAATTCTACTTAAAATTCCCATATTTGCAAGGATAAAATTCCTATTTGGAACTATTATTATTTTTTAACCGTGCGCCAGCCACATGGTTCCCGAAATGTTGAAAACAAGGCCTCACATTCTGAGATGAGTGTCAGGGATAATATCTAAGATGATGATGCTGCAACACTTACAGATGCAGAACAAGGTGCGATCAACAGCCCCCGACCAACAGCCTCAGGCAGATGGAACGCATTCTGGAGCTACGTTTCTGATAGTTGATTCAAGATATGTGTCTACGGATGGAGAAAAGCCGCGAATCAGATCAATCACTTTACCGTCCCTTCCAATGACTACAATCGTGGGAAGAGCGGTAACTCCGAATTTACTGCCGAACCTCCCGGTTGGATCCACAGCGACCTGATACGGCACCGGATGTTTTGAGAGAAAGCCGTTGACTTTGGATACGGATTCGCCAAGATTCACAGCGATCAATTCAACACAGTCGGTCTTGGGAAGACGTTTATAGAACTCCTCGATTACAGGCATTTGCTGCCTGCACGGATGGCACCATGATGCCCAGAAATCTATCACTACTACCTTGCCCTGGTACTTCTCCAGCGAAATTTGTGAAGCATCTATGAGGTTAAAATTGCCGGAAATCGCGGTCTTACTGTTGTTCGAGGATATCACGAGGACCACCGCAACTGCGGCAACAACCACGATCAGCGCTATCAGAATCGAACTCTTCTTCATCTCGAACCCTCCGCTATATCCAGATTAGGCGGTTGCCGGACGTTCTGCTTAATTGACTTCAACAAGTATTGTGGATTAAGGTTTCATCAATCAATCCGGAGTTTTGACTTAATCTTGAATCGAGTCGACTACTGATCGATGCTCAGATCCACATCCGATGACACCATCACGTCTTCGTATTTGGTCTGTGCATATTCGTTTAGTACGATTATGGCAATCCTGCGGTTGGAGGGGTCTGTGGGGGCGTGACTCGGGCGGGGTTGATTTGCCGCGAATCCGCGGATTTCCTTGATCTTGGCTTCCTTGATTCCCGCGTTAAGCATCACTCTTCGCGCGGTGTTGGCGCGATCTGCCGAGAGTTCCCAGTTCGTATATTCCGCGCCATCCGGGAACTTCTTGCTGTCGGTGTGCCCCTCGATTACGATGTCATAAGACAGCTTCGTTATTTCATTCGAGATCGCAGAAAGGATTTCGAGACCGTCAGTTTCCATTTCGGCCGATCCGCTGGCGAAGAAGGATGACTTGTTGTCCGACTCTATGAGCTGGATGCGGAGACCTTCAGGCGTGAGTTGCACATCTATCTGATCCTTGTATTTCGCAAATGTCTCCATTCTCTCAAGCTTATCAACAATCTTACGACCGACATCTTTCAGGCTTTCCCAGGCATCGGCTTCCTTCTGAATTCTGTTCCTGTTTTTCTGGAGTGTATTTCCGGGTTTGTCCTGAAATGGTCCTTTTCCACCGGGGAGAACACCTTTAGATCCACCTTTTGAGAAAGCAATCGGATCCCTGAAGTAACCTGCAACGTTTTCTCTTACTTCATCGGAAAGCCCGATGATCCACATCACGAGAAAGAAGGCCATCATAGCCGTGACGAAGTCGGCATACGCCACCTTCCATGCCCCGCCATGGTGACCGCCGTGACCACCCTTCTTCTTTTTTATGATTATTGGCGGTTGGTTTTCGCCATTGTGTTCATCATCAAGCATAGCTATATCTACCTGGAGCCCATCTTGGCTTCACGACAGGCATCTTCGACCTCTTTGAATGTAGGTCTGACTTCCGGCGATATGCTGCGACGAGCGAATTCGGCAACGAATGACGGGACATAGCCCCTGTTGAAACCAAGAAGCCCCTGTTTGAGGCACATGTAATATCCGAGACTCTCCGTATTCTTCTGCATTATGTTCATGGAGATCGGCTGAATGAAACCATAACAGCCCAGGATTCCAAGGAACGTTCCGACAAGTGCGGCACCGACCTTGTGGCCGATCTCCTCCGGAGGCCCGTCAATGGCACCCATAGTGATAACCACACCAAGCACCGCGGCAACGATTCCGAATCCCGGCATAGCATCCCCAACTTTCGAGAGAATGCTCGTCGGCTGTTCCTGCTCTCCATGATGGGCTTCGAGATCAAGATCCATGATCTCATCCAACTCATGGCCAGGCACAGCGCCGGTCGTGATGCTCCGAACTGTATCACAGAAGAAAGCAACAGCAAAGGAGTCCCCTATGAACTGCTTGTACTTGCTCAGGATGTCACTCTCCTGAGGCGATTCAATGTGTGACTCGAGTGCAATTACGCCGTCGCGCCGCGCTACATTGAATATCTCATACATCATGACGAGAAGCTGAATGTAGTCTGATTTGCTCGGTCCGGACTTTGTCAATCCGGTTATTTGCTTTATCATCTTTTTCAGAACATTCATGGGGGTACTGATTAAGAGCATACCAATAGCCGCGCCTCCAATGATGATGAACTCAGCGGGTTGGTTGAGCGCGAGTGGATGCCCGCCCTCAAGTATAAAGCCCCCGAGGACACCTCCAATTACTACGAGAATTCCTACAATCGCAATCATATTTGTATTACCCCTGCCAGCGCCTGATGTGAAAACAAGCTACCTTAGCTATTGTCGTCATACTCAACGATTTCCTTAACCCGTGACGGGCGAACACCGCGATAGACCGCGGTTTGAGCGGGCTGCAAGAGGCAGATCAAGCAACTGATCGGAATCTAGACTGTTTCAGAGTGAATCGTCAGTTATTCAAGCTATGCAGAAGCGGCCGAGAAGTCTGTACCAAAAGCGTGAATCAGTATTTCGACTGAGTCGAGGGGATTGTGTGGACGGTTTTGAAGTCGATGGATTCGATATCAAGATACCCCGCGTGCTCACACCTATCGTTGTGGCACTTCACACATACTGCCGCTGCGGGGACGGTGAGACCGTGCTGGATCGCGAGTTCGCGGTTTTTCATTATTCTCATCTTGCGGTATTCCGAACCGGCCCCGTGGCAAGCCTCACAGCCCACATCCGTAATCACCTGGGCATTATCCAGAGAGCCCGTAGCGTGGCAGGCCATGCACTCCATACTGTCCTGCTCTGCGCCGGTCAAGAGTGATGTCGCCGAGGCATGCTTCGTAGTGAGCCATGACTTGTAGACATCAAGATGACAAATGCGGCACTTCTTCGATCCAACGTAGTTAATCTCGATCGCATTGCTGCTGTCGGCTGCTATCAATACCGAATTGAATAGAGCATCTCGACGCCCCGAGTCGTGTCCCAGCAGGACCACCGTTATGAGGGACAATACAATCAGAGTTGTAACGAGTGAGAACAGGCCAAATGGCTTTGACACAGGTGCTCCTTCTATCTTACACTGAAGACACGAAACTCGCAGCATACTTTCAAACATAAACGACGCCTGCAGAATCTCGTGCGGCGCCTAATATAGGCTCGATGAGCCTTACAGTCAAGTTTGTTGATTTCGTTGCATTTGATCACTGCAGGTGCCTGACGCTCAATTCCGAACTGCCATCAGTTTTGCCTTGCCACTGGTAATCCAGAGAGGTATTATTGGTAAGTCCGATTTCGAAAGGAGCCGATGGATAATCCGCTTGTCACCTCACCTTTAGGCATTCTGACAATCCTATCCGGCATCTGTGCGTTTTTCTTCATGCTTGAAAAGAAGACCGGGTGGAAGCTGTTCAACTTCGTTCCCCCGCTTCTCTTCATCTACACCGTGCCTCTCGTATTCTCGAACGTTGGTATAATGGCAAACAAGTCCCCGGTCTTTGGGTGGATGAGCGATGTCATACTTCCGCTCTTCCTGACCATAATGCTCCTTGACGTAGACGTTCGTGCTGCAGTCAAGGTCATGGGTAAGGGTATCTTCGTCATGCTTCTCGGGACCGTCGGAGTGATGATTGGAGCTCCTATCGGATTGCTCATCGTCAAGTCGGGACTTGATCCGGATGCCTGGAAAGGTTTTGGGACCCTTGCGGGGAGCTGGATCGGTGGTACCGGAAACATGGCCGCGGTAAGCGAAGGACTTGAAACATCAGGTAAGAACTTCGGGCTCGCGGTTCTTGCAGACAATACCGTCTACTTGATCTGGCTTCCGATAATGCTCGGTTCGAAAAACCTCGCCAAGTGGTTCAACCGCTTCACCGGGGTGAAAGCTGAACGTCTGGACCAGATTCAGAAGGCCGCCGAGGAACTGAAAGTTGACAAGGGCGCCATACAGATGCGCCATGTCCTTTACCTGCTGTTCTTCGGGTTAGCGAATGCTTTTATAGCAACAGTGCTGGCAAAACAGCTTGTTGGCCTTGATATCCCGACAGCGATCGCGAGTATGTTTCCGTCTGGAATACAGGGCGGTGTCCATGACGCCATAGCACCGATGATGACTGCAGGTACGTACAAGATATTTCTCATCACGACATTCGCGCTGGGATTGTCATTCACGAAGGCAAGATCAATTCCCGGCTCGCATCCACTCGCAATGGCACTCGTCTACCTCTTCGTGGCGAATATGGGCGGCAAGTCATCCGTGACCGGCCTTGCCGAGCAGGCGCCATACTTTCTTGCGGGGGCATTCATCTGGATATTCATACATGGCGCGTTCTGCCTGATGGGCGCGAAGCTGTTTCGGGTGGATGTACACACTGCCGCGATTGCATCCGCCGCCAACATCGGCGGTGCGGCCTCAGCCCCTGTGGTTGCGGCGTACCACAATGAGGCGCTCGTACCGGTAAGCATCTTGATGGCGCTGATAGGCTATGCCATCGGCAATTATGCGGCCTTCGCAACCGCGTGGCTCTGCTACATGGTCTCCTGAAGCTGTCCGGCTGTGGAATGGCTCGAACAGCCTCTTTTTTCCTTCACATTGATAAATCATTGCGGTAGATTAGCGTTAGCAGGCCATTAGTCCGAGTAGAAAGAAAAGAGTATTAGATTTTCAGTCATTACCGAACCGGAGGGATTGAGATGAAGACCTTCATTCTTATGACGAAGCTGGCGCCAGAAGTCGCCTCGCGTATCAGAGACCGCGAGAAAATAGGAAAGAGCTGGCTCGAACAGGTTAAGGACAAGTGCCCGGAAGTCAAATTCAAGGCCCACTATGCTTTGCTTGGATCTTACGATTTCTGCGACATCTACGAAGCTCCCGATGAGGAATCGGCCGCAAAGGTCTCGATGATCAGCATGGCCAATGGAGCCTTTTCCGCCGAGAGCTGGATAGCAATTCCATACGAGCGAATCGTGAAACTGGCCGAACAGATTTAGAATCAGGCGGGTTGCCGGTCCGCAGTGCCGGGCCGAAAAAAGTAAACCAATCCGCATATCTCCGCAACTTTCCTCACGGGGTTCCGTAAAGGTGGATACACGGTAGAGGAGGAAAGATATGCGGAATTCAACAATCAAAGTTGCAGTTCTCTTGTTCATCGCCTCGTCAATGCTGTTCCAGCAGGCTCTCGCCGGCAAGAACAAAACATACAATTACCGCCATGGAGAAAGCATCCGCGGCTCAGGAAAACTCGCGACCGAAGAACGCGCGATTGAATCATTCGATAGAATCGAACTCGAAGGATCAGTCGATGTATTCGTCGACGTAGGCAAAGATCAGTCTGTAACCGTGTCCACGGATGACAACCTGCTCGAGAATGTCTCCACCGAAGTGATTGGGAAGAATACTCTTCTGATCTCCTCCACTCACTCCTATTCGACTCGGCTCGGCGCCGAAGTCCGTATAACGGTGCCATCTCTCCGATCGGTAGAACTTGAAGGATCCGGGGACATCGAGATTCGCAATATGAGTGGCAAGTTGTTCGAGGTAGGTATTGATGGCTCGGGAGATGTGCTGGTTGAAGGCGAAGTCGACGAGCTTGACATCATCGTTAATGGCTCGGGCGATGTCGATGCGGCGGACCTGGTCGCGGAAGTGGCCTACGTGGACATAAACGGTTCGGGCAATGTCATAGTATATGTTGAGGAAGAGATCGACGGCAATGTTAACGGCAGCGGAGATATCGATATTCTGGGCGATCCGGAGATAGTATCGAGCAACGGCTGGAACTGGCCGCACAGCCACGAGATTTACATCAATGATCTCTACTCACATGAATACGAGGGCTATCTGGAAGCGTACGAGGAAGCTGTCGAGGCATATTCGGAGCAGTACGAGGACTATATAGAAGGCACGTACATCTACTCGATACCGGCAGCGCCGGCCATACCCGAGATTCCGGCTGTGCCCGCGATTCCGGCCTTACCCGAGATGAAAATGGAAGATATTATTGACTTCGATGACTTCCCAACTGTCATAATTCATGACAGCGAATACAAAGGAAAAAAGAATTTGGATTAACCTTCTTCTCCAAGCAACCCGTCACGATCAATCTGGACAAACGCGGCAGAGCCCTCTGCTGCGTTTGTCACTTCTGGACCTTCCCCTTGGACTCCTCCCACAGCTTATCCATCTCCGCCAGATCAGCATCGGCGACCGTTCGGCCCGATTCGGACAAACGTTCCTCGATATACTCGAAGCGACGTTTAAACTTGTTTGTGATTCGATTGAGCGCCTGCTCGGGGTTTATTTTGAGGAACCTCGCTATATTCACGACGGTAAAGAACAGATCCCCGAGTTCTTCCTCGATACCAGCCTCGTCCTCCTTCGCGAGTTCCGCTTTAAGCTCTGCTGTTTCTTCGTCCAGCTTCACGACTATATCTTCAGTTCTCTCCCAATCGAACCCGAACCTGGCGGCCTTCTCCTGTACCCGATATGCCCGCAACAGTGCGGGTAGAGTCTTCGGTACCCCCGAGAGAACAGAATTGCGAGACCCATCTTTGGGGACATCGTGCTCGAGCTTGATCTGCTCCCAGTTGATGGTGACTTCATCTGGAGATAGGTTCTCTTTGCGCTCGAACACATGCGGATGTCTCCTGACAAGTTTCTCAGTCAACGTGCGGGCGACATCATCAATGGTGAATTTGCCTGCCTCTTCCGCAATCTGCGCATGAAAGACTATCTGCAGGAGAAGATCCCCAAGCTCTTCCTTGAGTCGATCAGGTCCACTCTCTTCGACCGACTCAATAACCTCATAGGTCTCCTCTAAGAGGTAGGGCAATAATGACTTATGAGTTTGCGCCCTGTCCCACTGACAACCACCGGGACCTCTGAGGGTTTTCATAACTTCAACCAGTTCATAGAATTTGGACATCGGAGGGAACCTTCCATCAAATTATTGCGTAATGTACCGATACATCTTGGGAAAATAGTATAGCATAGGGTTACGGTCAAAGTCAAATTACGTTTGGCTTGACAAAAGAACCTTTTTTTCTTTTATAGACGCCTGAATTTTCAGGATTGGATGCCATGACAGATATACCAAAACAGTACGACTTCATTTCCGCAGAGGACAGGTGGTATGATTTCTGGCTTAAGACCGGACACTTTCACGCCTCCGCAGACAACAACGACAAGTCACCTTATACTATAGTCATCCCACCACCGAATGTGACTGACATTCTTCACATCGGCCACGCCCTCAACAACACCCTGCAGGACATAATGATCCGATACAAGAGAATGGCGGGGCATGAAACCGAGTGGCTGCCGGGTGTCGATCACGCCGGAATAGCTACGCAGGTGGTTGTGGAGAAGCAGCTTCTCAAGGAGGGCACTACCAGACAAGAACTTGGTAGAGAGCGGTTCGTCGAGAGAGTCTGGAAGTGGAAAGAAGAGAAGTTCGATGCTATCATAGATCAATTGAAGCAGATAGGATGTTCCTGCGACTGGGATCGTACGCGCTTCACGGCCGATGAGGGCCTTTCGAACGCCGTCAAAGAGGTCTTCATTAGGCTTTATGACGAAAAACTGATCTACAAGGGACACTATATAACGAACTGGTGCCCCAATGACTTGACCTCACTTTCCGATGACGAGGTCGAGTATAAAGATGTGGATTCGCATCTTTGGTACATCAAGTACAAGATTGCGGGCACGGATCATTACCTCACGGTAGCCACAACAAGGCCCGAGACCATGTTGGGTGATACGGCTCTTGCGGTATCTCCCAAGGATCAGCGATACCAGAAGTACGTTGGCCAGACAGCGATTCTGCCCATACTGGATCGCGAAATGCCGATTATCGCCGACGACTATGTCGATCCCGAGTTCGGGACAGGCGTTGTCAAGGTGACTCCGGCCCATGATCCCAACGATTTTCAGATCGGTCTGAGGCACGATCTCCAGCAGATCAACATCCTGAATCCCGATGCGACTCTGAATGAGAATGCGGGCAAGTTCAAAGGCATGGACAGGTATGAAGGCAGAAAGGCGCTGCTGAAAGAACTTGAGAAAAAGGGATTCCTCGAGAAGACCGAGAAGTACAAGCTGTCCGTCGGTGTCTGCTATCGCTGCGGTACGGTTCTCGAGCCGTACCTGTCCGAGCAATGGTACGTCCGAATGAAGCCCCTTGCCCAGCCTGCGATCGACGCGGTCAAGAGCGGCAAACTCCGATTCCATCCGCAGCACTGGGAAAAGACATATCTCCACTGGCTGGAGAATGTGCGGGACTGGTGTATTTCGAGACAGCTCTGGTGGGGTCACAGAATACCGATATTCCGATGCCAGGAATGCAGTCACGAGTGGGCCGACAAGAATTCTCCGAAGGAATGCCCAAACTGCAAGTCCTCAGATATCGAGCAGGATCCGGATGTTCTCGACACCTGGTTTTCGTCATGGTTGTGGCCGTTTTCGACATTCGGATGGCCGGATGAAACTCCTGAGGTGTCGAAGTTCTACCCGACGGATTCGCTCTTCACCGCATCAGAGATCATTTATCTCTGGGTGGCGAGAATGGTGATGGCGGGCTACAAGTTCCTCGGCGAAATACCGTTCAGTGATGTTTATATCCACGGAACCGTAAGAGATTCACAAGGCCGCAAGATGTCGAAGTCTCTCGGCAATGGGATTGATCCCAGGGATATCATCAAGGAATACGGTGCGGATGCCCTCAGGATTTCGCTTGTTCTCGCGACCCCGGAGGGACAAGATCCCTGCATCTCGTTCAATACATTCGAACAGGGCCGAAACTTTGCCAACAAGCTTTGGAATGCGTCACGATTCGTCAAGATGAATCTTGGTGATGACATTAAGAGTGAGTACTACTCCGAAGTAGACAAGAACAAGAATCTCGCCCTCATGGACAGGTGGATATTGTCGAGACTTAATCAGACTATCCTGGCAACACGTCAGAATCTGGATGGCTTCCGATTCAACGCGGGCGCCAAGACGCTGTACGACTTCATCTGGCACGATTTCTGTGACTGGTACGTAGAACTCGTCAAGACTCGCCTTCGCGACGACAATGACCCCGCGGATGCTGAAACCGCGAGAAATGTCGCAAGCTTCGTGTTAGATTCGATTCTGAGGCTGTTGCATCCATACATGCCGTTCGTGACCGAGGAAATCTGGCAAAAGCTTCACCAAGTTGACAACCCGGATGCGGGTCGGACCATCATTGTAGAGCAATATCCTGAAGTGGATCAGGACTGGATTGACCCTGACCTCGAGGCCAGCATGGTCAGCATTCAGACTGTTGTCAACGCGATCAGGACTGTCAGGGCCGAGATGAATGTACCTCCTTCAAAGAGAGCTGACGTTCATGTTCGGGTCGAAAGCCCCGACCTCGCACAGGCATTGGACACGCACCGGAGTTATATCACCGAACTGGGTCGAATCGAGGAGTTTTTCGTCGGTCCCGACGTGAAACGTCCAAGCCTTTCGGCGGCTACGGTAATCAAGGATGCTGAGGTGTTCGTGCCTTTGGAGGGATTGATAGACATTGATAAAGAGCGATCCAGGCTGAAAAAGGACCTTGTACAGGTTCGGGGCCAGCTTGACAAAATCGGCCGCAAACTCGGAAATCCGGAATTTCTCAGCAAGGCGGCTCCTGAAGTTGTCGAACGAGAAAGGAAGAAGAAGGAAGATTTTGAGAATATGGCCGATAAGCTGAACGCCAATCTCGAACAGCTCATGGGATGGTAGCGGTCAAAAACAGCTTGCGGAATTCGGATTCGGATGTATATTAAAGGGCTAATTCGGACGAGGAGTGAAAATGGCGAAGGTTTGCGAAATATGCGGAAAGAAGCCGATGTTCGGCTGCAATGTTTCACACGCGCATAATGTATCCAAACGGAGATTCAACCCGAATCTGCATTCTGTTCGTGCCAAGATAAACGGTCAGACGAAGAAAATCAGAGTCTGCACCTCCTGTCTTAAAGCCGGTAAGGTCATTAAGGCGACATAGTTCCGCGAAAGTCATCAAGCTTTAAACCCTCGGCACCCGCCGGGGGTTTTTCTTTTTATTCCATTACCTCGGAGATCAATCGACACCGAGCCCTAACTCACAGGTGGTAGTGTGACGATATCTTATGTGGGAAGGGCCCCCGTATTGGGGAACGAGGGCCCTTGTCTCCCTTTCCTCGGCTGGTTGAGGAACGGGGTGGGAAACGGTCAATTATTGTCTATAGCTTTTCTCAAAAACGTCGGCACTTCAAGGTCATTCGGATCAAAGCCTTCCTCTTCAGGAGCGCCTGCCGCAACCGCGACCCTCTCATCGCGAGCGTTCGAGACAGCATCCGCAGTAGCAGCGGGACGATGCTGGTGGAAGAGATCGACGACATTCGTATCGTAATCGAAGACTTCCTTCGACTGTTGTCCGAAACCTGTGGCGATCACGGTAACCCTCATCTCGTCGCCGAGATGCGGGTCGATGACAGCACCGAAGATTATCTCGGCATCGGTACCGGCGGCTTCGTACACGACATTCGTCGCGTCATTGACCTGAGTCAGCGTCATATCGTTGCCGCCGCAGACATTGATCAGCACACCCTTAGCTCCCGAGATACAGGTATTCTCCAGCAGAGGTGAGTTTATCGCCGAACCGGCGGCGTCGACGCCGGCTGTCTCTCCCTTGCCATATCCTGTCCCCATCAGCGCCTCACCCCTTCCGCGCATGACGGTGCGCACATCGGCGAAGTCACAGTTGATGATGCCGGGAATCGTGATAAGATCAGAGATACCCCGTGTCGCATGCAACAAAGTCTCATCTGCCATCAAGAATGCCTGGGTGAATGTCGTAGCCTTGTCCACAACTTCGATCAATCGCTGATTGGGAATGACAATCATCGTGTCCACACGACTCTTTAGTTCATCTATACCCATCAGCGCCTTATTGTGGCGTTTCTTTCCCTCGAAAGTGAAGGGCTTCGTAACGACTGCAACAGTAAGCGCATCGAGCTCCCGTGCTATCTCGGCTACGATAGGAGCGGCGCCGGTACCGGTTCCTCCACCCATCCCGGCAGTAACGAACACCATATCCGAGCCTTTCAGGGCTTCTGCTACGGTTTCCCTGTCCTCTTCGACAGCCTTCCGTCCGAGTTCGGGGTCGGCCCCTGCGCCAAGGCCCTTCGTGCATCGTCCCCCGATCTGGATTCGGTTTGCAGCTTTGGATCCCTCGAGCGCCTGGGCATCAGTGTTGATTGCAATGAACTCGACACCGCTAAGTCCTGCATCGATCATCCTGTTGACAGCGTTGTTACCGGCTCCTCCCACGCCAACAACTTTGAGCTTTGCCTTGTCCAGAAATTCATCAGCGAAGCTTATCATACGACCCTCCTATATATTTAGAATTGCATTCACAACTTGTTCGAACTTGCGGCCGACACGTTTAAAAAATGTCGGCGGTTCACTTTCTGCCGAAGTCCTGATGTATCCGTACTTCACAAGCCCTACGGCTACTGCTACTCCGTAAGGGCTGGCGAAAGTGATCTCTTCGTCATAAACGTGAGGTTTTCCAAGGCGCGCCGTCATGTCGAAAACTCGTTCCGCGAGTTTATCGAGATGCTGCAGGCACGACCCGCCACCGGTCAACACAATACACCCATCGAGCTTGTCGAATACGGGTGAATTCAGGAGCTGCTTGCGGACCATGCAGAGTATTTCTTCCATCCGAGGCTCAATGATCGCGGCAAGGACCGTGCGGGAAATGCGACGCTGGTAGAATTCGCCCAAGTCAGGGAGAATCAGCTTCTCTTTCGGATCTACACCGGAGATCATTGCGCATCCCTGACAAATCTTGAGTTCTTCTGCGGCAACGACAGGCAGTCGCAGACCGTAGGCAATGTCCGATGTTACATTTCTGCTGCCGAGAGGTATCGAGGATGTATGCCAAAGGGCGTCTTCGAAAAAGACAGCAACATCAACCGTACCCGCACCGATGTCGATCAGGACCGTCCCGTTTCTTCGTTCATCCGGGGTTAACAGCACCTCGGATGCACCGATGGGGCTGAATACCAGCTCTGACACATCACGCCCGGCTTCTTTCACGCAATCGAGGATATCTGCAGCAACGGACATCGACGCCGTCACGATGTGCACTTCGATCTCCAAACGATCCCCGGACTTTCCGATCGGGTCTTTGATGCCGAAACGATCATCGACGGCGTATTGCTGGGGTATCACGTGCAGCCTCTCCTGATCTTCCGGAATCCTGATAGCCTTAGCGAGATCCGTGACCTTCTCGACTTCTTCTTCTGTGATCTCGCTCTCAAGCATGGAAATCGATATCGCGCCACGACTGTTAAGTCCCCTGATATGCTCCCCGGTGACATTCACGAAGAGACGTTTCGGTTTCACACCAAACTGCTCTTCGGCTTTCTTCATGACAGTGCTGATAGCGGAAGAGGCGAGCTCCTTGTCGACAATTATGCCGTTTCGGACCCCTTCAGATCGAACTTCGGTCACCCCCAGGATCGACAGTTGCCCTACCGCATCAACGCTGCCAACAGCACAGCTGATTCGGTGTGAGCCGATATCAAGTCCGGATATTACGTCCTTTGGCTGCATCTAATTTATCCCTCTCACTAAATCCTATCTCTCGCAACGACTGATCTACCGAATCTGAAATCAAGATCACTGACCGGAACGAACGGGAGCAATTCGATCATCCCGCTCAAGTACCGGAATTTCTCTTCGTAGTTTCCCATGCCTATAACTGCCCTCACGTTCGAGTCACGGAAGTAGAGGACGGGCGCCGAGTTCGACCCGAAGTCCATTTGTGAGATCATATTATTCAGATTAGGGAAATGCGTATTCAGCAGATCGCATATCGAAATCGCCCTGTGAAGTTCCGTTGACATGACTGGTTCGAAGTCTCTGACGCAATCGAGTTCCAGTCCCGTGATAATGATGAGGCTTTCCACATCACCGCAATTCTGCAGTGGGATGATTTCGCATCGGGATGTAAGGCCGCACACCTGCGGGAGGCAGATTAACGCTATCGGCTTCTTGGTACTGCATTCACACACTACTTCTCTCGACAGGTTGATTCTGCAGTTGACTTCTGAAAACTCCGGGAAGCTGTCCAGAAGAGCCTGCGACATGTCTTCGAGCGGTTGTCTGAAGAGATTGGCAGCGCTTGTTGAATCAACCAGCCACGGGACCTCAAACAACTCGGATGTACTAACAACTTTGAACTGGTAGCCCGTCACATTCACGAGCGGGAAGAAATACAGCCCGCATGCTCCGCATGCCGCGACAGCGATCAAGGCAAATAATGCAATCTGTGTTCGGCGCGTCATCACTTCTTCAACGCCTCCAGTATTTCTGGACCTATATGATAGATATCTCCCGCTCCTATAGTCATGACCATAGCATTCGAAATTCGCGACTTGCATATGAGCTTTGGAATGGCATGCATATCATCGATGTAGTGACAATTGCGATGACCGAAATCTCTGGCTGCCTCGACAATCATCTCTCCCGAAACTCCTTCTATCGGCTCTTCCCTGGCGGCATAAATCCGGGTCACTATCAGCATGTCGGACAGTAGAAGAGCCTTGGCAAACTCGCGGTAGAAGTCTCTTGTTCGCGAGTAAAGATGCGGCTGGAAGATAGAAACGATCGGTCTCTGGTAACCGACCTTCGCGGCTCTGAGAGTCACTTCGATTTCCGTGGGGTGATGAGCATAATCATCTATAACCGTGATTCCGTCTACCTCGCCCTTGATCTCGAATCGCCTGATAACACCTTTGAATGAACCAAGAGCCTTCCTGATCTTCTCCCAGGGCATTTCGAATTCCAGCGCCACTGCTATCGCAGCGAGCGCATTTCGAATGTTGAAGAGGCCCGGCAGGTTGATGGTCGCTTCTCCCAGCGTGTCTCCGTTGTGATGTACTGTGAATGTCGACGAGCAGGTTTCATAGGATGGCGCCGATATCCGCACGTCGGCCTGAGTGGTCAGACCAAATGTCACGATGGGTCTCTTGAGTTCAGGTATGAGTGATACGACGTTTTCATCATCCATATTCAGGAATACGTTTCCATAGAAGGGCACTTTGTTGGCGAACTCCACGAACGCTTCCTTGATTGCCTTGAATGTTCCGTAATAGTCGAGATGATCCGGCTCCAGACTTGTAATCACTGCCATCGAGTGCGTGAGGTTCAGGAACGATCTGTCGTACTCATCAGCCTCAGCAACCAGGCATTCGCCCGTGCCGAACTTGACATTCGTGCCGTATTGCTGTACACGACCGCCGACTATGACAGTGGGATCGAAACCACCTTCTGTCAGCACATATCCAACGATCGACGTTGTTGTAGTCTTTCCATGCGTCCCGGCTATTCCGACACCGAATTTCGTGCGCATCAGTTCTCCGAGCATTTCGGCTCGCCTGATTACGGGGATTTTGGATTGATTCGCTGCTATCACCTCCGGGTTATTCTCTTTGACCGCAGAGGATATTACTACGGCATGCGCATCACCTACCTGTTCGGCCTTGTGCTCGAACGAAATCTTGATTCCGAGATCGACCAGATGATCCGTCACCTCGGTAGCAACAAGGTCGCTTCCGGTAATAATGAATCCCTCGTTGTGAAGCATTTCGGCAATGCCGGACATGCCGATACCACCGATTCCAACGAAATGCAGTTTCTTTATCTTCCCGAATCTCATCACGAAATACCCTCTAACATTTTGCTCGCAATAGCATCAGCGGCCCCTGCGGAGTGAAGTCTCCCGGCCTTCTCAGCCAGACTACTCAGCAGATTGTCATCCTTGATCAGGTCTATCGCTTTTCCCAACAGATCCGATTCTTCGATATCTTTTTGCAGGATCATCCACGCCGCCCCTTTCCTGGCGACGAGATCGGCGTTATACTCCTGATGATTTTCAGCAGCGAAGGGATATGGAATCAGTATGGCGGGCTTACCCGTGGCGGCCAACTCGGCAAGAGTCATCGCACCTGCACGTGATATCACCAGATCCGCAGATGCATAAGCGAGATCCATCCTGTCAATGAACGGTTGCACGTTCCCGTCGACGCCGGATGATTCAAGCAGCCGCTTATACTTATCGCAATTCGCTGTGCCTGTCTGCCAGACGAGTTGAATATCGCCGGCGTCCTTAATCCGCCCCAGGTTTGCCGCGACATAGTTGTTTATCGCTTCAGCGCCCTGGCTCCCGCCAAAGATAAGCAGCGTTTTCATATCTGAATCAAGATCGAAGTAGCTTATGCCTTCTTCACGCCTTGCTACCTTGAAGGCGGTTCTCAATGGGTTTCCGGTAGCGATTACATTTGAATCGGGATGAAGGTAGTCACCTACATCCTTGTAAGCAGCGAAGACTGCTTCGGCCTTTCTCGCAAACAGCCTTGTTGTGAGACCGGGATACGAGTTCTGTTCCTGAAGGTAGAATCGAATCCTTCGAATCCGCGCCGCCATAAGGACCGGCACGCAAACGAACCCTCCGGTAGCAAATACCGCAGAAGTCTTCTTCTTCTTGAGAAGGCGCATGGATTGCAGAACTCCCCGGGCCAATACTAATGGAATTGCGAGATTGCGAAGTGTCAGGCTCCGTCTAAGAGGAATAGCCGAGACCGAATGGAACTCCAGCCCGGCTTTCGGAGCGATTGTGGCTTCCATACCGTCGGATGTGCCAATCATGTAAAGCCTGAGTTGCTGTTTCATTCGCTTCAAACTCTCCGCAACCGCTATTGCGGGAAACAGGTGGCCGCCCGTTCTTCCGCCCGCGATTGCTATACTCGTATCACCCGCTTCTCGCAAAGAGCTGTTCTCTCTTTCTCCGCCTGCGCGAGATATTGAGCAAGATGCCCACGGCAGACGCCGAAATCAGGAGCGAGGTGCCCCCGTAACTGACGAAAGGCAAAGGCATGCCTGTGGTGGGTATCAGGTTTACAGTTACCGCTATATTTATGAGTGCGCTCACGGTCAAGATCATCGTGAAACCGTATGCAAGAAAGAACCCGAATCTATCCTGACTGGCAACTGCAACCCTGAGTCCGCGCCAGAACAGGATGAAGAAAAGTATCAGCACTATCGTCACCCAGACGAAACCGCCTTCTTCCGCGAGGTTGGCGAATATGAAGTCGGTGTGCGCCTCAGGAAGGAAAAACAGCTTGGCGGCTCCCCTTCCGATACCTTTCCCAAACAAACCGCCCGAACCTATGTACAGAATTGACTGCTTTACCTGGTAAGCGCCCTGCAGAGGATCATCTATCGCATTGACATACTCAGTGATTCTACCTCTCTTATATTCGAACACGAACACCGCCAGATAGCCGACTACGCCCAGAATCGCGGTTCCTATCGCAACGAGCCTGTATCGAACCCCGGCAACGAATAGCATACTGACGACGACTGCTGAAAGCACGATGATGGTTCCAAGGTCAGGTTCAGCCATTATGAGCGCCATACCGGCCAGTACCACGCTTGGCACGGCATAACGATACCAGTCCGGATAAGACTTCTTCTGATCGTTCGCGAGATAATGCGCAACAAGATAGACCATCACATATTTGAAGATCTCCGAAGGCTGGATGCTGAAACCTGCGAATCGAATCCAACGCGAAGCATCATTTATCTTGGGCATAAACAGCGTGACAGCGAGCAGGGCAAGTGAAAGCCCCGACAATACCCAGATTGCTTTTCTGAACCAGCGGTAGTCCGCCGCCGCAAAGACAAGCATCGCAAAAAGCGCTATCCCGAAAAAGACAAGCTGTCTGACGAAAAAGTGATCGTGCTGACCCGCGAATTTGTGATCGGCAAGAAATACGGATGATGAGTATACCTCCACTACACCGACAGTCATCAGAATCAGTACCGCCGTGTACAACCAGAGATCGACTCCTTTTCTCGCGATCGAAGTCATCCGACCTCCTTCTGCAGTTTAGCGACGGACTCTTTGAAAACTCTTCCCCTGTGTTCATAGTCCGTGAACATGTCAAATGACGCGCATGCCGGGGAGAGCATCACAGTTCCATCGGGAACTGCCAACCCATACGAGACTCTTACCGCCTCATACATGTCCGTCGCCCGGTGCAAAGGCACGATTTCTCCAAGAGTTTTTGCTATCTTATCTGAAGCCTCACCAATCAATACAACCGCAATCGCGTGCTGCTCAAGAAGCGTGTTCAATCGCGAGAAGTCACCGGCTTTGTCGCGTCCGCCCATTATCACGACCAGCTTACCCGGCACGCTCTGAAGCGCATACCAGACCGAGTCAACGTTCGTGGCTTTGGAGTCGTTGATGAATGAAACCCCGCCTATCTTTCCACATTTCTCGAGTCTATGCTCGACACCCTTGAAGTTGCTTATCACGTCACGTATGACATCGCTGCCGATTCCCGCAATCAGGGCCATAGTCGCTGAAGCAGCGCAATTCGACAAATTGTGAGGCCCGGGAAGAAGGATGTCGCTTACGGGCATAATTGTCTTGACGTCGCCATTCGTTCTGAATACGAGTTCGCCATCCTCTATGAATGCACCGGGGCTCACTCTCTCGGAGGTGCTGAAGTAGTACTTCCTGCCGGGCAAACGCGTGGAGAGCCTCACGAGATATGTGTCATCAAAATTCGCGACAAATGCGTCATCTTCCGTCTGCTGCTCACCGATTCTCATCTTCGTCTCAGCGTAAGTGTCGAAGTTACCGTAACGATCAAGGTGATCGGGAGTGAGATTCAGGATTGTGGCGATCTCCGGCCTGAACTCATAGCATTTCTCCAATTGAGCGGACGAAACCTCAAGCACCACCCACCCGTCTTCTGGAACTTTGTCGCAAATGTCACAGAATGGATTGCCTATGTTCCCGGCGACAAATGCCTTACCGACACCCTTCTTGAATATCTCTCCCGTCAGAGTCGTCGTTGTAGTCTTACCGTTAGAACCTGTGATACCGGCGATGTGACCATCACACATCCAGTACCCCAATTCGATTTCCGATACCTGTGGTACGCCTGCGTTCTCTATCATTCTGACTACTGGCGCATCGGGCGGGACTCCCGGGCTGATTACTACGAATGACATTCCCTGAGTGACTTTGTCCGTATGACCTCCGGTTTCATATTCGATATTGTTAGACTCGAGAGTTTCGATCTCGGACAGCAGAGCTTCACGATTCCGATTGTCTGACACGAACACATTTGCCCCGTGTCTACTGAGTAACAGGGAGGCCGCGAGACCTGATCTCGCTGCTCCGATTACGGCGACGTTCTTTCCTGCTATTCGATCTTCTCGCATGCCTCTTCTAACGTATCTTAAGTGTTGCAAGGGTCAACAGGGCACAGAACACCCCTGCGATCCAGAACCTCGTTACAACCTTCGATTCATGCCACCCAAGCTGCTCGAAGTGATGATGAAGCGGCGCCATTTTGAACACTCTTCGCCCCCACAGCCTGTATGACGAAACCTGCAGTATCACGGACAGCGCCTCGGCGACGAAAACTCCACCAACTATGACAAGCAGGAGTTCTTTCTTCAACATTATTGCTATAGCACCCATCGCCCCTCCGAGTGCCAGCGCGCCGGTATCACCCATGAAGACTTCGGCAGGATGCGAGTTGTACCAGAGGAAACCAAGTGCCGCCCCCATAGTCGCGGCACAGAATATCGTCAACTCTCCGGCTCCTTCAAGATATGTTATCTGGAGATAATTCGAGAAGTCGCTACGACCACAGACGTAAGCGAATCCCGCAAATGCGACAAACGCGATTCCCGACAATCCGGTCGCAAGGCCGTCCAGCCCGTCGGTGAGATTAACAGCATTCGAGGAACCTGCAATCACAAGAACCACAAAAGGTACGAATAGGAATATGGAGTGGAAGTTCAGAACGTAGTCCTTGATAAATGGTATCTCTGTCCTCGTTCCGAATGACTCCGACGGGACATAGTAGTACAGCACGACACCAAGAATGATTCCGCAAACTATCTGCCCTGCGAGCTTATACCTGCCAACCATGCCCTTAGGTCGCTTTAGTATCGCTTTCATGTAGTCGTCCATGAAGCCGATCGCACCCATCCACACAGTGACGAAGAGAATCAATTGCACCATTCGATTCGTCAGGTCTGCCCAGAGTACGGTTCCTGCGAGTATGGCTATGAGGATTATGATCCCTCCCATTGTGGGAGTACCCTCTTTCGCATAGTGAGTCTTTGGACCTTCCTCTCGGATCTTCTCCTTGACGCCTTGTCTTCTAAGCATCCTGATGAACAGCGGTCCGAAAATCAGCGTTATGATCAGTGCCGTTATGATCGCGCACGCGCTTCTGAAGGTGATGTACCTGAAGATGTTGAACGCGGACATTTGATCCGTCAGCGGATAGAGGAGGTGATAAAGCATCAGTTATTCCTCCCGATGAGTGATTTTAGCGCAGTGGCGATTCGATCGAACTGCATGCCGCGCGAGGCTTTTATGAGCACAGTATCACCGGGCCGAAGGCAATCCAAAAGGTGCGCGATCAAATCGCTCACCTCCGGGAAGTGCCGTAGCCTTTCAGACGGGAATCCCCCCTCACTCGCACCGTCTGCTATGTGCTTAGCAAGATGTCCCGATGTCACCAAATAGTCCGGAGGTTGCTTCGCTGCATACCCTCCGACCCGGCGATGATATTCTTCCTGATTCGTACCGAGTTCGAACATGTCTCCGAATACGGCATACTTCTTACCTGTACTGCTAATCCCGGACAAAGTGTCGAGTGCGTACTGCATCGACGCCGGATTAGCGTTATACGCATCATTTATGAGTGTCACGCCGCTTATAATCGAAGTTTCCATTCTCATATCCACCGGTTTGAAAGCCTCCAGCGCCGACTTCATCGAAGCCGGAGGGATATCGAACAGATGCCCGACAGTTGCAGCGGCAAGGGCATTGTACAGGTTATGAATGCCGGGAACAGGCAGGTGTATTTCGCCCGATCCTTCAACTTCAAACCGCGCGCGTCCGGTTCCATTAAATGAATATTGCTTAAGTGAATAGCCGGACGAATCCTTGATCCCGAATCCTACTTTCCTGAGTGTCTCTGTATCGAATCTCTTCCTGAGATAGGCATTGTCCAGATTCATGATCGCCGTACCGTCAGCAGGCATATTATCAAACAACTCGAACTTGGCATTTGCGATGGCGTCGATGCTGAGCATTGTCTCCAGATGGGCCGCGTCTATGTTAGTGATTAAACCATACTCTGGCTGGATTATGCGTGTCAGGGTTCGGATTTCACCCGGCGTACTCATGCCGAATTCAAACACGGCGACCTCATAGCTGCCGCCCATCTTGAAGATCGAAAGCGGCACGCCGTACTGGTTGTTGAAGTTACCGAGTGTCCTGAATGTCCTGTACTTCGTGGAAAGCACATCGGCGATCATCTCTTTGGTCGTGGTCTTGCCGTTAGTGCCGGTTACCGCAACAGACCGTACACTGAATCTGGAATACCACGACGCGGCGAGATCCTGAAGTGCTTTCAGTGTGTCCCGAACGACGATAAGTACACAATCATCGTACTCAGCCGCCGAACGGTAGTCCTTATCGACTATGATTGCCTTTACACCCTTCCTGATGACATCCCCTATGAAGCTGTGGCCATCGTGAGTCTCACCCTTGATAGCGACGAAGAGATTCTTAGCGGAAACATCACGGCTGTCAATCGACACTCCGGAGATGCTCACGCCTTCCACGTTTCCAACAGTCCAAACGGCGGATACAGCTTCGGAGATTTCCCTGGCACTCAGTTCGATCATCGAAGTCCGTCCAACACTTCCTTGATTACTTCTCTGTCGTCGAATCTTATCTTTCTTCCACCAATATTCATGTAGCTTTCGTGCCCCTTTCCGGCAACAAGCAGAACATCGCCTTCGGAGCACATCTCTATAGCAGCCCCGATAGCTTCTCTTCTGTCGGTGTTTTCTTCAGCCGGTATTGATGAATCGAGCCCGGGCTTCATGTCGTCGATGATTGCCTGCGGGTCCTCACCACGGGGATTGTCCGATGTCACGACGATTTTGTCCGCAAATCGACAAACCGCCTGTGCCATAGGCACACGCTTTGTCTTGTCGCGATCACCGCCGCATCCGAAGAGAACCACGAGGTTCTTGTCGGTCAGCTTTCGACAAACCGAGCAAACGTTGTCGAGCGCATCGGGTGTATGGGCGTAATCGACAAAAATGGTTATGCCCCTGTCATTCTCCACAGCCTCAAGCCTCCCCGGGACGGTTGCAACCGCTTCCAATCCCTTCCTGATAGCTGTGGGGCTCTGTCCTACGGCCATCGCAAATGCAGCGGCGCAAAGGGCATTGCTGATATTGTGCTCCCCGGACAATCTGAGTTGAATTGTCTCTGAACCGAGAGGCGTCATCATCTTGAACCTGCTGCCTGATACCGAAACGTCGATGTCAGCGGCTCGTATATCGGCCTTCTTTCCGTTAACCGAGTAGGTCAAGTAAGACGAATCCACGTGCTTCCTGAAAAAATCGAACTCACCGTCGTCCATGTTCAGAATGGCCCACTTGTCCTTGCCGTGAACCTTATCGAACAGCAGCGCCTTCGTCTTCTTGTACTCGTCCATGGAACCGTGGAAGTCGAGGTGATCCTGTGTGAGATTCGTGATGCCTACCGCTGCGAATTCGATCATACGGATTCGTCCGGCGTGCAACGCATGAGAGGAAACCTCCATCACTGCGAATCGAGTTCTCTCTGCCCGCATCAGCGATAGCAGCTTCTCGAGCTGAAGGGACTCGGGAGTCGTGTTCGGGGCGTCAAACCTTTTATCGCCGACAAGATACTCGACCGTCCCGATCAAACCTGCCTTGCGTCCCCGCTGGTTTAGAATTGACTGCACAAGATACGCAACCGTAGTCTTGCCATTCGTTCCCGTAACTCCGAGAAGTTTCATGTGATGAGAGGGATAATCGAAATACTTCGCGGCAAGCAGAGCCAGTGCATGCCGTGTATCGGGAACGACGACCTTTGCCGGAATATCTGCCTGAATGTCTCTCTCGACAACCACACAGGCCGCTTTTCGTGAAGCAACATCGCTGATATAGTCGTGACCATCGAGGTTTGCCCCAACAAGTGCCACGAATAGATCACCTTCCCCGATCAGACGGGAATCAAACTCGATCTTTCCGACTTCCACCGTATCATCCCCGATGATCTCTTTCTGCGGAAGCACGCCTGTCAGTTCCAATAGCTTAATCTGAGCCTCCCGATAGCTGATCGCACTTGATCACAACAGGCCCGGCATCCTCGAGCGGGCACCCCGCCTTCGGTACCTGGCTACTCACAAAACCCTTCCCAACTGCTTTCACATCACAACCGGCTTTGGACAGTAGTGCCACAGCATCCCGCATCGCGAGTCCCCTCGTGTCGGGCAGGATTCCGGAAACGATCCTTCCTGTCACCTTTTCGATTCGATCACCCGAACATGTATTGTTCTCAGGAGCGTGCGGAGTAACCCAACTCGACAGGAGTTTCGGCTCGCTTTCAGATTCTGGAGCCCAGGCGGATCGTCTCGAATCATATGATCCATTCTGAGGCTTTGAGCCTGATGAGTTTCCCGAGGTGTCCGATTCCGATTCGGCCACAATCCAGTCCCTTCGAGTCTTCTCCAATAGAGTGATCCTTCGGGCGATCTCCGCAAATGCGGGCCCGGAAGTATATCCGCCATAGTTAATTCGTTTTGGCTCATCAATGATCACGACCCCTGCAATTCGGGGATTATTGCGTGGAAAGAAGCCGGCGAAACTCGCCATGTACTTGTTCTGGAAATACCCGCCGTTTTCCAGATCAGGTTTCTGGGCTGTGCCGGTCTTACCTGAGAAAAGGACTTCGTCGATTCGAGCGACCTTCGCAGTACCTGAATCGACAACCCCGCCCATCAAATCCTGAAGGATTCCGGCGGTGCGCTCGGACACAACCTGCCTGATCTGATGCGGCGAAAACCTCTGTTTCAGTCTTCCAGATTCGCTGCGAATTTCCTCGACTACGAACGGCCTCATCAACTTGCCGCCATTCGCGATTGCAGCAAATGCGTTCGCAAGCTGCAGTGCGTTTACGGACATTCCGTGACCGATGGATGTCTGTGCAATCCAGAACTCGCTCCAATTCCTTGGCTTGCCGAGCATGCCTCGCTGCTCGCCCTGAATATCGACCCCGGTAGGCTGTCCGAAGCCGAAATCTCTCGCGAATTTGAAAAGAGCTTTGCCTCCAAGCTTCTGGCTGAACCTCGCCGTCGCGATGTTCGATGAAAGCTCAAAAGCCCTTCTGAATGATATCGTATCCAGTTCCTTGTCATCGTGCAAAGTTCTGCCGTTGAACTTGAATTCGCCCATACCCGCCCAGATCGAATCGGTGAGTTCATAAGCTTCGGTTTCGATCATACCGGCAAACGCTACTATCTTGAACGTCGATCCCGGTTCAAACAGGTCCGTAACTATTCTACTCTTGAATACAGGAGACTCGCCGCAAACTTCGTTGTCAGGCGAGTAGTAGTCGGCAGCAAGGATTCGCCCCGATCTCGCCTCGATGAAGACGGCGATTCCGGACAAGGCATCCCACTTTCCGACGGCTATCCTGAGTTCCTCTTCTACGATTTGCTGATACTCAGCGTCAATGGTCAGCATCAGGTCGCACCCCGCCCTCGGTCTTACAGCCGGGACTTCGGAGACCCTGTAGACTTTGCCCCGCCCGTCTCTCTGGAAGGTTACCAGGCCCGGATCCGGTTTGAGATGCTGGTCAAAAGTGCTTTCGAGTCCCGATGTACCGACATTGTCGATGTCAACCTGCCCAAGAATGTCCATTCCCAAGTTTCCGTAAGGGTGAACACGAGAGAACTCCTGTTGAACCTGCACGCTGTCAAACCCGAGAGCCTTTAGCCTTGATGCAAGTTCCGGGTCAGCCCTTCTGACAAGCCAGTTGAACTCTCCGGGACGTTTCAGCAGCCTGTCGGTAAGACTGCCGTTGCCTGTCAGCGAGCCATAAGAGCGGCCGAGCTTCCTGAGATATTTCTTGTCTTTTACGTATGTGAAAAACGACTCAGAGGGCACATCAAACGCAAGTATGTTCCCCCTGCAATCGGTGATATTCCCTCTCTTTGCGTTCAGTTTGAACTTACCCCAGCATTGCCTTAGCACGAGTTCCTCGAACCTTGCCCCCTGCACTACCTGAATTTGCGCGAAACGACCCAGAACCGCAATCCAACCCAATGCCACGAGTACGAAGATTATTCCAATGCGCAGACCCGAAATTCGAGGCCTCTTCACTCTACGATCCTTTCACCGGCCATCGCGCTGGATGATGTCAGTCGCAGAACCGGGAGGCTTTCACAAAGGAAACTCACTCGTTCGACCGCCCGGGCGAACACCGACCCGCTACCGGTCCTGTGTGAGTCTGGGATCGAAAGCCAGACGATCCTATCCGGTTCGGGCACTCGCAGCCCGAGATTATCCGAGGCGATGGAGCTGATACGATCCAGCGATTCCAAGTTCGATATTTGTGAATGGAGATATGCTTTGCTCTTTCGGAGTTGCTTGCACTCTTTCTGCAGAACTTCGTTCTGCATCGCCACTCGCGCGATCTTGTAGCGCTCGAGAACGAATGCAGCAGCGAGATTAATGACTATAAGGAGAATACCTACCGTCTTGCCCAGGGACACAAGCCCGGCATATCGTCCATGAAATGCCAAGTTTCTCATTGTCTTACCAGCCGAGGAAAGGCAGGCCCTCCATTACGAGAAACCTGCATTCCTCCAATAAACCAAACTACGATTTTCTACGTAGCTGATAGTTTCTCCGCCACACGGAGGCGAGCGCTTCGCGCCCGCGGGTTCCTTCGAACCTCATCAGCGGCAGCCTTCACCGCTTTCCGTGTGACCGAGCTCAAGGTTCGGTCTGTAGATTTGCCCTTCATACAGACCTCTATTTCAGGCGGCAAGCCGGAATCCCTGCTGGACTGCCTGATAAACCTCTTTACTCTTCTATCTTCCTGGCTGTGATAGGAGATCACGCCAAGTCGTCCGCCCGGACGGAGCAATCCGACGAGCATCGGCAATGCCCTGTCCAGTCTCTGCAGTTCGTCATTGACCGCAATCCTCACGCACTGCAGTAATCTTGCGGTATATTTGTTGATGCGTCCTTTCGGGAAAAGGTCCTCTACGCATGCAACAAAATCCCCAACCGTCAGCAAAGGGCACTCGCCCCTTCGCCTTATAACCCGTGCCGCAAGCTGTTTATGATTTCTGAAATCTCCGTAGTCCCTGAAGACGGCGGAGAGATCTTCCTGTGATACGTTATTCAAATAGTCCCTCGCCGTGGTGGCGGAGTTCTGATCGAATCTCATGTCTAATGGAGCCTCGAAACGGAAACTGAATCCGCGGGAATCATCATCCAGCTGGGCGGAACAAATCCCCAAGTCGAGAAGAATTCCCGCTATCGTGCCGGGGTCCAGACCGGGTATAGTATCTGCTTCATCGTATGATGCGGAGTGGAAGTCCACTCTGCCTGAGAAGTCTCTTAGTCGATTCTCTGCTACCTGAAGCATGTTGACATCCCTGTCGAGGCAAATAAGTCGTCCGTCTTCTGAGAGCTCATTCAGAATCAAAGCGGCATGACCACCGAGACCGCATGTTCCATCGAGATACCGTCCCGACCTGTCCGTCACGATCAACTCGATCACCTCGCTTGCAAGCACAGGTATGTGATCGAGTTCGGTCATAGTTCCGCATTTGAGTTCTTGGCTGCATCTTCGAAATTCATATCCGGGCGCCCGAGATACGCATTGTATTTCTCCGGACTCCAAAGCTCTATGAATGTTCCGTTACCTACTACAATGAGCTCTTTATCTATACCTGATATTTCCTGGTGTAACTTCGAGAGAGGTATCCGCCCCTGTGAGTCGAGAACAACCTCGACCGCTGAGCCGAACAAGACACGCCTGAAATACCTCGCCTCCGGCTGCGTGTACGAGCCCTCGGAAATCTTCTCTTCGATCTTGATCCACTCGGTGACCGGATACAAAGCGAGACCGCCGTCGAGTCCTCGAGTTATTACGAATCTGTCTTTCGTGTTTTTGGAACGTGATTTGGTCTTCGGCGGGGTCTTTCTCAATGTCGCCGGCAGGGTGAAACGGTTCTTACTGTCCATGCTGGCAGTGAACTCTCCCTTGTAGCCTGTGACTTTGATCTTGGACTCGTCTCTTAGATTAGGCATCTCTCGTCAATACCGTCCGGGGAAAAGGAATTTAGCGACCAAACTCAATCTGCACTAGCACCCCATCAAAAACCACTTTCACCCAATTACATTCCACCGCAAATATCTCCGAAAAACGGGTTTCTGTCAAGCTAAAACTTCAAATAAAACTGCGTCCCGTTGGGACTAACTCAAGACCTGTAGGATTATCCCCATACTTTCTTCTTCCGTCAGGAATTCAGCGTTGGGCTTCTCAGCAAAATATCCACAGGTATCCCCCGCAAATAGGTCATGAACAACCGCTTACGTCTTGCAGGAATTGATCGTCCTCTTGCTCGCCGAATGGCAGCGCTCTTGCATAGAAATTGGGCGTACCAGCAGAGTTTCTAAGGAGGAAGGCTTTGTCGATAAAAGGGTTTCTTGCGATACTGCTCGCTGCAGCATTTCTGTTCAATCTGGCTGAAGCGGAGACTCACACAGTCTCACTCGAACGGATAGATCCGTTCGACGAAAGCGACGAACGAATCTCACAGACATTTGAGGTCTTGCCGGGGCACCCTCTTCCCGTCAAGAAAGTGCGATTTGCCTTTGATGAACGGGTTATTGCCTTTGATATCGAAACGCAACCGATCGATTCCATGGAGCTGTTTTTCGACCCGTTTGATATCGAACTTTTCGGCGGAAAGACCACCGGAGGAGAACTCGATTCTCTCACTTACATTGATAATCGAATGCTTTCCGGTCATCCAGCTGCCGGGATCGCCGGATTACTGTACATTGACGGAACTACGCTCGTAGATGTATGGGTTTGCCCGTTCATTATCGACTCCCTATCGGGGCGGAACTGGTACATTTCCGATTTCAAGCTCAAGTTGGAAAGGCGATCAGGCATATCCCTCGGCGGGCAGATCAAGAGCCGTGACGATGTAATGAAGCATGCTCTTCTTGATGGCGTCGACATCATCGACGACCCAGAACCCGGTTTCAGTGCCGGCAACGTGTCATCGGCCGCATCCAATGTCTTCGAAGGTTATGTTGTTATCACTTCTGAGAATCTCGTTGAATCTTTCATGCCCCTCGTTTGCTGGAAATCCCAGCTTGGATACATTGCGACAATAATCACCGTTGAAGAGATATACTCAACCTATACTGGCGTGGACGAACAGGAACAAATCAGGAATTATCTCGCCGATGCCTACGCAAGTGGTCTACGCTGGGTACTGCTCGGAGGAGACGAAACCATAATACCGATTCGCTACGCATATCATCTCGACAGAACCGAAGACATCGGGATCGAGATGCAGCAAATCTGCGATCTGTACTATGCCGACCTTGATGGCAACTGGGATTTCGATGGTGACGGATTATTCGGAGAACCGACGCAGGATTCGGCCGACAAGGTCCCTGAGTTGATGTTGGGGCGGGTTCCTGTGAGCACTCCGGAAGAGGCGGCTAACTTCGTAACCAAGTCGATTCTCTACGAAAAAGATCCGGGCGGGGGCGATAGCGACTTTGCCCTCAGTGTCCTCACATCAGCATCGGATCAGATGCGTGATTACAATGACGTTGGACAGGATGCTATAATTGCGGATAGTCTTCCCGACCATCTTGTCATAGACACAGGCACTCTTGCAGAGGCTCCAACCGGGTGGCATGAGGCTCCTGACTCACCGGCAGCATCTGATTTCGTCACACGGTTGTCTGAAGGATCAAACCTGCTGTATATCTTTGCCCATGGCCAATCGGATGCCTTCGTATCGCGATCGAGCGCTTACAACGAGTGGCCGAAGTCCTATGTCTTCAGCAAGGAGACAGCCCCGGCCGGGCATTCGACAATAAGCGACTTGTCGAATCATAACCGCTTCGGGATCGTCTATTCGGTAGGATGCAACAACGGGGCTTTCGACATGGATTCGCCACCATTCGAAAACTCACATCCCTGTGTCGCGGAAAAGTTCCTCACCGATTCACTCGCTGGGGCAGCAGCGTTCATAGGTTACTCTCGCTGGGGTTGGGTGGCGAGTTCATGGCGGTTGACTGCTGATTTCAACCACTATCTATTCAGTCTCGACAATCGCCTTGCGCCGTCGAACAATTTCTCAAAAGCCAACAACTACAGCCGAACCGATCTTGTATACGGGCTTAACG
>Ga0272443_10001481_pt1 | contig 33965 bp, 25 predicted proteins | sample SSMAcet12_FD_193581 | JGI IMG/M metagenome (GOLD analysis project Ga0272443, IMG submission 193581) | Marine sediment archaeal communities from Little Sippewissett salt marsh, Falmouth, MA, United States - SSM-Acet-12 | ecosystem: Environmental > Aquatic > Marine > Wetlands > Sediment ... | reverse complement strand
TACTTCAATTTCTACTTCATTCCATTCTCCAACCGGCCTTGCATTTTGCGGAACTGCAGGAATAAGATCATAAAGAGAACCAGCCTGACGATTCCCGTCTTTTCCGGCACGTGCATCAGGATGTTTTTCATTATCCAGAACCTGCATTTCAGGGGCGGTATAATAAATTTTATCCCATTTAGGATCTTCTTTACCGAGGTAGAAAATACCAGAGTTACCACCTTCAGAAATTTTCCATTCCAACTTTAATCGGAAATTAGAAAATTCTTTTGTGGTAATAATATCGCCACCGCCGGCAGCTCCGGCTTCTCCCATACCTGAACCTTTACAATGTAATGTTCCATCTACAATTTCCCATCCGCCAGGAAAATCAGGACGGCCATATCCACGCCAGCCATTTGAAGTTTCTCCGTCAAAAAGCAGAACCCAGCCTTCTTCTTTTTCTTTTTTTGATAATTGATTTGGTCCTGCAGGACCACTTTCACAAGAAATAGTAAATAAAAATGCTCCCGCCATAAATAATGAAAATAATTTTCTCATGTTTTTAATTATTTATTTAGTTGTCGATTTTTAAGCTCAATTGGTAAAAAAGAAAATACAAAATTTGTAATTTTCAATACTTTTTATTTTGAAAAAACAGTCTATTTGTTAGTAAAAAGTTACTATTCATCTTTCTCAAATTCAACATATTCAAAACTTCTTTTTAATTTCGATTTTTGAGGTACAAATATTAAAAATAAAGGTTATGAGTATTTCTGCAAAACCTAAGAAAATAGGAATCCTGACTGCCGGAGGCGATTGTCCCGGGTTGAATGCAGCTATAAGAGGAGTGGGAAAAACCGCTATCGTTGAATATGGCATGAAGGTTTTAGGCTTTAATGCAGGTTATTCCGGTTTAATAAACAACGATTATACTGAATTAAAAGAATCACAACTCTCAGGCATTCTTACACTGGGAGGAACAATCCTGGGAACTTCGCGTGAAAAGCCATATAAGATGGTGAACAAAAACGGGAAAAAGGAAACCGATAAACCCGAAAAAATAAAAAAAACATACAAGAAATTGGATTTGGATTGTATTGTTTGTATTGGAGGGAACGGTACCATGAAAACCGCCAATATGCTTAGCAAAGAAGGATTGAATGTAATAGGAATTCCTAAAACCATAGATAATGATGTTTGGGGTACTGATGTAACCTTTGGTTTTGACTCAGCCGTACAAATTGCAACAGATGCCATAGACAGGTTACACACTACTGCAAACTCGCATCAGCGCGTTATGCTTATCGAAATTATGGGACACCATGCAGGCTGGCTGGCACTTTATTCTGGTCTGGCAGGTGGTGGTGATATTATTTTACTACCGGAACTGGAATACAATATCCGTTCTGTGTGTAAAAAAATTGAGAGTCGATATGAAGACAATAAACCTTACTCTATTGTAGTTGTGGCTGAGGGAATAGACCATCCAAAAGGTTCAACTGCTGCCCGGCATATTGCAGAAGCCATTCAAACTTATACCGGAATTGAAACCCGGGAAACAGTGCTTGGTTATATTCAACGGGGTGGCTCCCCTACCCCGATGGACCGTATTTTAGCAACCCGCTACGGTTCCTTTGCTGCACAATGTATTGCTGAGGAATGCTTTGGAACAATGGTTGCAATCAAACAGAACGAATTAACTACAGTACCATTGGAAGAAGTTGGCGGAAAATTAAGATTGGTTGAAACTGATTTGGGATTGATACTTAAAGCCCGGAAAATGGGTGTTTCATTTGGGGATGAGTATCTTTAGAAGGGATTGATTTAAGGATTACAGATGAAAAAATCGTTATGTAACTGATGTACCTAATATAGAACGGTTCTTCTTACTAATATAAAACTACAGTGGCAAATGCACCACCTTTTTAGTCTCAAAAAACTCTTCATCAAAATACTCAGCCAAATCCTGAACAAAAATATTTTTTCTGAATGGCTTTAGTTCTTCTGATAAATCGCCACCTTTTAAATACAGAATTCCGTTTGGAAGTGCATTTTTTGGCGTTTGGGAAACATTTTTTCTGATCCAGCTAACAAATTCTGGCAAACGAGTAACCGCACGGCTAACAATAAAATCATACTTTCCATTAAGCTGTTCTGCTCTTATTTGCTCAGCAGTTACATTTTTAAGCCCTAATGCATTGGCTACATCCATTACAACCTTAATTTTTTTGCCAATCGAATCTACCAGATGAAACTTAACTAGGGGGAAAAGAATTGCCATTGGAATTCCTGGAAAACCACCACCAGTGCCAACATCAAGAATTTTAGTGTCAGTTTTAAATGAACTAAACTTTGCAATACCCAACGAATGCAGTACATGACGTTCATAAAATTCAGAAAAATCTTTTCTTGAAATCACATTTATTTTTGAATTCCAGTCGGCATACAACGGCTCCAGTGCTTCAAATTGCTGTTTTTGGATATCCGTAAGCCCGGGAAAATATTTAGTAATTATTTGCATCCTGTTTTGATTTTATCACTTTAGTTTCTGGCGGCTGGCTAATGGCTACTGATTTCTGGCGGCTGGTTACAAAATTACTTGCTGCTTCTGAGTTCTATCAAAGGATATCCGTCACCCTTCATCGGTCATGTGTCATCCTACTTTCGCCTTTAAGTGTAACTGTCATTCATTTCGGTACTTTCAATAAGTTTGAACAACATTTCACGTGCCCGGAAAAGCTGAGCTTTAACGGTACCGAGCGGCAAATTTAATTCTTTTGCAATTTCTTCATAAGAAAACTCTCGAAAATAGCGCAACTCTACCAGAGTCTGGTATCGGGGTTTTAATCTCCGTACAACTTTTCGTAATAAAATTGCTTTTTGCATCCGAATTAATTTCTCTTCCGGATTCAATTCTTTTGACTTCAGCCTCACCTGGTCGCCATTTTCATTCTGATCATTATTTTCAATAGAAACATGAACTCCTTTTTTCTTTCTTAGAAAATCGATACAATTATTTGAAGCTATTTTAAATAACCAGGTACTAAATGCAAAGGTTGGTGAATATTGATGAAGATTTTTAAATGCTTTCCCAAATGCTTCGAGGGTAAGATCTTCAGCATCGCTACGATTATTTACCATTTTCAGCAGCATAAAATAGATGGCATCTTTGTAACGAACCAATAATCGGGCAAATGCTTTTTCATCGCCATTTAAAGCTGTTTTAACCAGTTCGTAATCCTGGCGTGCTTTTTCCGATAATTTTACGTTTTGCCCCTCCATTTTTTCTTACTTCGCCAATTAAAATGCCATTTGTAAATTATTCTGAAATAAGGCATTATCAAGTCATATATTAACGAAGATACGTATATTTTACTTTCATTCAAACCGTTTTGAATGGTTTTAATGATAAGCAAATACACCAAAATTTTTGAGCCATGAATGATTAAAAACAGCGGCCAAAGCTCAGGCATAAACACCAATGAAATGATGGAGAACGGAAAAAACAGAATTCTGGTAATTTCGTCAAAAATCAATACAGATTTGATCCGGTGCGATAAAGTATCCTCAATTCGAATACTTTTTTTAACCAGTTCAAAATAGTCTTTTTTTGAATCCAGGCCTGTTTTTCTCAAAGCGCTGTCTCTATTAAATAAGAGTATCGTGGAAGCTTTTGTAATAAAGGAATTAATTATCAATTCAAGGTTCGCAAAGGGGTTATTTAAATGCTGTCCAAAACCCTTTTTCTCGAAATATTCACTTTTTCTAAACGCGACGTTTTCTTCTGAATAAACAAATGGAAGCTGATTTAGTATAAATCCTGCACTTTTTAACTGCAAAAAGAAACTCTCAATACGAATCATCCTGTTATAAAATTCGTTTGATTCGGTAATTCCAGAATACGCAATTACAACAGTTTTACCTTCTACAGTCGATTTTGCAAAATTCTGCAACCACTTCTCAGAGAATTCAGGAACAGCCACAGAGATGGGAATTACCCAATCGTTTTTTGCTGCCTTCAAAGCAATATTTTGAGAGTGTTTTATCGAATACCTGGTTTCCTGATTTAATGTTGAGATTTTTAAGTGTTTGTTTTTCTTTCTTAACTCTCCCAGTACCAAAAACGAATTGTCCTGTGAAAAATCGTCAACAGCTATTACTTCAAAATTTACATTTTTAATTGCCAGTATTTTGGGCAAATTATTTTTCAGGTTCTCTTCTTCATTGCGAACAGTGAGAATTAATGACAGCGAACTATTATTTTCTGAATGAATATACTCTTTCTTACCAAACAACAGCTTTCCTGTAAAAAAGAAAATATAGATCATGCGCAGCATAAAAAGTATATGAAACACAGCCAGCAAGACCAGATCAATAACAGACAAATTGTTTAAAATAAACTGAATATTTTGAATCATTCTTTAAAGGAAAAAAGTCCACGTCAGGTTGTGTGCACAAAAATGGAAACATTCGGCTCAAAATCAAAATTTTAATCCTATAAAAGCTAATTAAATTTTGTTTAAATCTATTTTAATTAATTAACAGTGATGATGCTATTGCCTCATAATCCAATTCAAGTTTATTAGCTATATTTGAACCCGCAAAAATTAATGGATGGAATTTGACCTTATAACCTCGTCAAAAGATTCGAGAGCCAGAGCTGGTGTTATTTCAACTGCACATGGTAAAATCGAAACGCCGATTTTTATGCCTGTTGGAACTGCAGGCTCTGTAAAAGGTGTGCATACCCGCGACCTAAAAGAAGATGTAAAAGCACAAATAATATTAGGCAATACCTACCATCTTTACCTTCGCCCCGGAATAAAAGTTATTGAAGATGCCGGAGGATTACACAAGTTCAATGGATGGGATAGATCTATTTTAACAGATAGCGGTGGTTATCAGGTTTTTTCGTTAGGTGATATCAGAAAACTCAGTGAAGAAGGTGCAAGATTTCAGTCGCACATTGACGGATCCTATCACTTATTTACACCCGAAAATGTAATTGATATTCAACGATCGATTGGTGCTGACATAATTATGGCATTCGATGAATGCACGCCTGGAGATGCTGATTTTGATTATGCAAAAAAATCGTTGGAACTCACTCAACGTTGGTTAGATAGATGTTTTGTCCAATTTAATAATACGGAACCTAAATATGGTTATATCCAGTCATTGTTCCCAATAGTTCAGGGTAGTACTTATGCGAAATTGCGCAAGATAGCTGTAACCCATGTGAAAAGTTTTAATGCTGACGGTTATGCGATTGGAGGACTTTCTGTTGGTGAGTCTGAAGAAATTATGTACGAAATGACGGAGGTTGTGACTGCCGATCTTCCGGAAAATAAACCACGATATCTGATGGGTGTTGGAACTCCGGTTAACATTCTGGAATCGATTGACCGCGGAATTGATATGTTTGATTGTGTGATGCCCACCAGAAATGGAAGAAACGGCATGTTGTTTACCAGCGAGGGGACAATAAATATCCGTAATAAAAAATGGGAGAATGATCATTCTCCTATTGATGAGAATGGCACTTCTTTTGTTGATCAGTACTCAAAAGCTTATTTACGCCATTTAATTATTTCGAATGAAATGCTGGGAGCTCAAATCGCCAGTCAACACAACCTTACATTCTATTTATGGTTGGTAAATACTGCACGGGAAAAAATTATAACCGGTTCTTTTGCAGATTGGAAAAAAGAAATGATTCTAAAATTAAAAGAAAAGCTTTAAAGCAGAATGAAACTTTACCGGACTATAGATATTTATATTACCAAAAAGTTTCTTGGAACTTTTTTTTATGCTATTGCCTTAATTCTGAGTATCGCCATAGTTTTTGATATTTCAGAAAATCTGGATGAGTTTCTTTCAAAAGATGCCCCTGCAAAAGCAATTCTTTTTGATTACTATTTTAATTTCATACCTTATTTCGCGAATCTGTTTAGTCCTCTTTTTACATTTATTGCTGTAATCTACTTTACTTCAAAAATGGCCTATAATACGGAGATCATAGCCATCTTAAGCAGTGGAGTATCTTATAAAAGATTAATGAGACCTTATATGGTTTCAGCATTCATTTTAGCAACACTATCTTTTGTTCTGGGAAACTATGTTATACCGCCAGCCAACAGAACCATGAATAATTTCCGCTTTCAGTATATTGATAACAAACGGGTAGCAAATGAAAGGCATATTCACCGTCAGATTGAGCCCGGTGTTTACATTTATATGAACAGTTACTCAAATAACGATGTGGGAACTCGTTTTACTTTAGAAACATTTGAAGATGGTAAACTGAAAGAGAAACTAACCGCACAAAGTATAAGATGGGATGAGGAATCTGAAAAATGGATTATTCTCAACGCATGGAAACGCACCATTACTGATGATAAGGAAGAGCTCTCGGAATTGATATACAGAATGGACACCACACTTAATATGACTCCGGATATGTTTCGCTATGTAAAGAATGAAATGGAAAGTCTGAATGCCCCTGAATTAAATAAAGAAATCAGTTCGATGAGAATGCGTGGTGTTAATCCTACTGAATTTGAAATTGAAAAACATAAACGAATTGCCAATCCATTTTCAGCTTTTATTTTAACACTAATTGGTGTTGGATTAGCTTCAAGAAAAATAAAAGGAGGATTGGGTTTGCATTTAGGTCTTGGATTACTTTTAAGTTTCTCGTATATCTTATTTATGCAAATTTCAACGGTTTTTGCAATTAGCGGAGGTATGACTCCTGCAATAGCAGTTTGGATCCCTAATATATTATACAGCTTTATCGCATTGTTTGTGTATCACTGGGCAGCACGATAGAAAGGTTGGCAGTCGCAGTTTACCAGTCTCAGTCCCGGTATTCAGGTGGTCAAACTCTTAAAGTATTTTAAACCATTACTAAGCTTCGTTTCTATATAACAATAATATCCCTCAATACAAATTATAATGCAAACTGAAAACTGTTACTGTTAACTTTCTTCAACACTACTTTTCAAACATCGAATACTATTTTTCGAAACTTATGTATCCTTCCGATGTTATTTACGTATTACATCATTGAATTTACCAATGGCAATGGAAAAAAATGATAATTTTGCCATCGTTTTTAACAAAAACATACTTAATTCACCTTCATCAAATGAAGAAAATTTATAACTTAAAAAATACTTTATGTCACTTAGAAGTAATGTCCTTGACCTAAGGAAAAGGAAAAGAGAAGTACAAAAAGGCGGTGGAGATAAAGCCATTGAGAAACAGGCAAAAATGGGTAAACTCACTGCCCGTGAACGTATTTTAGCCTTATTAGATAAAAACTCATTTCATGAATACGATTTATTTGTTGAGCACAGTGCTAAAGATTTTGGAATGGAATCCAAGGTACTGCATGGTGACGGTGTAATTATAGGTACCGGAACAATTAACAAAAAGCCAATCTGTATTTTTGCCCAGGATTTTACTGTTGCTGGAGGATCATTAGGGTTAATGCATGCCCGAAAAATCACAAAAATAATGGATCATGCACTTAAAATGAGATGTCCGCTTATTGGAATAAACGACTCTGGTGGTGCTCGTATTCAGGAAGGAGTAAACTCTCTTGCCGGTTATGGGGAAATCTTTTTCCGAAATACTTTAGCTTCTGGGGTTATTCCACAAATATCTGTTATACTTGGACCTTGTGCCGGAGGAGCTGTTTATTCTCCAGCTTTAACTGACTTTGTATTTGTTGTTGAAAACATTTCAAAAATGTTTATTACCGGCCCTAGCGTAATAAAATCGGTTTTAGGTGAAGAAATCTCTATGGAGGCTCTTGGTGGAGCTAAAGTGCATGCTGAAATTACCGGCAACGCACATTTCTTTGCCGAAACAGAGATGGAATGTTTCGAGCAAATAAAGACACTTATTAGTTATATCCCAAGAAGCAATCAAAGGAAAGCTATTGCACACAAACCAAAACCACCACAAAAAGGAAAGAAAGTTGAAGATATTGTTCCTGTCGATCCAAGGATTCCATATGATATGCGAGATATCCTCAAAAGTATCACTGATGGTTCAGAATTTTTCGAAATAATGGAGCATTTCGCACCAAACATAATTATTGGTTTTGGTCGGATGGATGGTGAAACTGTTGGATTTATTGCAAACCAACCAATGGTACTGGCAGGTGTTTTAGACTGCGACAGTTCAGATAAAGCTGCACGTTTTATTCGTTATTGTAATGCATTTAATATTCCAATTGTTACCATGGAAGACCTTCCTGGTTATTTACCCGGAGCTGACCAGGAACATGCGGGAGTAATACGCCATGGTGCTAAAATCCTGTATGCATATAGTGAGGCTACAGTGCCAAAAATTACAGTTATCTTAAGAAAAGCATATGGTGGTGGTTACATTGCAATGAACTCTCGTCACTTGCGTGCCGACTTTGTATTTGCCTGGCCTACAGCAGAAATTGCGGTTATGGGACCGGAAGGTGCTGCAAACATTGTCTTCCGTAAAGAAATTGCTGAAGCTGAACATCCGGACGAAATGCGTCAGCAAAAAATTCTGGAATACAAAGAGAAATTTGCAAATCCATATGTTGCTGCTGCTCAGGGTTATATCGATGAAGTAATTGAGCCAAGTCAAACCCGTTCACGGATTCGTCATGCATTGCAGGTATCGGAAAATAAAAGTGTTTCAATGCCGCAGAAAAAGCACGGAATTCCACCGTTTTAATCTTCAAAAAAATATATATGATGTCTGAAGAGAAAGAATATAAAAACCTTGTAGTACAAGGGGCGGTATATAAAACAACTTATACAAATAAATTCGAGAACAGATTGAATTATGAAGCTCCAAACGAAAATCTGCTTTACTCATTTATTCCGGGAACGATAATAGATATTTTTGTAAAACCCAAAGAAAAAGTAAAAGAAGGGGATACATTGTTATTACTGGAAGCAATGAAAATGCAGAATCAGGTGCGAATGCCATTTGATGGACAGATTGTAAAGATAAATGTAAAAAAAGATGAGGTGATTCCTAAAAATCATCTTATGGTTGAGATAAAACCATTAAAGTTATAATAACAACTTACCATAATAATTATTAAAACCGTACAAGTATTTGTACGGTTTTTTTGTTTCTTTAAACTGATAAAACTAAAAATCAGCTGTGAAATATCTTTTATTGATCGTATTGATTAGTGTTTCATTACCCCCGCTTTATGCCCAGGAGGTGGACGTATGCCGGAAATCAACTGAGGGAACAGATTTTTGGTTTGGTTTTATGGAAAGCCGCAACTATCATAAAGCTCATTATTTAGAAATTACTGTTACTGCAAGAGAAACGACTTCGTTTACCATTACCATTGGCAACGATGAAAAATCCTTAGGAACATTTACTGTAAATGCAAACAGTTCCAGGCAGGTGGAAATAGATTGGGAACTGGTTGAAGCAATAGGTTCAGAAGAAATCCAGAATAAAGGAATTCATCTGGTCTCAGAAAAACCAGTAAATGTTTATGCTTTAAACTGGGATAACAACTCAGCCGATGTTGCTGTAATCTATCCAAGTAATTCATTAGGTACAGAATATTTTGCAATGTGCTACGATGTTCATATTCATGAAAACAACAATGGTGATTACGGCAATGGCAGAAACAGCCAGTTTCTGGTTGTTGCTACAGAAGACTCTACACGTATTCTTATTATTCCTTCAAAAGTTACCGACCAGATGATAAATGCGGGTGATTCAATAGACGTACTTTTAAATAAAGGTGAAACCTATCAGGTTCAATCCCTGAACAGAGAAAACCTCAGTGGACAGGGTGATCTTACGGGTAGTTACATAACATCTGACAAACCTGTTGCATTTTATTCCGGATCACTGGCAACAACAGTTCCCGGAACCTCAGGAACCTCGGCATGGGACCATCTCTACGAACAAATACCACCGGTTCATTCCTGGGGACGAGAATATTATGCGGTCCCGTTAAAATCAAGAGAACAAGACCGTTACAGGATTATGGCTGCTGAAGATAATACCGTTGTTCACATTACCGGGCAAGGTACTTTTACAATAAAGCGCGGAGAATTTAAGGAAATTGTGTTGTGGCATAATGAGCCTTCCCGGATTTTTGCTGAAAAACCAATATTGGTTGCACAGTATAGTCAGTCAAAATCAGTCGATAATAATTTTACAAATGGAAATGGTGATCCATTTATGATCATATTAAGCTCAACTTCTCAATCTAAAAATGATGTTACATTTGTAGCTTATGATTCAGATCAGATTAAAAGATATTTTGTTAACATCATTACCCTTACCTCAGAAATTGAACACATAAGATTTAACGGATCTCCAATTTCAAATGAGTTCCATCCTTTTCCTGAAGGAGATTATTCTTATGCTCAGAAGTCCATATCAGCCAGTACCTATCGCATTGAAAATACTAATGAAGACCGGGGCTTTTTGGCCTATGTGTATGGCTTTGGTGGTGTTGAATCATATGGATACGGAGTAGGATTCAACCTTGATTTGGTTTTAGACCTCGGTGAAAGCATTAATTTCGAAGGTGATACGCTTTTGCTCTGCCATGGTGATTCAATAACACTTGATGCCGGACCATATTTTGATACCTATGAATGGAACACAGGAGACTCAACACAAACCTTAACGGCATCAGAACAAGGTAAATACCAGGTAAAAACAACAACTATTGATGGCTGTGAACTGGAAGATTCGATCTTTGTTTATGTGAGCCATCCAACAGTTGACCTTGGATTGGATTATGATGAAGGCTGTTATCCCTACTCCATTGAATTGAATGGGATAGATGGTTTTGAAGAATATATTTGGCAAAACAAGCAGGACGATACATTATCAACCAATCAAATTTACATTGCTAATACCACAGATGAATTCAGGTTAACAGTTTTTGACAAATATAACTGTCCGGCTCGTGACACCATGAACCTGGTTGTTTTTCCGGTTCCTGACATAAAAATTACAGGAGAAAATTTAATTTGCGGAGAACATTTTGCAGATCTTTCAGTACAGATAACAGATGCACCAGATTCGGTTTGGAATTACGAAGGAAGTTATATGTGGTCTTCGAATGAACCTGATTTAAAATTTACAAATACAGCTCACCAGAAGGCAGAAGTTGAAGTTCAGGATTGGGGAACTTATGAAATCTACTACCAACTGATAACAATAGATAATTGTATAACCGAAGATACTTTTCAGGTTCGTTTTCATCCACAACCTACATCGATATTTATTTTTGAAGATGATTCAAAATGCAAAGGATACAGTAAGAAACTTATCTATGAAGGGGCTGCAACCGACAACGCTTTATTCTACTGGGATCTGGATGGATGCCAGTTTGTAGATACACTCGACTGGCAAACTTATAATGTTACGGTTGGTGCATTTCTTGAAAAGCCTCCGTATATAAAACTTGTAATAGATGACAATGGATGCTGGAGCGATACTACAGTTCAGGCACTTGGGGCTAAACCCAACTTCAAAATGAGTACGGACAACTCGCGTGGCTGTGATGAATTAACGGTAAACTTTAACTGCGAATTACTAACAGATGATAATGTAGAGTATCTGTGGACCTTTGATGATGGAGAAATCAGTACTTCGGCAGATGTAACCAAACATTACCCTGATACCGGTTTTTATGATGTTACTTTAACGATCACTAACCCGGTAACCGGTTGCCAGAACGGATTTACACTCGATAGTATGATAAAAGTGTTTCCCACACCAACAGCTCATATAACAGCTGATCCTTCTTTTTGTTATAACGATTCAGCAGGTGTATTTTACACCCATAATATCGATTCCTCATTTTGTACCTGGGATTTTTCGGGAGCTTATCAGTCGGGATCCGGAAATGATTCCATTACGGTTATTCTGGATGATCCCATAGGAACCATCAGACTTAAAGTGGATGAATTTGGATGTATAAGCGAACCTGCAGAAATTAAACTAAAACGTAAACCTCATTTCGATTTTTATGCAGACATGGAAGAGGGTTGCCAACCCTACTCGCTGGATATTTATGCAGAACCACTTGACGATTACTTAAATTTCACCTGGCTTACGGATAGTTTACCTCACCCTGAAGGACATTCAAACTACTATTCATTTCCGGACTCAGGTAAATTCGACATTACACTTATCTCAGCATCGACTGAAACAGGTTGTTTTGATACGCTTACTAAAGCAGATTGGATCTGGGTGCACCCAAAACCAGTTGCAGGCTTTGAAGTAGACTTTCCGGTAGCTTTGCTTGAACATGCTGACATTACTTATACTAATTATTCTGAATTCGGAAACTTTTATTTTTGGGAATTTGGCGATGGAATGACTTCAGCCGAAAATAATCCTATACACACTTTCACTGAACTTGGAGAGTATGATTCTCAGCTTTTTGTTGAATCTGAATACGGTTGCAGAGATACCACCGGTTTACCCATAAAAATATTACCCTACAAGGTATTTACGCCTAATGCTTTTCGTCCGAACAGTGAGATTCAGGAAAACCGAACTTTTATGCCTGTTGGGATTGGTGCAGATCTTTCTCGTTTTAGTTTGAAAATCTTTGATCGCTGGGGTCAAGTTGTTTTTGAAACCAAAACACCCGATTATCCATGGGATGGTACCACAAAAAAAGGAATTCCGGCACCCATGGGAAATTATGTCTGGATATCGCATTATTATGACATTCAAGGATATGAACACAACCAAAAAGGACAAGTATTGTTGATTAGGTAACCAGAGGATAAATTGATTTAAAAATGGAGAAAACATCCAGAACATTTCTCGCTGTTAAAATTATACCGGAAAGCAAATTTCTTAAGATTTACTCTTTAGTTAAAAATGTATTGGAAGGGGAAGTTATTAAATGGATTGACCAAAACAATTTTCACCTAACTCTTCGTTTCCTGGGTGAGACAAACCAGATACAAACTGAGAAAGTAAAACAAACACTGGAGAATATTGCTGTGCGGTTTAATTCTTTTGATTTTTGTTTAAAAGGAATTGGGTATTTTAAAAGCAGGGGTAATCCAAAGGTTTTATTTCTGAAGATCGAAAAATCACAAGTGCTAAAACAAATTGCTGACGAACTTAACCAGCAAGCTGTTAAGTTGGGATATGAAGAAGAAACCAGGGAATTTAAACCTCATCTGACATTAGGAAGAATAAAATTCATTAAAGACAAGAACAAGTTCTATTCACTAGTAAAAAAGTTTGAAGAAACCAAAATCCAGCGGGTTAACGTTTCTGAAATTATTTTTTACCAAAGTATTTTAAAACCGTCAGGAGCGATTTATAGACCCATTAAAACAGTACAACTAAATCCATAATCGCACAAACTCCAAATCCTCCGTGTTATGCAGTATTGTTTAACCCGCATTAGTCATGTCATTAGCTTTGTGCATATGCAAGGCGTCTGAACCCAAAGGCATAGTATTCTTTTTCAAGGGTTTAGCAACGCAGCAGATGTGCAAAGATAATGGCAAACATAGCCCAAATTTGGGTTCCAATAATATCATCGTTCGTTGAGATAACTGCCAATTTAGTAGCTTGTTATAAACATTTATTCATTTTGTGGTGAATAATGCGGGTTAATTCAGTTAGAACAATAACTGAGAAAGGTTATGCATAAGATGTCTGCAAAAATGACTGAATGGGCAAAAAACAACCGGGATTTTTAGGAATTGAATCTTACAGAAAAGAAATTAGAATTTCAGTTTATTACAGGAAAAACCTCGGTTCCGGTAGGCGAAAAATTCCACTGAATTTTTCGGGTTAAAAAGTAGAAAGAAAATATTGAGCAAATGAAAGTTCAAAATCCTGTAAAAAAAATGGCATTTAAGCAATAAAACAAGAATTGCAAAAGTTGAAAGAGATTATGATTTTTAATCGAATGAAGCGCATCGAACTGAACTATTTACCGTTTCCTTTGAAACTTACCATTAAGGTATAGATCAGAATTTTAAAATCGATATATATCGATATATTTTTTAGATACATCATATCAAACGGTAATCTCTCAAGCATTTCGTTAACATTTGAAGCATAACCATATTTTACTTGTCCCCATGATGTAATTCCCGGACGTAATTTGTGTAAATGGGTATAATGCGGAGCTTTTTCTACAATCTGATCGATATAATATTTCCTTTCAGGACGGGGCCCCACCAACGACATATCTCCTCTGATTACATTAATGAATTGTGGTATTTCATCCAGGTGTGTCTTTCTTAAAAACTTTCCAATTTGGGTAATTCTACCATCGCATGTACTTGAAAGTTTTGGTGTTCCATTCTCAGCATCGGCTACCATACTCCTTAATTTGTATATACTGAATGGCCTGCCAAATCTACCAACCCGTTCCTGACGGTATAAAACCGGCCCTCTAGAAGTAGCTTTAATAATAATTGCCAACACGGCAAAAACAGGTAAAAAAACAAATAATGAAATTACCGATAATAAAACATCTAGCAAACGCTTCATGTTCTCTTGCCATCCAGGCATTAAACCGTTAGATATTTTAATTAGTGGAGTTCCGTAAATCGAGCTTGTTTTTACCATACCTGAAAGAAAATCATATAAATCCGGAATACCCCAAACAGTAATCTGACGATTCTGAATTATAGTAAGTATCTCGCTAAGCTGCTTATGCTCAGTTGTTTCTATAGCTATAATGACTTCCTCAATTTCGTATTTTTCCATTATCGAAGCCAGATCAGAAATTTCTCCCAGATTAGGTATATGTTGTTTTAGTATGTCATCATTGCCGTTGTTAATGCAAACAAAGCCTACAAATTTATTTCCCCTTGGACGTACCTGCTGTGTCATTTCTGAATAGGCTTTAACAGCGCTTTTATTACAGCCTATAATTAAGGTATTAAATCCTATTTCACGCTTATGAATTTTGTGAACAATGCGAGCAGTAATTGTCAATCGGAATATATAAGTAATACCAAAATGAAGCGCAAAAAGAGTATAAAACAGTTGATAGTAGTTTTTATACGACTCGATGTAATCATCCAGAATCAGAGTAAAGAAGATTACCACAACTCCTGAAAGAGAAGTCATAAATGTATTACCGAACTCCTTAAGGCGCGATGGACGATAAATACTTTTATAATAACCTGTTACGTAATAAAATGCTATCCAGACAAATGGAAGTATTAGTAGTGCTAAATAAAACTGGGTTGTAAATTCAACAGGAATATCAATACCAAATCGTTTAGGTTCAATAAAAGTTTTCCTGTAAACATAAAAAAGAGTCCAGCCAATTGCAGCAGCCAAAAAATCAAAAATAATATATTTAGTAGCGTGAATAGATTTATTCATACGTAGCTGTTAAGTCGGGTTTGTGTGCTTTTTGCACAACTGCACTTCTTAAACGACTACCATCAAAAAATATTGCGAAAAAAATGTTTTTTTAAGGATAAAGATCAGACCAATAGTTTTGATATTTTTTTGTTTATATCCAGGCTTAACATTTTGGACAAAAGGTAATCTTCCAAATTTCCATTTCGTTGATTTTGTATATAAATAGCCTCAAGAAACACATCAAACTCATTGATTGACAAATGCTTAGACAAGTCAATTCTTTTGTTATCCAGAAGAAAAATGTCTTTATTAAAATCCATGGTTACATACAGATCATTTGAGAAACCTTTTATATTAAATGTATTAAATGATATTTGATTTCCGAAATTTAGATTTACGACCGAAGCATTTCCGTATTCCAATCTAACATTGGTAAATCCCAATTCATTTTCTTTCGATTTAAACGAGATTGCATTTAATTTCTTTGGATTCAAACCAACTAAATCCGTCAACATCAATAGTAGTGGAAAAACAGTATCATTAAAACTTTTCCCGGATGCAAACTTCGATACATCAAGAAAGAATGGGGCTTGAAGATTATCATTTAACCATTGGATCCCCGGCAAATAATAATAAGGATTACTTACCTGCACAACCGACCCGGATTCATTAGATAGTTTTATTATTTCTTTACATTCTTCAACCGCCAGATTCAAATACTCTGTCATAAAAATATGCTTTCCTTTTTTAACAATATCGCAGAGTAGTTCAAAGGGGAGGAGCGATGAATCATCAACAAGCAATATATCTGCACGTTCAATTAATTCTACACGGTTAAATTCAGGAATTGAAAAATGGAAACTGTTTAGCTGTGTATTTATCCCCACCGATGCTTTACCTATAACAATTACATTCTTATTTTTTTGAATGCGTTTAACGTGAGGCTCAAGCACTTCTGTTATCCCAATAATTCCAATATTCAGCATAATTTACCACTTTATTAGGGTTGATTTACAAATATAGAATTCAACTCTGTTACAGACACACGTTCTATCTACAACTTATCAACGTTAAATGTTAATATTCAATTTTCAGAAATTGAGTTAAATAAATAATGTTTCGATTAATTTTGTAACCATTAATATTTCAGCATGACAGTAAACGATTCGCTTCGACATCAGGGAATGAGGAAAAGACTTGTTGAAGGACTTAAAATAAAAGGAATTAGAAACGAGAAAGTTTTGGAGGCAATCAATAAAGTTCCCAGGCATCTTTTTATGGAAAGTACCTTTATTAATTTTGCGTATAAAGACCAGGCTTTCCCAATTGGTGCGGGACAAACAATTTCACAACCTTTTACAGTTGCATTCCAAACACAACTTTTAAAGATTGAAATTAACGACAGGATTCTGGAGATTGGAACAGGTTCGGGATATCAGGCTGCAGTATTACTTGAAATGGGAGCTAAAGTTTTTACCATTGAACGACAAAAGGAGTTGTATTCAAAAGTGCAGAAATTTCTGCCTGAACTGGGATATACACCAGCCTTCTTTTTTGGAGATGGCTACAAAGGGCTTCCCGATTTTGCTCCTTTTGACAAAATTCTGGTAACTGCCGGAGCCACATTTGTTCCGGAAGATTTAAAAGAACAGCTTAAAATCGGTGGTCGTATGGTGATTCCGGTTGGAGATAAAAAAAGACAAGAAATGCTCGTTATAATTCGTATTTCTGAAAAAGAATTCAAATCTGAAAAACACGGTGGGTTTGTTTTTGTTCCTATGCTTAAAGGAACAGTAAATTTTTAAGTATGGTTGAAGTAGAAAAGTTTGTGGTAAATCAATTAGGTGAAAATAGTTTTGTGTTGCATGACGAAACCGGAGAATGTATTTTTATCGATCCCGGATTTCATTTCGAAGAAGAACATAAGGAAATAAAGGATTTTATAAAATCAAAGCGTTTAACTCCTGTAAAGATTACGAATACACATTGTCATTTTGATCATTTAATGGGAGTTGAATTTATTCGAAACGAATTTAAAATACCATTTCAGGCACATAAGGACGATGCGTTTTGGGTAAATAGTGCACCTGCGCAGGCTCAGCGTTTTGGGTTGGAAATGTCTCCTGTTTCTCCTATCGACGATTTTTTGGTTGAGAAGGAGTTTATTCAGTTTGGGAATTCAAAACTTGAAATTATTCATGTTCCCGGACATGCACCAGGACATGTGGTCTTTTATAGTAAAGAAGATAAATTTCTCATTGCAGGTGACGTCTTGTTTTATGGTAGTATTGGCCGTACAGACTTGCCCGGAGGAGACTATTCAACGTTAATTTCTAATATAAAGACTAAACTATTCGGGTTACCCGATGATACCAGAGTTTATTGTGGTCATGGCCCCGAAACAACCTTAGGATTTGAAAAAAAGACCAATCCGTTTTTGACTTAAACAAATAGTAATCAATATTGAAGGTGGTTTAAAATCATTTTTTCATACGTCTACGATTAATATAATTGCTTAAAATTTTAAAACATTAATTACATATGTCTCTTGATAGTTTTGTAACACGTCATATTGGCCCTCGCAATACAAATTTGGATGAAATGCTGGAAGCAATTGGGGTATCTTCTATGGATGAACTAATTGAGCAAACAGTACCGGCAAACATAAGATTAAAAGAACCGCTAAAATTACATGAAGGTCTGACCGAACGTAAATATTACAGAAAGATTCTTGATTTGGCCTCAAAGAATAAGGTGTTCAATACCTATATTGGAATGGGATATTACGATACAATTACACCAGCTGTTATTTTACGTAATGTTCTGGAAAATCCGGTTTGGTATACATCCTATACACCCTACCAGGCAGAAATTTCCCAAGGAAGACTGGAAGCCCTTCTTAATTTCCAGACAATGGTATGCGAACTAACCGGGATGGAAATTGCCAATGCCTCATTGCTGGACGAATCAACAGCAGCTGCTGAAGCCATGGTAATGATGGGCAACCTTCGTTCCAGAAAAATGGTTAAAGCCGGAGTAAATACAGTGTTAGTAGACAATAAAATGTGGCCGCAAACACATGACGTACTAAGAACAAGGGCAATTCCTCTGGGAATTGAATTAAAAATAGGGCCTAAAGATGAGTTTGAATTAAACGATAATGTATTTGGTATACTTATTCAGTATCCTAATTCGGATGGAGAAATAGTTGATTATTCAGAACTTACAAAGACAGCCCACGAAAAAGACATTAAAGTTGCTGTAGCCGCTGATCTGCTGTCTCTTGCAATCTTAACTCCACCGGGAGAATGGGACGCCGACATCGTTTTTGGTAACTCGCAACGTTTTGGTGTGCCTATGGGATACGGTGGACCGCACGCAGCGTTTTTCACAGCACGCGAAGCATACAAACGAAACATGCCTGGCAGAATTATAGGCGTTACCAAAGATGTTCATGGTAACCGTGCAATGCGAATGGCATTGCAAACGCGTGAACAACATATTAAACGTGAAAAAGCAACCTCAAACATATGTACCGCTCAGGCACTATTGGCAACAATGGCAGGTTTTTTTGGTGTTTATCATGGCCCGGAAGGAATCAGAATGATTTCAGAAAGAGTACACAATATTGCAGCATTTTTAAGTGCCGAGATTGAAAAACTGGGATATACTCAACTGAATAAAAATTATTTCGATACCATACGTTTCGCCCTGCCCAGGCATGTAATGCGTGATGATATTGAGTGGCTTTCACACGAGCTTGAAATGAATTTCCGGTATTTCGAAAACGGTGAAGTAGGTATTAGCATTGATGAAACAACCAATCGCGACGATATGGCCTGGATCATTGAAGTATTTGCTAAAGCTGCCAACAAAAAGTTTCCGCCTGTTATTCATGAATATCCTGAAGGTTATTCTATCGTTAAAAAGTTTGCTCGTAAATCAGCGTATATGACGCAGGAGGTATTTAAAAAATACCGCTCTGAAACTGATATGTTACGCTATATAAAAAAATTAGCTCATAAAGATATTTCACTAACTCATTCCATGATCCCACTCGGTTCATGTACAATGAAATTAAATGCAGCAACAGAGATGCTTCCTTTAAGCTGGATTGAATTTAATGGTCTTCATCCTTTTATACCTAAAAATCAGGCCCGCGGTTACCACGAGATGATGGAAGGGTTACGTCGTGACCTGGCAGAAATTACAGGAATGGCTGATGTAAGCCTTCAACCAAACTCCGGAGCAGCTGGTGAATATGCCGGTTTAATGGTAATCCAGGAATATCATAAAAGCAGAGGAGACGATCAGCGAGATGTGGTAATTATCCCGGCATCTGCTCACGGAACAAACCCGGCCAGTGCTGTTATGGCAGGCATGAAGGTTGTTGTTGTAAACTGTAACGAAAAAGGTAATGTTGATATGGAAGATCTTCGTGCCAAAGCGGAATTACATCAAAATAATCTATCGGCATTTATGGTAACTTACCCTTCAACCCATGGTGTTTTTGAGTCATCTATTGTTGAAATGTGTGAAGTGATTCATAACAATGGAGGCCAGGTGTACATGGATGGAGCAAATATGAATGCACAGGTTGGTTTAACCAACCCAAGAATAATTGGAGCAGACGTTTGTCACCTTAATCTTCATAAAACTTTTGCTATTCCACATGGAGGAGGAGGTCCTGGTGTAGGTCCGATTGCAGTGGCAAGCCATTTGGTGGAATTCTTACCATCGCATCCGATAATGAATAACGGGCATATTGGAATTAATGCGGTTGCAGGGGCCCCTTGGGGGAGTGCGTCGGTGCTTACCATAACTTATGGCTATATAAAAATGATGGGAGCAGCGGGACTGACAGATGCAACTAAAATTGCCATTGTAAATGCAAATTATATCGCCAAAGCTCTGGAAAATAATTATGGAATTTTATACACTGGTGAAAACGGAAGAGTAGCTCATGAACTGATTTTGGAATGCCGCCACTTTAAAGCTTCATCCGGCATAACAGAAACGGATATAGCGAAGCGTTTAATGGATTATGGGTTTCACGCTCCTACCCTGTCATTCCCGGTTTATGGAACCCTGATGATAGAACCAACTGAAAGTGAATCCAAAGAAGAACTCGACCGTTTTATTGATGCATTAAATGTAATCTATAAAGAGATAAAAGAAGTTGAATCGGGACTGGCAGATAAAGAAGATAATGTTCTTAAAAATGCTCCTCATACAGCTGAAAAAGTTAGTGCAGACCAATGGCACCATAGTTATAGCAGAAGTAAAGCTGCATATCCGCTCGAATGGATACGAGAGAATAAATTCTGGGTTCCGGTGGGTCGGGTAGATAATGCCTGGGGTGATCGAAATTTAATCTGCACCTGCGGATCACCTGAAGAATATGAAGCATTTTCATAAGAATAATTCAAAAGCCATCTGATTATCGGTTGGCTTTTTTATTTTTACCACATGATTTCTTTTCCAAATGCAAAAATAAATATCGGGCTTAATATCGTTTCAAAAAGAACCGATGGATATCATAACCTGGAAACGATATTTTATCCTGTTCAGTTAAAAGATGCTTTAGAATTAGTTGAGTCGGATGAAACTCAATTCTCTGCTTCCGGAACTAAAATTGATGGAAAACCCGAGAACAACCTGGTTTTTAAAGCCTATAAGATTCTAGAACAAGATTTTAAACTTCCCCCGGTAAAACTCCACTTGCATAAAGTTATTCCCTTTGGTGCCGGCCTGGGCGGAGGATCTGCAGACGCAGCCTTTACATTAAAAATGTTAAACGAATTTTTTAAACTAAAAATCTCCACAGAGAAATTAGAGTCATATGCCTCTAAAATAGGTGCAGATTGCCCTTTTTTTATAAATAATAAACCAACATTTGCCTCTGGAATTGGAGATCAGTTCCAACATGTCAGCCTCGATTTATCGGAATATAAAATTATTATAGCTAAACCCAATACTTCGGTTAGCACTCCTGATGCCTACCGGCATGTTATCCCTGCAAAACCTGAATTTAACTTAAGAGATATTGAGCAACTGCCCATTGAACAGTGGAAAATTAGTATAAAGAATGACTTTGAAACGAGTGTTTTTCAACAGTATCCTGAAATAGAAGTTTTAAAAAATTCTTTTTATGCAGGCGGAGCAATATATGCTTCAATGTCAGGCAGCGGTTCTGCCGTATTTGGAATTTTTCGCCAAATCCCTTCAAATTTAAACAACTTGGATATTACAGAAATTTATATCTGTCAATAATTCTTCGCCATTCACCGACAATTTCAACCAATTTAATACCTAAAGGTATTTTTACTTACCGATAGTTTTGGTCATTTACCGACCTTAAGATCTCATTAACAAAGTTTTCGTACTTTTTAACATTTACAGATGTAACCTTTGCAAATGTATTTAGTCTATATGAGTGAAAACAAGAAAACAAAAATCCTGCTGTGTGCAGGTAAACAAGAAAACAATTTAAGAAAACAGAAAACAATAGAAATCATGAAAACAAGAATTAGTCAATTAGCAGCAGTTACATTTTTTGCACTCTTTGTTTTGGTAGGAAATGTTAATGCAAAAGGAAATGAAAGCTTTGCCTCAAGCCATGAAACTGAGAATACGCTGGAACTTGAAGACTGGATGATAAACGAAAACTGTTGGAGTACAGGTGAAAGTTTCGATCTTAGTCTTGCAGCCGATGCGATATTGGAAGTTGAAGGTTGGATGACTAACGAAAATACATGGAAAGCAGAAAATAAAATTGATTTGGAAACAGAAACAGAACAGGAACTGGCTTTCGAGTCCTGGATGACAGACGAAAACATTTGGAATTGGTAATTTAGAGAATAGGAAAACGCGATTAGTTATTGAGATTTTTTTAGAGGTTGCAATTTATTGCAGCCTCTTTTTTGTTTTACATAACATTGCGCTGGAAGTAAAATCCTTAAGAAAAATAAATATCTTTAACAACTTCAATAAGATAATAATAAGGTGCCAGTAAAAAACCTAATCATCTCATTCCTTTGGATTGCACTAAGGATAAGTTCTGTTACAGCTCAAGATGTTTCCTTCTCTCAGTTCTACACAAATCCATTATATTTAAATCCGGCATTTTCAGGTGCTGCAGAAATTCCAAGGGCTGCATTACAATACCGAAATCAATGGCACGGATTTGAAAATGCATTTGTAACCTACAGTGCAGCTTTAGACTTACCGGTTAAATTTTTACAGGGAGGCGTTGGATTAAATGTGATAAACGATGCGCAGGGGAATAACATGATTAATGCGCTACAGGCGAATCTATCATATTCAGTGTGTGTTCAGTTAAGCAAAACGTACAAGCTTAGGGGTGGATTGCAGGCTGGATATTATCAAAACTCCTTAAAAACCACTGAACTGGTATTTAACGACAATCTCGATCTTATTTATGGGAATCATGGTACTACACAAGAACTTCAATATCTAACAGATCCAAACTATTCATTTATTGATTTTTCCACAGGAATTCTGGTTTATAGTGAACGGTTATTTTATGGTCTGGCAATTCATCATTTAACAGAACCTCAGCAATCGTATAATGAAAATCCGGTCAATGCAACAAAACTTGCAAGAAAATACACGGGTCATTTTGGAGCTAAATTACCGGTTTACCTTTACGGTCATGTGCGGAAAAAATTTGATATTTCCCCACAGCTTATTATCCAACAGCAAGGAAAGTTTAAACAGTTTAATTACGGATTGTTCGCTACTAAACGCGGATTAACTGCTGGCACCTGGTTTCGTCAAAATTTTGGATTACGATATGATGCGGTAATTTTGCTGGTTGGTTTTATGAAAAAAAGCTGGCAATTTATGTATAGCTACGATTTTACGGTTTCCGGCCTGGGAGCAAATTCAGGTGGCTCAAGCGAACTGTCACTCTCATTTTTCTTAAAAAGTGCCGATAAAAATTCAGATCTTCCTTTTTACAATCATTATAAGGAAGAATTTGGAATTCAGTGATTTTTTTAGTCTTAATACCCTTCAATTATTATTTATCCGGTTTTTCCATTTTTCAAGATAACAACCTGCCAATTTACTAAATATACCCTGCTTCTATCATCAAAACAATTTCTTCCAGAACTCTGTCTTCCTCTTCCGGATCATACTCCGACTTCAGGTTATTTTTAAATATTCGGGCAACTCCCTGCCAAAATACCGCACTTACCCCTCCCCTGAATTCTTTTATTAGCGTATAAGGCGTACGTTCTGTTTCACGATCTATTAATTTTAAAAGAATTCTTCCATCTGAAATCGACCACTTTTTTAATTCATCCATATGTTCTGCAAACAACTCCTTTTCAACCTGCTTCATTAGTTTTCTTTTATCTCTATTATCCTCCAATGCATAATATTGTGGTTCATATTTTTCCAGAAGTTTCCTGGCTTCAACAGCTACCGGATATACTTTTTTAACCTTTGCCACATATCTTGAATACTTGCGGTATTGCCTTTTGTTTTTAAATTTCCTTTGAGGCAGAACAAGAACTTCATCAATGTTTCTATGGATAATAGTATCCTCTCCAACAATAATACCCATCATAAAATCTGAAGTATCAGGTTCCTGGGCCTGTATAGCTGAAAATGAAATAGCCAGAATCAATATGAATAAAACTCTCTTCAATTACTAATAATTTACAAATCAAAATTAGAACGAATAATTGATTTATCAATTATAGCAATTACAAAGTTTATATCTTTGGTGACCATTATAAATGCCCAAAATAAATTTGGAATGAAGACCTGTATTAATTCAGAATTCGGTAAACTGGAAGGCGTAATAATCCATACCCCAGGCGCTGAGGTTGAAAATATGACACCCCAAAATGCAGAACGTGCGTTGTACAGTGATATCCTGAATCTATCAATCGCTTCTACAGAATATGCTCAGTTCGAAGGAGTTCTAAAAAAAGTTTCAAAAGTTTTTCAGATAAAAGAATTACTAAGCGATATTTTAATCGATGAAAAGTTAAGGGTTGGCCTTTTGAATGAAATTTATTTTACAGAACATATTGACACATGCCACCAACTGTTGGATACAGATGCGGAGTCTTTAGCCAACTTATTAATTGAAGGTGTGGTTATGGAGAAAAACAACCTGACCAATTACCTGAGTAATGAACGCTTTTTACTTCGTCCTCTGCATAACCTTTTTTTTACGCGTGATTCAGCAATGGGTATGAATGACCATATGTTAATTGGAAAGATGGCTAATCCGGTTCGTAACAGAGAATCGGTAATCATAGAAGCTATTTTAAATAATCACCCAGTTATTGAAACAACAACACTAAATGCCGGGAAACCGAGGGATGGGCTTCTGGTAAACACTAAATCAAAAATTGAAGGAGGTGATGTCCAGATTGCCAGAAATGACATTTTTGTGATTGGAACGGGTATTCGAACCAGTACTCAGGGCATCGATTTTATAATTGAAAACATAAAACATTTAAAAAAAGAAAAGCACCACATCATCGTTCAGGAGCTTCCTGAAACGCCTGAATCATTTATTCATCTTGACATGGTTTTTACCTTCCTGAATACTACCGAATGTATGGTATATCCACCTGTGGTGTTTGAAATGAGTCGGTTTAAAACCATTCATATTGAAATTGACAATGGTAAAGTGACAAAAATTGACGAAATGCCCAATATCCCAGAAGCCTTAAAAAAACTGGGAATGGATTTGAAAACTGTTTCATGTGGTGGAAATAATGATCCCTGGATTCAGGAACGTGAACAATGGCACAGCGGAGCCAACTTTTTTGCCTTTGCACCGGGTAAAGTAATTGGTTACCAGCGTAATGTTAATACCATTGAGGCGTTAAACAACAATGGCTATGAAGTTTTAACCGCGACAGATGTTATTGATGGGAATGTATCTGTTGATCAATATAAAAAATGCGTGGTAACCATTGCCGGTTCTGAACTGGCCAGAGGTGGCGGAGGAGCAAGATGTATGACTATGCCAATCAAAAGAGCAGAAGTAGAGTGGTAGTTTTATTCTAGTTTCCAGGAACTAGAGTGTAAATTTACAATTACGAACAGATTTTTATCCGGTGCTATCAGGATTTAAAACCGTTTTTATCAGAGATAAATATATGCGAAAACTTAAAAACATTGAACTGAACCGGATATCAGTAAGTGAATTCAAAAAAACAAATAAAACTCCAATAGTTGTCGTGTTGGATAACATTAGGAGTTGTAACAATATTGGTTCGGTTTTTCGTACTTCGGATGCACTTTTAATTGAAAAAATTTACCTCTGCGGAATAACAGCAACTCCACCAAATAATGAAATTCGGAAAACCGCACTTGATGCTGAAAAGTCAGTTGATTGGGAATATTTTAAAGATACCGGGGAAGTAGTTAGATATTTACAGGCATCAGGCTATAAAGTTTATGCCATCGAACAAGTGGAAAACAGTATTTCTTTACCAAACTTTTTACCAAAAAAAAAGGATAAAATCGCAGTTGTTTTTGGAAATGAGGTAAAGGGAGTAAAACAACCTGTAGTTAATATATGTGATGGCTGCATTGAAATTCCGCAATATGGAACCAAACATTCTTATAATATATCGGTAAGTGCCGGTATTGTTTTGTGGGATATTTTTCAGAAAATGCAATAGTTATTATATGATATCGAAAAAAAATGAAGTTTTGAAGCAGGTTAAGTTCAATATGAATACGAAGAATTAAATATCTTTTTAACAAAATTTTCTATTTTTAACCCAAATTCAAACCAAACAGTTATGACAACCCCTGATAAACTACCCGAGGAATTCTTCCAGTATATATGGGAAAACAAACTTTTCACCATTGAAAATATTAAAACAACAACAGGTGAATCGCTGAAAATTATTAATGTCGGAAAACGTAATACAGATTCCGGGCCTGATTTTTTTAATGCTAAAATAAAAATAGAAAATACCATCTGGGCAGGAAACATCGAAATTCACAAAAAATCGTCGGACTGGATAAAACATAAACACCACACTGATAATGCTTATGACAATGTTGTCTTGCATGTGGTAATGGAGAATGATATTCCGATTAAACGTGGTGATAATTCCATCATCCCTACTCTAACTCTGAAATATCCGGAGCATCTTCAAGACAATTATCAAAAACTTCTGAATGCGACTACATGGATCGCTTGCCAAAATCAATTTCATAAAATAAATCCTGTAATTTTACAACTGGGTTTTAATCGTTTAATGATTGATCGTCTGGAAAATAAAACAGACGATATTTTAGACCGATTGAAACAAAATAATAACGACTGGAATGAAACCTTTTACCAGGTCCTGGCCAGAATGTGTGGCTTTAAGGTAAATTCTATTCCGTTTGAATTGCTCTCAAAGTCCCTTCCATTATCTGTTTTAGCAAAACACAAAAACAATCTGCATCAACTTGAAGCTTTATTGTTTGGAAATTCTGGTCTGTTAAACAATCAATTAATTGGTGATGATTATTACCTGCAACTTCGTGAAGAGTATTCATTTCTGTTTAAAAAATACAATTTAAAAGGCATTGAAAGTCATCTTTGGAAATTTATGCGATTGCGCCCGGGCAATTTTCCAACTATACGTATTTCCCAGCTGGCAGCTATAATACATAAATCAAGTGGATTGTTTTCGCAAATTATTGAAATAAAAAGCATTGAAAGTTTAAAGGAGCTTTTTAAAGTACAGGCTTCCGATTACTGGAACTCACATTATAGTTTTAATAAACTGTCAAAACGCACTTCACAAAAAGTATTGGGAGAATCTTCCATTAACACCCTAATTATTAATGTAGTAATTCCATTTCTGTTTGTTTATGGAGAAAAACAAAACAAACATTTTTTAAAAAACCGGGCATTGGAATTTTTAGAGCAACTTCCTCCGGAAAATAATACGATCATAAAAAACTGGAAAAAGCTGGGTCTGGAAGTTTGTTCTTCATTTGAATCGCAAGCACTACTTCAACTTAAAAATTATTATTGCGAAAAGAAAAAATGCTTAAATTGCCAAATAGGAGTAAAACTGGTTTCTGCCCAAGAAGATCGGAACGACTAACATGAGCATTACAAGCCAACAATACAACAAATTTCAGGAGGTATCCAGCCGAACATTAAAAATTGGCGTTGGATTATTGGTATCAATTTTAGTGATTGGTACAACAGGGTATTACTATATAGAAGACCTGAGTTTTCTTGATAGTATTTACATGACAGTAATTACTATTTCAACAGTTGGATTTAAAGAAGTGGGCCGTGAACCAACAGCGGCAGGAAAGTTATTTACCATGGGGTTGATAATCTTCAGCCTGGGTAGTTTAGCGTATGTGGGCTCTAATATGGCACGTTTTGTTTTTGACGGAGAATTGGCTAACTATATAAAAACTTACAGGGTGGATAAAAAGATAGCAAAACTAAAAGACCACGTAATTATTGTGGGATATGGCAGAAATGGTGAGCAGGCAGCCATGGAATTGGAAGAAAACGGAGTAATGTTTGTTATACTCGACAAAAGAGAAAATGTTATTTCACGTGTACGGGAAAATCCCGAGTTGCTTTACATTAAAGGCGATGCCACACATGAAGAGACACTGGAACAAGCAAGAATACATCATGCACGTGCATTAATTGCCACTACACCCAATGATGCCGACAACGTGTTTGTTGTGCTAACCGCCCGAAGTATGAATCCGAATCTTACCGTTATCAGTCGTGCTTCTGAAATGGAAAGTCAGATGAAACTAAAACGTGCCGGAGCCACTAATATAATTATGCCTGAACGTATTGGCGGACAACGTATGGCAAAACTGGTTCATCAACCCGATGTTGTAGAATTTATTGAATACATTTTGTTACAAAAATCGCAGGATGTAAGTCTTGAAGAAATTTCCTGTAAAAACCTGGCACAACGTTTTGTGGGCAAGTCCATTGAGGAGCTAAGAATTCGTGAATTTACCGGTGCTAACATTATTGGATTAAAAATAAGTGGGGCCCGCTATGTTTTTAATCCTGATCCGAAAATGATATTATCCCGTAACGACCAGCTATTTGTTTTGGGAAATCCGGAACAGATCAGGAAACTTCAGCAAGGAATGGAGAGTGAAGAGTAATTCTAAAATGGTATAAGAAGCTAAAATAGACATAATACCTTGGATTTTCCCACTCAATCTCCAAGACTCAAAAGGAGCCATCATGACTCTTTCTGTAAATACCACTTTCAACGCAGATCTCTGTTAACGAATGCCTTACAGTAGTGATATTGAATCGTCAAAAACTACCGTTAATATTGATGACAAATACTTTAATGTGGACTATAGATGAGCGTTTTACAAGGCATAAATGTTTTGTCTTATTTTCGGTTAATTGTAGTTCAGATAGTACCTGATATCTGATGCACATCTTAACAAATCATCTTTCCGGTTCAGCATCAAATCGTTCAATAAAGTCGGTTGAAAGTACCCTGAATTCTGTACGTCGATTTATCGCCCGGGCTATTTCCTGCTGTTCTTCAGGGAGATTCAGAATATATTCTTCGGTTAGTTCATCATTACGTTTTAAGAAATCATATTGTTTTGCCAGCTTCCGGGTTATCTTTTTGGGCCAGGTCTCACCATAACCTTTAGCTACCAATCGTTGTGGATTAATTCCTTTCTCTATTAAATAGTCGACTACGCTTTGTGCACGTTTTTGCGAAAGTTCGAAGTTAAAGTCGTCTCCCCCAACATGATCGGTATGAGCCATTAACTCGATGGTTATAGTTGGATTCAACACCAGAATTTCAACCAATGTATCAAGTGCAACCTTTGATTGTTCCAACAATTCCCAGCTTCCGAATTCATAATTTATATTTTCAACTTTTATAGGAGCATCGGTTGGTGTTAAATACAAATCAAATCTAAAATCTTTGCTGTCTTCCAGACCAATGGTATTGGCCGCAGCTTTATCACGTAAAAATCCGTCTTTGAAAGCAGCAAAAATATATTCAGTTTCCGGTTTTAATTTCAACTGAAACTTTCCGTTTTTGGTGCGCATTTTCAGGTTGGTTCCGTCAGTCCCTATTATACGGATTGTTGCTCCGTCAATTCTTGAGTTATCCTCTTTGTTAAATACTTCTCCTTCAACCGTATATATTTTGGGTGGAACTACAAATGAATAAATATCATCACTTCTTGATCCTTTTCTATTTGAGGTAAATAATCCTTTATTTTCACCCAAAACAAAGCCAATTCCAAAATCATCAGATGGAGAATTCATTGGCGACCCCATATTTTCAACAATCCAGTTCCCGTCATCATTCTTGCTGGCAACAAAAATATCGAAGCCTCCCATTCCAATATGTGCATTGGAAGAGAAATACAACTCCCCGTTATCACGGGCAAAAGGAAACATTTCATCTCCTGCCGTGTTTATGGTACTGCCCATATTCACAGGTTTTGAATATGAACCTCCGTTCCTTTCTACCATCCAGATATCTTTTCCACCAAATCCGCCAGGCATATCTGAAACAAAATACAATACCAGTTCATCGGGGCTTAATGCTGGATGCGCAGCTATTATACTGTCGCCAACAATATTCACTTTAATCGGGTCGGACCAGGATCCACGGGATTGAGACGATTCATACAATTCTGCCCCCAAAGCCTGGGTTTTGTCGTAACGGCAACGAGTAAAGATCATACGCTCACCAGTAGAGGAGATAGTTGCAGCACCTTCTTCATCACCGGTATTAATTATAAAATTCTCCTCCAGTAATTTAGGTTCTTCCCATTTTTGACGTTGTACTCCAAATGTTGCCCGGAAAAGATCGGCGTAATTTTGTCCGGTAATCATACTTTCCTTTTTGCCCGTAGCAGCTTTGCGAGCTGAAGTGAAAATTATTTCATTATCTCTTCCACCAACAAATACAGGAGAGAAATCACTTTCACGGGAATTTAACTCTTTTACCGGATTAATAATATGGCGGGTAGGATTAGCTACCCATTCCTGTGTTTTACGGATAGCTTCCAGTCCATCCAGTGCTCTGATATCTTTAGGAACAGAATCCAGGTATGTACGATACGCTTCCATGGATTCTTCATAATCCTGTGAAGCTCTTAACATATCAGCATAATGTAAAAGTGCTTTTGGGTCTGAATAACCAAGGCGAAATGCAAACCTGTAATTCTGTGCAGCGAACTCATACTGGCCTATATGACGATAACATTCAGCAATTGAATAGGCATATTGAATTCGTTTTTGCCGGTCTTTTTCTTTTCGTCTTGCTTTTTTGAATTTTTCAATGGCAGCGTAATATTCACCAATATCTTCCGAGAGCATCGCATCACGGCCATACTTAGCTGCACCACAACCGCTTAAAAAAATAACAAGTAAAATGAATAAAGCTAACTTAACGTTCATACCCTCAAAATTTCGGGAAGTAAAAGTAAATTATTTTTTCAATAACGCTGGATTAACTCTTTAAGTATACTATTTTACTGAAATACCATCTTTTTTACTGAAACAAAGTTACCCGCTTCAAACCTGTAAAAATATATTCCTTTTTTTAACTGACGTTTACCTAACGAAAGCCTGTAATCTCCTGCAGGGTAAAATTGTTGAACAGGAACCAAGACTTTTTTCTTTTAGTACTATGAGCTCTTTTATTCCTTTCAAAAAAAAAGCTCTTCATCAGAAGATGAAAAGCTTTTCCTGAATTTATATTGATAGCTAAAGTTACCGAACAAACAATAATTCACGAAACTTAGGCAATGGCCATTTTTCGTCATCAACAATTAATTCCAGTTCATCGATATGAAATCTTACAGAATCAAGATATGGCATTACTTCCTTTTCGTATGCCTTTGATTTCAGGACAACATCTTCAATTTTGTTTGCCTTTTTCCGTGCTTCAATCATCTCTTTTCGTTTAGTTTTAATCGCTGAAATATGTTTCCCGATTTCTTTTATCAGTTCCAATCTTCCTCCAGCCAGTTCCTTGAATTCTTCTGCCGAAAACACCTCCTTCAAATCTTTCACATTATCAAGAAGCATCGTTTGATACTGAACGGCTGTTGGTACGATATGGTTTATTGCAATATCTCCCAATACACGGGCTTCAATCTGAATTTTCATAATGAATTTTTCATACTCAACTTCAACACGACCATTTAATTCTGACTCGTTGAAAATACCCATTTTGGCAAATAACTCTTTGTTTTCCGGGCGTAAGTATGCTGAGAGTGCTTCCGGAACACTTCTGACATTTGACAATCCCCGCTTTTCTGCTTCTTTAATCCATTCTTCGCTATAACCATCACCATTAAAACGAATGGGTTTTGTATTAATAATTAATTCCTTCAACACCTGGAAAATTGCTTCATCTTTCTTAATTCCTTCTTGAATAAGTGTATCAACAGCTACTTTGAATTTTTGCAACTGGCTGGCTACTGCTGTATTTAAAACAATTAGTGCTGAAGCATTATTCGCTGACGAACCAACTGCCCGATACTCAAACCGGTTACCGGTAAATGCGAACGGTGATGTCCTGTTCCTGTCAGTATTATCCAGAATAATTTCAGGAATTCGCCCGATATTCAGTTTTAAAGCTGTTTTTTCATCTGGTGTCATCTTACGATCGACAACAGCTTCTTCCATCAGATCAAGCATAGCAGAAATCTCGGTCCCAAGAAATACAGAAATAATCGATGGAGGAGCTTCATTGGCACCCAAACGATGTTGGTTTGAAGCGGTTAATATACTGGCCCTTAACAGATCCTGATTATCATAAACTGCTTTTAATGTGTTTATTACAAAAGTTAAAAACTGTAAGTTCGTTTTTGGGTTTTTACCCGGCGAATATAAATTAACACCGGTATTCGTTGATAGCGACCAGTTGTTATGTTTCCCCGAACCGTTGATTCCTGCAAAGGGTTTTTCATGAAACAAAACCCGGAATTTATGACGGCGCGCTATTTTCTGCATAATATCCATTGCCAACTGGTTATGATCATTTGCCAGGTTAGCTTCTTCATAAATTGGTGCAAATTCAAATTGATTTGGAGCTACCTCATTGTGTCTGGTCTTTAAAGGAATACCCAGTTTATGTGCTTCATTTTCAACATCCTGCATAAATCGGTTTGCACGTGTAGGAATGGATGAAAAGTAGTGATCATCCAGTTGCTGGTCTTTGGAAGATGCGTGCCCCATTAAAGTCCTGCCTGTTAAAACCAAATCAGGGCGTGCCATATACAATGCTTCATCTATTAAGAAATATTCCTGCTCCCAGCCAAGATTTGCCTGTACAGAACTTACACTCTTATCAAAATATTGAGCAACTTCAGTAGCCGCTTTATCAACTCTATTTATTGCCCGCAAAAGAGGAGTTTTATAATCCAGTGCCTCGCCTGTATAAGAAATAAATATGGTTGGGATCGTTAAAGTTGTTTCGCTTATAAATGCAGGTGATGTTGGATCCCATGCTGTGTAACCTCTTGCTTCAAAAGTCTGACGTATTCCTCCACTCGGAAAAGAAGATGCATCTGGTTCTTGCTGAGAGAGTAAGTTCCCTGAAAACGATTCAATTACTCCACCGTCTGCACCATGAACAATGAATGCATCATGCTTTTCTGCCGTACCATCTGTTAAAGGATGAAACCAGTGAGTGTAATGTGTTGCCCCGTTTTCAATTGCCCAGGCTTTCATACCTTGTGCTACCTGATCTGCCATCTTCCTGTCAACAGTAGTCCCTTTATCTACTGCATCAGTTACTGCTTTATAAGCCTCCCGTGAAAGATATTTTTTCATTTTAGCCTGGTCAAAAACCAACATTCCATAAAAATCTGAAACTAAATTTTCTTCCCGTTCAATTTCTAAAGGTTTTCTGTTTAAAACCTCTTCCAATGCTTTAAATCTAAATTGTGCCATGTCTGTCTTTTTGTCTGTTTTGATTTTTCTTTTGCCTCCAAATTTACCACAAAACAAAAACAGAGCCTGACAGAAATCATACTTTTTGCGAACAATTAATAAACTTTTTACGCAACAACACATAAAAAAGAGGGGGTAGAGTGGAAAAATGTAATTATTTTAAGATTTACTGATTAAAGAACCCAAATAAAAAAGGCACTTTATTGGTTTTCGGTTTGAATATGTTGGAAACATCGACTATTTTACTTCAAATTTAATTAGCGGAATGAATATTAAGGAAATTGTAGAAAGAATAAAAAATTCAGAAAGTTCTAAAATAAAATTCGCAGTAACAGATATCGATGGAATATTACGTGGCAAATATATTCATAAAGAAAAATTTCTTAATTCAGTAGATAAACAAATTGGATTTTGCGATGTAATCTTTGGCTGGGATTCTGGTGATAAATGCTATGATAATACGGAAGTTACCGGATGGCATACCGGTTATCCCGACGCAAAATCGAGTATTGACTACAGTTCCTATCGTGAGATCCCATGGAATAACCAAACACCTTTTTTCCTTGCAGATTTTAGTGCTGATGACCTATATGCAAATTCAGCTTGTCCGAGGAGCCTGTTAAAGAAAGTTACAGGAGAAGTTGAATCACTCGGTTTTAAACCCATATTTTCC
>Ga0272443_10001480_pt1 | contig 34000 bp, 21 predicted proteins | sample SSMAcet12_FD_193581 | JGI IMG/M metagenome (GOLD analysis project Ga0272443, IMG submission 193581) | Marine sediment archaeal communities from Little Sippewissett salt marsh, Falmouth, MA, United States - SSM-Acet-12 | ecosystem: Environmental > Aquatic > Marine > Wetlands > Sediment ... | reverse complement strand
GCATCATTGCCGCCACCAATCGCGATCTGCAGGCGGAGGTCCAAAAGGGATCTTTCCGGGAGGATTTGTGGTACCGGCTGAATATTTTTCCGATAACCATGCCGCCCCTGCGCGAACGTCTGGACGATATACCGCTGCTGGTGAATTTTTATATTGACCGGATTTCAAGAAGACTGGGCAAAGTCATCAAGGTGATTCCGGCGGGCGTGATGGACGCACTGCGACAATACCACTGGCCCGGCAATGTTCGCGAACTGGAAAATGTCCTCGAACGGGCGGTAATCAACTCCTCGGGCCCCAAGCTGAGGCTGGTCGATGAACTGAAAAAACCGCACAAGGATGCAACAAAATCTGAACAAACCCTGGAAAATGTTGAACGAGACCATATCACGCGGGTGCTTGAACAGACCGGCTGGAAAGTCAGCGGCAAAAACAGTGCGGCGGAAATTCTGGGCCTCGATCGCAGCACGTTGCGCGCCCGTATGCGCAAACTCAACATTCGCAAACAGTAAATCCTTATTCTAATTTCAAACCGCATTTATCTTTACCATCCCCCCTCAGAAAACCGCAAAAAAGTTATATCTGACCACTGGTTGCATATGACCTTTTTTAATGGTTCGCCATAGGGTGCCCGTTCGTTTCAGTTCGCCGATTTATCCTGATAAATCAGAACAATGAACCCATGATGGTGAGCTTTAGAAAGTTGGCATGAAGATTGAGTATATAATTGGGCATCGGCGCGATGAATCCCGTAGGCGCATCGTTGCCTAAGGCGGGCAACGGCAGAAACAGTGGCGCCTGAATTAGGCCATAAGCGCGTTTAACGCCAAGTATCCGGAAAGGAGATAATGTTATGTGCATAAAAAGAGTTTACGGTCTATCCCTTATCCCGGCAATGGTATTGCTTTCCTTATCGGTTTCGAATGTCCTGGGCCAGGAAATGATGAGGTCCGGCAGCTTCAAGGATGGATACGGCGCCTACGGGACTATGGGGCAAAACCCCGATGAAATCCTGGCATATGGCCGGGCGATGATGCGATACGGCTTTCGCGAAACCGGGATGCCGGGTGGATCCAGCAGATATCCTGGATATGATGGGCATTTAAGCGATGCAACCATAAAAAAGCTCAACGACGAGCAAGAGTCATTTATCAGATCCACTGAAGCACTCAGACAGACGATTTACGAAAAGGAGCTTTATCTGAAAGCCGAGCTTGTCAAGAAGCAGCCGGATATCGGCACGGCGACGGGTTTTCAGAAAGAGATTTCCGAGGCGCGCGGCAAGTTCGAACAGAAGATGGTTGAACACTTGATACAGATGAAAATGATAAACCTGGAAGCTGAAAGAAAATAACGCCCAAATTTGCCTCCCAAAGAGTCTAAGGGGAATATGTTAAGAAGGAAATGACTTAGCCAGACTATGTCCACCACCGAATCCGACCACGGCCGGACTAAAACCCGGGAAACTATTCCAGTTGCTGAGAGAGTTTCCGTTCCGGAATCTGAAGGGGAACAAAGCTCAAAAGCCCTGTGGGCCCATCTGCGGCATGAATTGCTGACGCCTCTGGACGCAATTATAGGTCATAGCGGACTGATGCTGGAAGACGCCGATGGTCCCAATCAGGCGGATTTCGTCTCCAAGCTTAACATGATTTACTCTGCCGGGCATCAACTCCTGGAGATAATCAACGATCTTCTGGACACAAACAAATTTCTCTCTGACGATGTCGTCTTTAATCTGGCATCTTTGGTCGCCAACCTGCACAATAAGGTGCACATTCCGCTAAACGATGTCATCGGTTACAGCGAGACCCTGATAGAGAGCGCCGTCGAGCAAGGGCGGATAGACATTATCCCCGATCTGAAGAAGATTCAATCCTCTGCTAAATACGTTTTCTCTTACATCAACGAAATTATCGATTTTTCCAAGATCGATGCCGGTCTGAAAAAATCCGACGCGGAAGATTCGGAGCGGCTATCTCTTATTGACAGTGTCATGATCAGTCTCCGAGGACTGGCTCAGGATAGCGCTGCCGTAACCGGTAATGAAAGCGGTTCTATACTTGTGGTGGATGATAACGGTATAAACCGCGATCTACTGTCGCGTTATCTGGAGCGTCAAGGGTATACGGTGCAGGTGGCGCACAATGGCCGGAAGGCCCTGGATATGATCGCCACCTGCGCTTTCGACCTGGTGCTCCTTGATGTCACAATGCCTGGGCTGAACGGTTATCAGGTGCTCCAACACCTCAAGTATTCCGAAACCTTGCGAGACATCGCTGTTATCATGATTTCCGGCTTGCATGAAATGGACAGTGTGATCCGCTGCATTGAATTGGGAGCGGAAGACTATTTACCCAAGCCTTTCAACCCGGTGCTGCTGAGAAATCGAGTGGGTGACTTTCTGGAAAAAAAGCGGCTGCGAAATCTAAGAGGAGAGCAACAGCGACAATTGACTGAACTCAACGCCGCCCTGGAACAGCGCAACCGGTTTATTCGCGAGACCTTCGGCAGGTACCTCTCGGATGAAATCGTCGACACGATTCTGGAGGAGGGTGGACTGAAAATCGAAGGTGAAAAGCGGCGCGCAACTATTCTCATGGCCGATTTGCGCGGCTTCACCTCCATGAGTGAGCGCCTTCCCGCTGAAGACGTGGTGGCGATGATCAATATCTATCTGGAGACCATGACGGAAATCATCCAGAAGCACCAGGGCACCATCGACGAATTTATCGGCGACGGCATTTTGGTCATCTTTGGGGCTCCCATCATGCGGCCCGACGATCCGCTGCGAGCCGTGGCGTGCGCCGTGGAAATGCAATTGGCCATGACCTCGGTCAATGAACGGAATCGCCGGTCCGGGTACCCTGAGGTAGCCTTAGGCATCGGCATCAACACCGGCGAAGTGGTGGCGGGCAACATCGGTTCTAAGAAGAGAAGCAAGTATGCCGTAGTGGGCCGCCCGGTCAACCTCACGGCCCGCATTGAATCCTATACGGTGGGGGGCCAAATCTTTATTTCAGAAAGCACCTTAGACGAATGTGGAGATATCTGTCGGATAGACACTGCCATGAATGTTATGCCCAAAGGGGTCAAAAAACCGTTGACCATCCATGAAGTGGGAGGTATCAGTGGTGACTTTCAGCTCTTTCTGCCCCCGAAAAAAGAGATTGCGTGGATAGAACTCAAGCACGGGCTCCCCGTCCAGTTTACCGTCATGGATTGGAAACATACCGGAGATCTGGGGCATGGGGGCGCCATCATCAAAATAGCCCATAATATGGTCGAAATTCAATCTGATGTCTTACCCCCCTTGCTGGCGAACCTGCGGATTTCCCTGTACGACCCCTGCGACCACGAAATTACCGACGACCTCTACGGTAAAGTGGTGGCTTGCCTCTCCGACTCCCCCCCTGCCTTGCTGGTCCATTTCACCTCCGTACCCCGGGAAGCCGAGACCTTTTTGGCAAAATTCTTGAGCGCCGTTCCATAATGTGTATCCCCTTGCAGGTAACACCACCCAGATGATCCTTGGTGACTTCTCCTTTATGGTTTTGGTCCTTCCGTCTTTCTCTCAAGAGATCAAAAATTTCCATCCCGGCTCTTCCATCATGGGCTGGAAGAATATGATATAGGAGCCCCGGATCAGAAGGGCCATGACCCCGTCGTCATGGATCTTCCTGATCCAACACTGGCATCTTCTGCTCTGGGCCATGACGCATAGACCCCGGCTTTTGTTTTTGGCTATAACCCTTGCTGTCTATGGCCATCACTTCAGAAAGATATGCGAGTTGCACATCTCCGCGGCGGGCACCTAATATCGTCAGTTGGTGAGGAATGACCCGGAGGATCACGCCTCAGAAACAAGATGGACCGCGAACTTTCTGCACTTTATTGAAACACCGGATCGTATTTCGAGTGAAGTCTCTTCCGAGGCCTGTCGCCCCCGCCTTGCTTCAGCCGTCATCCTGATCTCCCTACCTCAGTAGCGATAGATCGCGGCGATTCCTGTCTCCGCGGGCATACGCTCAGCCGGGACGATGACGATGTCTCCGTCTTTCTTCCGGGTCAACGCAGCCAAATCGTCGAGCACGTCATCGACCTCCGGATGTTCCAGGTCTTCGAAATGAATGTCTCCGGTCGCAGCATCGATCCTGCCGGGGACCTTGCGGTCCGCCTCGATCAGCAGCGTGGCGACTCGCCCGGCCATTACCGCCTTGGCGATGTGCGCCGGTTCGTCGTGGCCGAGATCCTTGGATCTTGCGCTCCCGAACTCCTCGACCAGCGCTGCCAGGCGCGCCAGATAATGAGGTTCGATGACCTGCCAGGCGCGCTTGCGGAGTTCGTCTATGGAAGACAGGGCATCGGGGTGTATGTCGATGGCTTCCTCCGTCAGAAACCGGTTGCGGCTGACTTTGCGAAACAGATGATGATGCTCCGGAAGCGCCGCCAGGATCAGCGGCAGGCCTGATGGTTGAGAGTGGTGTTCCAGGACCCCACAATCAACGGCGCGGAAGAAGCGTTCCCCGTCGGTGTCCACCACCTCGGACTTTCTCCCGCCGTGGCCATGGTGCATGGGCGAGCCGAGTCCGCCGTATGTGGCGACGCTATGGTGCGGGTCGGTCAATTCCTCTCCCAGAGCCTCGGGAATCGTCCGCGGAACGCCCTCAGCCGGTTCTATCTCATCCAAAGCGTCGCGGTTCCCCTCGAAGAGCTTGATCTCCTGTCGACTCAAACCGAGCACTTGATAACGGTCGGCCGACTGAAGAATGCGTATCAGGGGCTTGGTGTGGAAGCTATCCGCCACCACCGCCAGTTCGGCGACCGGCCGCTGCAGTTTGTAGACCCTGAAAATGTTTCTTGCGCCCAGCACAGCCAGCCCGTCAAGGGTGTGATTCCAGAAATCGCGATCGTCAGCCAATGCCAGGAACGGTTCCAGCAACGGCCCGACTGCGCCCTTCGGGAATTGCTGCAGGAGCGACTCCTCAAGCCGCTTCAACAGGTTCCCGAACCGGATCCGATCCTCCTGATTGCCCGGACGGTGCCGATGAGTCGGCTGGTAGAGCGACAGGCATGGCGGATCACCTTGGTCCAGGAGCCCGGCTTTGTAATCCTTATCGAGTGTGATCACTTGACCTCTCATTTTTGAGAATTCCATTTTGTCTTTCAGCTGTTGTGGACGGCAACGACTCCGATCTAAGATTATTCTATAGAAAAGCCGGCATGGGAAGAATGGGTCGGAGAATGTATCCGGAATGAGGAGGAGGGTCAGTCCGGTCCTCTGAGCCTCACAATCCAATATTCGTGGTCTCACGGGTCAAGGGTATGTTAAGCTTAAAAACGTTGTGCTTTTCTGAAAAAGGAGGAGTCAATGTGGGGTCCGTTCACATAGCACTCATCGGCCTTGCCTATTTATGCATCATTGGAGCCCTGCTGATTGTGGGCCTTCTCAAACTGCGGAAGGGGCGGGGGGCCGGGGGCAGAAGCCGCACTGCAGGCAAGCGAGCAGCGATATCTGCTCGCCCTTGCGGGGTCTACCGACGGCCTCTGGGACTCGGAAGTTCGCTCGGAGACGCTATTTTCGCAGCGGGTACAATCAAATTTTTCCATCTATTCAAAATGTTCGGCCCCGTAAGACCATACGGATGGATGAGGGAGCTGTCATGAGAGTGCAGGTTTTTAAAATATGGGACCGGGTTCACTCCAGTTTCTGGTTTCTCCCTGCAGTCATGGCCGGCGGGGCGATGTTGTTGGCCTTCGCAACCGTCGCCCTGGATACGCCGATAACGGACTGGCTGACGCTTAAGTGGGGTTTGACTTTCACCGGCGGAGCGGAGGGGGCGAGCTCCTTGCTGGGGGTCATCGCCGGATCGATGATCACCATCGCCGGGGTGGTTTTTTCGATGACCCTGGTTGCCCTATCGCTCGCCTCGTCACAGCTCGGTCCCCGTCTGCTCCGCAATTTCATGCGCGACACCACGACCCAAACGGTACTCGGCACGTTCGTCGCTACCTTCCTGTACTGTCTGCTCGTCCTCCGCACAATCCGCCGCGCTGATGAGATCGTCTTCGTCCCCCATCTGTCTGTCACCTTCGGCGTGCTGCTCGCGGTGGTGAGTGTGGGGGTATTGATCTACTTTATCCATCACGTGTCCGTTTCTATCCAGGCCAACGAGGTCGTGGCGCGGGTCGGAACGGAGCTGATCGAGGGAATTGAACGCCTGTTCCCGGAAAACATCGGACGGGGAGCACCACAGATTCCGAGGGAGCCACCCGACGCAGCCTTCCTCGACATGTTCGGTCGGGAGGCGCGTCCGATTGGCGCTGCCGGGGACGGCTATCTACAGTTCGTCGATGGGGAGGCTCTGATGGATTTGGCCATGCAAGAGGATGTCGTTATTCGACTGGAGCGACGACCCGGCCACTATGTCGTTGCCACCCGCCCGCTAATGCTGGTCTGGCCAGGAAACAGGGTTACCGATCAATTTGTGGAGCGCGTCAATTCCGTGTTCGCCCTGGGTAACCAGCGAACCCCCGGTCAGGACGTGGAGTTCGCGGTCAACCAACTTGTCGAAATCGCAATACGAGCGCTCTCCCCCGGGGTGAATGACCCGTTCACGACGATGACGTGTGTAGACCAATTTGGGTCGGCACTGTGCCGCTTGGCGCAACGAGATATGCCGTCGCCTTATCGATATGACACTCAGGATCGGCTTCGGGTCATTACGCCTGTCTTCACGTTCCCGGATGTCACGGACGCGGCGTTCAACCAGATCCGGCGATATGGTCGTTCAAGCACTGCGGTGACCATTCGTCTGCTGGAAACGATTGCCGTGGTCGCAGGATCCGTACGCCGGTCAGAGGACCGCGTTGCGCTGTTACGGCACGCCAGGATGATTGCCCGCGGGGCAGGTGGGGGGTTGCCGGAAGTCGAGGATCGCCAAGAGGTGGAAGAACGCTTTCAGTCAGCGAACCAATTGTTGAGCGAGCCGCCCTAGGAGCCTGTCGGACTTACCTTGTAAGTGGTTGATATCATTAACTGCGTCAATTCGGCACGAAAAATTTAAGCAGTAATATCAATTGCTTATCTGCGGACTTTTCGCAAGACCGACAGGCTCCTAGGGCTCCCCTTCGGCTTGCCCCCTGCAGGTGAAAACTATCCTGATACTGGGGCTCCTTCTGATCCAAATTAGGCGCCCTCGGGAATCGATATCCCCCCAATGCAGGCCCAAGGCCTCCCCGAGACGCATCCCTGTCCTTCAAAGGGTCAGAGCGAATGCGGACGAACAATGCTAAACAAATTGGGACCATCCATAAAGTATTTTTGGGCACTACTAAGTTTCCTGAACATAAATAGTGCATTTTTCACAAGGTCAAGGAAATCTAATCTGAAAATCTCACCCCTTTTCACGCCTCCCATCCATGCTGGAGCCAGCACTCAATGATAGAGAGCTTTCAACTTATGTTCTATAATTTTTCTTGCACATTGGAATTGATATAAAATAGGGCTTTCTTGGTTACAGAATACATGATTTATCTTATTGATTCATCCAGACCGGATAGATAATTATAAAATACTAAGATAATTTTTAGGTATGATAGCACTGAAAAAAAATGTAGAAAAAAGGAGGAAGGTCACCTTTAAATTATTATCTGATAAAGAAAAAACATAGCAATAACCGAAACCATGTGGCCGGCATTAAACTGCTACAAAATACGAAATGCTATATTATTATTAGTATATTATCTGCCTAATGTCACTTTTTAATGGTTATTCCTATTGCCTTGGGATAAAATTTTAAGGACGCTTATTATGTACTTTTCGATGATAGTCACCCTTTTGCTCCTACTGATAGTCATCATCACTCGCTATACAAAACAGTATGCCTTTGGATTTCAAGTTTTTGAACTGGGAATTTCAGATATCTATTACCGCCTTGATTTTTTATTCTTCTCTCATTGGTGGCGCCATTGTGGCGGTATTGGCATTGCCAAAACCGGCGAAGAAATCCCTCTACGTGAAGCGTATGAACAGGGAGAACCACGAACTGAAGGAAAAGATTCTAGACTGGGAAAAAGAGATGTTGCTGAGTCTTAGATGGAACAATGCGCAGAAGGGTGTCCTCAAGGGGGGGGCTGCGTTCTCTTGTTTGCAGCGCTGGTGGTTGCGAATCTTCCCGCCGTGGCCTTTGCCCAATCATCATGCCCCGGCATTCACATAAAAATTCTGAATATAAAAAACAGCACAGGAACCATAGCCTGTGCGCTTTTCGAATCGCCGGCTGGTTTCCCGATCGAGTACCTGCGCCACGCAATCAGTATGATGGCAATAGAAATTCGGGATACGCAGGCGCGATGCGATTTTATAGGCATTCCGCCGGGAACCTATGCGCTTGCCGTTATTCATGATGAAAACAGGAACGGCAAGCTTGACACCAACTGGCTGGGGATCCCAAAGGAAGGCTACGGTTTTTCAAGCGGCGCAAGGGCCTTGCTTGGCGCGCCTTCGTTTTCTGCTGCCAGCTTCGTCTATGATGGCCAAGACATGGAACTGACGATCAGCCTGCATTACTGAGTACGGATTATGGGTATGCATCGTATCATTAAAGGAAAAAAGCTATGGGTATAAAAAAAATCTCATTTATTGAGCCGAGCGCACCTGGTCTGCATATCTTCAGCAAATTTCCCATACCGCGGCTTGGTGCTGTGCTGCTCTCTACGATCCTCAGAGAACGAGGATACAAAGTAAAGACGTTTATTGAGGACCTGGCTGAGCCTGACTGGTCATTCATTGAGAGCTCGGACATTGTCTGTATTTCAACCATAACCTCGACAGCCATTAAAGCGTACAAAATTGGGGAACACCTGAAGGCCCTGCGTATACCGGTGATCATGGGTGGTGCACACCCTACGTTTCTCCCCCGTGAAGCCCTGGAATATGCCGACTTTGTCATACGAGGGGAAGGGGAGCATTCCCTTGTGGAACTGCTTGAGTACATGGACAAGGGAAACCCGGTGCTGGGTGACATCAAAGGCCTTTCGTACAGGGACAGGGACGGGGAAATCGTTCACAACCCCTCCGGAGGATTTGTGGAAGACCTTGACGGCCTGCCCAAACCTGACTTCTCCCTTGTTCATAACTGGACCCCGTCGAATACCTATCCGGTTTCGACATCGAGAGGTTGCCCCTATGATTGCAGGTTCTGCTCCGTTATCGGAATGTTCGGAAGGAGATACCGTTTTAAATCCGTTGAAAGCGCCCTCGAGGAGTTAAAACATGCGGTCTCAATATCCAAGGCGACCAAGTTTATTGTCGACGACAACTTTGCTGCCGACAAAATGAGGACCAAAGAAATTCTCAAGGGAATGATTGCAGAGAAAATCAGAACGCGGTGGTCTGCGCAGGTGAGGACGGATGTAGCCAGGGACCCGGAGCTTCTCCGGTTGATGGCCGATTCGGGCTGCCATACCCTGTTTATCGGGTTTGAATCCATCAATCCAAGGACGCTAAAAGAGTATAATAAGAAACAGGACATGGAGGATATCCTTTCCTGCATCAGCAGGGTCAGATACCATGGCATTCACATCCACGGAATGTTCGTCCTGGGGGCGAAAACCGACGACGTCGATACGATCCGTGAGACTGTTGATTTTGCAGAGAGCCTCGGTATAGACACCGTGCAGATCATGATTCTCACGCCCCTACCGGGGACACCGCTCTTTGAAGAGATGTTGAAGAGCGGGAGACTTCTCCATAAAGACTGGAGTAAATATGATGTCCAGCATGCAGTTTTCAACCCCCAGCTCATGTCGCCGGCTACCCTGCAGATTGAAACCCTCAGGGCAATGGCTCGGTTTTATTCGTGGAAGTACATCTTCAGGCATCTTGCAAGATTGAATTTCCATTACACGGCGGTCGGGATTTTTGCCAAAAGAGCGATCAGTGAAAGCCTGAAGGCGTTTCCCACCTATCTGGATGACTCCGCAACGCCGGCTGGCTGCAAGGAAGGAACCTAAGACTATGCGACTGAATTTGATGCACCCTTCTAACCCGCTTGTCAGCATCGTCAACTCAAGGACAGCAGTAGAAACTGCTACCGCATGTGGAACCGCTCAGCCTGATAGTTCTCGCGGCCTTCCCCGCCGGAGTGGAAAATCGCGATCGAGGATGAGAACCTGGGCGCGCTGGTGCATCATCATTTCTTCTTCAATCTCTCTTTTCCGCGCTCAAGACTTTTCTTAGCGCCAGTTCAGACAGAAACTCGAAAACATCTATCCCCTTGAGATCGGCTGTTTTCTTATCGCGGGCGTATTCCATGACCCATGCAAGATCCAAATCGTTCCCCGGCGAAAAGTTCCCCCTCTTCAGACCCAGCGACAGGATTTTCTGGTCGAAGAGAATGAGATGTTCAAAGACGGACACGGCGCCGTTCCCATTTTTTGGCCGGGCAAAAACCTGTAAATCCCGCTCCAGGACGTCAAGAAGTAAAGGCTGGAAATCCAGCAGAGCAACAAATAGATCCAGCGATTCCTGTACCTGCTCGATGGATTCCCGTTTCAGGCCTCTGCGCGCATCCTCCAGAAGCAGCATCAGGTCATCCCTGGTATACGTGAGATTCAGGAGTGCCAGCGCATTTGCGTGGATCCTTTTAAGCGACTCCTTTCCCTTACTCACCAGTACATCATGATGATTCATAATCTTCTTGATATTCCGAATACTGATCATTTCCTGCCAGAACGGACTTTTGCGAAGGCCCACGTCAGCTACGGTCGTATGGTACATGGCCAATTCGTTGTCGAAAACTAATACTTCCATGATCTCGCCCTTCAGGGGACGTAGGTAGAGACGAAGTTCCCTGAACTTCTTCTGCTCAAGATCCGTCATTTCGATAAGTTCCTGAATGAGGGCCTTGTCCACCCACCACTTTCCGGGAGGCTCCTTCATCGTGGATACGAGTTTCCGTAAAAGTTCGTCGGCCTTGATTTTACCCTTAAGGTTTTCTTTAAAAGGCATGATTGCGCTCCTTTCCCAGAGGATTCTGAGTCCGTATCACCTTAAGATCAATACATTCAGAGTTTGCCGAAATCGGCCGCAGTTTTTTTGTAGGCTTTGCCCAACTCCTCCATGACTGCGACGGGATCCAGGGTTATTCCCCCCGGATTTAGCGCTGGCCCCACCCGTGTTGACCACCATCTCATTCCGCTCGCTTGCGGTCGGTTACATCATTAAAGATGCAATGAGTGCACAGGAAATGATCATGATCATCCTTTTGAATCTTCCATTAAAAGACACAAGGATGATAGAGCCATCCTTTTTTCACCATCTCGAATTCGACTCCAAGGACTTCTCCTACGGTCCTAAATCTGGGAAAATTCTCCTTGAAATGGTCGACCCAATCCGGATGTAGAAATTCCCCAAAGTTCCTGCCTATCACTTCTTCTCGTTTGTATCCCAGCGTAGTAACAAAAGTTTGATTGACATCAAGAAAATTTCCGTACTCATCAAGTGATTGATACGGTAACGGAGCGTTCATAAATAGGCTCTTGAAACGGGTCTCTCTTTCCTGCAGCACTTTTTTTGCCAACTTGCGCTCGGATTCGGCTCCCTCTAATTACCGAACCCGCTTCTCAAGATATTCATAAGTGGGCTTTTTGTGCATGATAACCACCTGTCTCTGCGGGTATTGAAAAATTTCAGTTAGGGCTGCGGCCAGGACGATGCTGCCGGTCACAATCAACCCAGGCACAAACCAGAAGCTCGACCGCAGGATACTCCAGAGTTGTTTTAATCTATTCACGAATGGATATCCGTTGCCGCTTTCGATTAGGCCTTGATCATCTGCCAATCATATGAGTTTTACCGAAATGATGATCGTGGCCGTAAATCGTGTATCAGGAACCCTTGACGGCAAGGCCGTTTTCGACCGATTTCACATCCTTGATACTACGGGCAATTTCGATCGCCCTGTCGGCACTTTGCTGGGAATCAACGACGCCGTTCAGCGTGACGACGCCGTTTGTCGTGATCACGTTGATCTGGAACGATTTAAGCAGAGGGTCACTCAAGATATCCGCCTTAATCTTGCCTGTGATAGCGGTATCATTCATGTATTCTCCAGCTTGTTCGGCTTTGTCACCGATCGCTTCCTTGGCGCCTTCAATTTTTTCACCCATTTTTTTAACTGCTTGATCAACTTTTTCCCCTGCCTTCTCGGCCGTTCCCTTTTGTTCACAACCGGCTAATGCGAGAAAAAAGGATAAGAGAACAACTATGATGAAACCTCTGTGCGATAGACTCATTTTCAATCTCCTTCCGGTAACGATACCTATTTGACGATCAGATCATTCTTGACGGATTCGACCCCCTTGACGGTTCGTGCGATCTCGACCGCTTTATCGACGGCCTTTTGAGAATTACCAAAGGCCGCTAAGTTGGACGACACCATTTTAGGTTTCAACGCCGATCTGGAACGACTTGAGAAAATCGTCCGCTGACAGCAACGATTTGACCTTGGTCCTGATGACGGAGTCTTCAATGTACTCTCCGGTGCTGGACTTCGTGGCGGTCGATGCGCAGGCCCCAAGTATCACGTTAAACATCATCAAAACCAAACAGGCAACAACATAAGGTCTCATTTTTTCATGGCAGTGCCTCCTTTAAGTAAATCCATGGCCTTTTCCGGCAGCGTCAGTCAGGGTTACACCCGTTTTCGGCCTTGAATAACCTGGATCACCACCACAACGATGGCAATCACCAGCAGGACATGAACAACGCCGCCCAGCGTGTATCCGGTGAACAGTCCCAGCGCCCACAAAACTAGTACCTCGTAACGCTTAAAGTTGCGGATAAAGCCGTTTCAGTTTGATCCGCGCATCGGGGGTAGTAAACTGCCAGGCTATTTTTCTTGCGCTGTTATTCCGGTGAGCTTCCCACGCGGCCACTTGACTCCGCATGCTGACCAGGTCGGGAATCCGGCGATCCAGACATTGCCCTTTCAAAACGCTGAGTTCAATCTCGGCCATGTTCAACCAACTGCCATGCTTGGGCGTATAATGAATATCCAGACGTTCCGCCAAATGCCGTGCTTCCTCGGGCTCAAACATCTCATAGAGCGATGCTGTCGTATGGGTGTTGAGATTGTCCATCACCAGCCGCACTTTGATCGCATTCGGATACCGTTCAAGGAGCATCTCCTTGATTTGCACCGCCCAATCCTTCCTGGTGCGATGTTCGGTAACCGCGACATGTCTTCTCCCCGCCAGAGGTTCCACTTCCATGAAAACCTGGGCCACCCCGTTTCTGATGTATTCATCGTCCATAAGCAATGGTCGCCCAGGCACACACGGGATGGGCTTGCGCACTTCCACGACCATCTGTTTGCAGGATTCATCCATACAAACAACTGGATACGCCGGGTCATACGGGAGGTGATAGACCTCCAGAATATCCTCCATGTTCGCTACGAAGGCCGCATTCCTTTCCGGCGGGATTTTCCAGTACTTGCTTCGGTGAGGTTGAAGTTCATTTTTTTTAAAACCCGCTGCACGGACATATGGGATACCGATTCAGCAAACTTCAATTCCACCGCCTTATCGGCCAGCAGTCTGACCGTCCACCGCCGATATCCCTCCGGGGCTTCCGAGCAGGCCAATGCGATCAATTTCGCCTCAAACGCCCCATCAAATTTGACGTCTCGAGGAGGTTTGTCACGGGCCTTTCGTGCCAAAGCCGCCTCCAGCCCTTCTTCCACAAACCGTTTCTTCAGATACTCGATCGATCGGGCGCTCACCCCTAGCGCTGCGGCTACATCGGCAACATTCCAGGCCGGGCCTTCCTCTCCCGCATCACACAGCAGCAACGCCCGGGCACGGATGAATCGTCTGGCATGCGTCTTTCCCCGGCGCGTCAGGGACACAAGCGCTTCGCGTTCTTCTTGGGTCAGCGTGACTCGGTATCTGGGTGCCATGGCGACCTCCTTCAAAGGGTTGTCGCCATTCTATCACATCAATCTAAAAACGCAAATTTAAATGTTACATGGTACTAGTAGAATCACAAATATGGTCCAAAGCATGGTGGCCTCCTTTTTTAGCGCCATCAAATTCCTTTGACAGACGTCCATGTTTACTTCCCGACGACGTCCTTGATCTGCCCGACCTTTTCCTGAACCTTCCCGTCAATTTTTTCGGCCTTGCCTTCGGCTTCCAAGTCGCGGTTCCCGACAGCTTTTCCGGTTACCTGTTTGATCTTACCCTTGATTTTGTGCCACTTGCCTTCCGACTTGTCCTGGGTGCTTGAATTCATGGTAGATCTCCTATTAAATAAGGATTGCAGTGAAGTTCCCGGCAAAAAATGGGGCTTCTATGGATTGGTACTCAATATTTGTGCCAGGCATCCAATACTCCCTGTCAAGGCCTCCATCTTCCTGATATGTTTAGGTATTTAAAAAGGCCAGCATTCCGGCGCGGCCGTTGATGGTCGCCTGAAAGGGTCATATTCAACCGTTGGTCACATATGACCTTTTCGTGATAATTGCGACCATGGTAAATCGTTGACCTGTTTTTTTTGCTACATAACTGAGTTTATCGTTGTTCATTCATTACTCTTCTTCTCGGTTTGTGACTTCATACAAAATGCTCCGCATAACGGGCCAAAAAAGGCCGGGACACTAGACAAGAAGATCAACAAAAAAGTTAGCCCCGGCCTTTTTGGTTTGCGCTCACGCGATTGTTTGCAAGCCCTCAATTCTCGTTTTTAATCTGGCTTACTTTTTGGTTTCTTCCTTATTTCCTTCCTTTCCTCCAGTCATCGGCCCTTGACCAGGGCGGTTGCCCTTTCCCTTACCTTTACCATGACCGTCTTTCGGTCCCTGACCTTTTGGTCCGGTTCCATCTTTATTTGGCATATTAATCACCTCCTTTCTGCTGGCGAGCGGTAGTGCCCGCTAATTTGTTATCGCCTGAACCCTGTCTCCCTGTTAATCGAACCTCGACGTTGTGTTCCCGCCGGTCGTCAATAAGGAGAATAGACCTGTCGGGTTGCTTAACACCGTCAACAGTCACCTTTACCCCGCTTTTGACTCCGTCCGTCTGCCTGACCGTGATGTGGTAGACGGTATCCCGATACCGGTAGTGCACCTTGAACGCCTCCCAATCCGCAGGGAGGCAAGGGGCGACACGCAGCTTGTCCACTTCCAGCCTCAGCCCGAGAAGCGATTCAACGATCAAGCGGTACATCCAGGCGGCGGATCCCGTGTACCATGTCCAGCCGCCGCGGCCGGCGTGTGGCGAGACCGCATAGACGTCGGCAGCAACGACGTAGGGTTCCACTTTGTAGATAGCAGTCTCTTCGGTCGATCTTGCATGGTTGACCGGGTTGATCATGGCAAAGAGCTCCCATGCACGCCTGTAGTCCCCCAGCCGAGCGAAGGCCATTGCCGCCCAGATGGCCGCATGGGTATACTGCCCGCCGTTTTCTCTGACTCCCGGGACGTACCCTTTAATATAGCCTGGATTCAAATCCGATTTGTCGAACGGCGGATCCAACAGCTGGATGATTGCATGCTCTCGGCGAACAAGGTGATGATCCACCGCTTCCATGGCCATGCGCGAGCGCTCATGATCTCCCGCCCCGGATAGGACAGACCAGCTTTGCGCAATCGAATCAATCCGGCATTCGGGGTTCTCCGCCGACCCAAGGGGCGAGCCGTCGTCGAAGTAGGCGCGGCGGTACCACTCTCCATCCCAGCCGTTCTGATCGAGATTCCTGCGAAGTTGGGCCGCCTCCCTCTGGCAGTGTTCGACGAAAGAGAGGTCACCCCGCGTACGGGCAACCTCGGTGAACTGCATGAGCACCTCATGAAGGAAAAATCCCAACCACACGCTTTCGCCTTTGCCGTCTTCGCCCACCAGGTTCATGCCGTCGTTCCAGTCACCGGAGCCCATGAGCGGCAGGCCGTGTTCACCGAATTTGAGGCTGTTCAGGATGGCTCGGACACAGTGTTCGTAAAGGCTCGCCGCCTCTTCCGAACGCTCGGGAAGATCGTAATAAGAGTCTTCATCAATTTTTATGTGGCGGCCCTGGATGAAGTGGACGGACTCGTCCAATACGCCGGTGTCCCCGGTGCCAAGAAGGTATCGGCATGTCGCCAGCGGCAGCCACAGGTAATCATCGGAACAACGGGTACGCACGCCCCGCCCCGAGGGAGGGTGCCACCAATGCTGGACATCTCCCTCCGGGAACTGACGGGCAGCGCAGCGGAGCAAGTGCTCACGCACAAGGTGCGGTTCGCTATGGATGAGCGCCATTGCGTCCTGCAACTGGTCGCGGAAACCGAAAGCGCCGCCCGACTGGTAGGCCCCGCTCCGCGCCCAAAGACGGCATGCCAGCGTCTGGTACAGGAGCCATCCATTGGCCAGGACATTGAGCGACGGGTCTGGCGTTTCCACCTGCACGGCCCCGAGCGTGTGTTTCCAGTACTGCCATATCGCTTCAAGTGCGCCTTGAGCAGCCCCCGATCCCCGGAAGCGAACCATCATGTTTCGGGCGTCATCGGCGTCTTGTCCTATGCCAAGCATGAAGACCATCTCACGCTCTTCCCCGTCGGCTATCTCGAAGGTCGCCTGGACCGCGGCGCAGGGATCCAGAGCCGCCCCCACTTTGCCGGAAAGCCGCGACCGGGTCATGGCATCCGGACTCCGAAGAGTGCCGTTGCGCCCAATGAATTCCGTCCGGTCGCCGGTCACGGTCCGTTTCGCATCGTCCACTTCGAAAAAGGCAACTTGGCCGGCGAACTCGGTGTTGTAGGGGTTGCGTGCGAAAAGTGCGCCGCTTCCGGGATCGATTTCGGTGATGACGTGCATGGCCGATTTCCCCCGCAGATCGCCCAGAATCCATTCTACGTACCCCGTGGTGGAAAGTCGCCGGGATCGGCCGCACTCATTTCGCACTTTCAATACGGTGAACTTGATCGGTGCGTCCAGTGCCACGTAAACCCACATCTCCGAGTGAATACCCCGCTCCGTGTGCTCGAATACGCTGTAGCCGAATCCGTGCCGGCCGGCGTAAGGGGTCGTTCCCCGGCTCGGCAGCGGGGTAGGTGACCAGAAGTGGCCCCTCTCTTCGTCACGGATGTAAAATGCTTCCCCGCTCGAATCGCTCACAGGGTCGTTGCTCCAGGGGGTGAGGCGAAACTCGTGCGCATTCTCGTTCCAGGTATAAGCGCCCCCGCTCTCTGAGATGACGGTCCCGAAGTGGGGATTGGCCAGCACATTCGACCAAGGGGCAGGCGTCGTTTGCTCGTGCGTGCTCGTAATGACGTATTCACGCCCATCCGGGGTGAATCCACCCAAACCGTTGTAAAAGATCAGATCGTCGCGAGGCAGTGCGGCTGCGACCTGGGGCTCGGGCCGGCTGTCGCGGGTGGTCGGCGCAAGGCGCGGGACGAGCGCGTCCGCGGGGCCGTGACGGTTGAGCTGCTCCTCCAGCGTCCCCCGGCCGTCCGTGATGATGACACGAGCCACCGATTGGATCAGGATACGGTCCTCGTTGGAGATCTGGTCCCCGGGTCTGACAAAGATGCCGCCGGGCCGATCGATGAGGTTGGCTTCCATACCTGCGGCAATCAGCCCCATGATTTCTTCGTGGAGTCCCTGGCGGTAACCGGAGTGATCTTCGTTCCATATCACAAGGTCTACTCTCAGCCCTTTTAAACGCCAGTATGCGTGGGCCTGCACCAGTTGGCGCGCCAAATCAATGTTGACTGGGTTTTCGATCCGCAGCAGCACGATCGGAAAATCGCCGGAAATAGCGTGGCTCCAAAGCCCGGATTGTCCGCGACGGTTCTGGATGAGGACGCTTGGGGCGGCGCGCAGCGAGGAATTGGCGTAGAGGACGGAACCGGCAAGGCGTCCATAGAGTTTCGCGTCGGCCTCTGAGGCATTGATCTGCCGCAGGAATACCTGGTTATGGGTCCACGCCAGTTCCAACACCCGGTCCGCGAAGCGCCGGTCCTGGTACCTCTCAATAAGGCCCAGACATGCATCGCGGGTCTCCCCGACCCCGGATAACATATTGATCGTTGCCGACTCCTCGGGTTCGAGTGTAATTCGATGCCGGATAGCGACAATCGGATCCAGCACGGAACCCTGGGTGCCCGACAGCCTCGATGACCCCCTCATGGCTTGTGGATCGGCCACGGTATTTCCGCGGCCGATAAACTTCATGCGATCCGTCTCGTAGGAAATCTCTGCGATCTCCGCACCGTGTACGGTCATCAGGTGAAACATCCACGGAGACTTCTCGTTAACGGACCGGGGTCGGCGAGTGCAGAGAATCGCCCGCTGCTGGGGGATGATTTCGGTCTGAACAAAGAGATTGCTGAACGCCGGATGCCGTACGTCCACGTGGGGAGACGCCAGGACCACTTCCGCGTAACTCGTGACGTCGATCGCTCTGCGCGTCAGGCCGCGGTTGGTGATGGTGATTCGGCGCAGTTCAATGTCATCCTCCGGCGACACAGCGACATCGGTATGGGTGTCATAGTCGTGGTCGTGCCGGCGAAACTGCACTCGGTCTTCTGAGAAAATCGCCTCAAAACCCTTTGATCTTTTTAGCGCCGGCTGGTAGGTGGTGGACCAGAACTCACCGCTGGATACGTCGCGGATGTAACAGAACGTGCCCCAGTTGTCGCAGGTGGTGTCTTCACGCCAGCGTGTAACCGCAATATCCTTCCAGTGGCTGTAACCACCACCGGTATGGGTCAGCATAACGTGGTACCTGCCGTTTGACAACAACTGCACTTCCGGAATGGGTGTGTCGGGGCTTCTGAAAACACGCGCCGCGCTCTCAGGTCCACTGGAAACCGCAGGGGGCTCAGAGCCCTCGGTGGCGTGCGCATAAAAGGCCTTTGCCTTTGGAACCCGTTCCTGGAGCAGGAGCATGGTGGCCTGGAACATGGGATCCAACTCGAAGCGTTTTTGCATCGGACGATCCAGGAGCACATGGCCCAGAGAGAGCAAACTCATGCCCTGGTGATGGGCCATGAACGATCGGACAACGATACTGGATAGCCCGAGCGGCAAACGTGACGGGGTGTAGTCGACCGCTTCATAGAAACCGTATTGTCCTTCCAATCCCTCCGCGGCGAGTCGTTCAAGGTTCGGGCAGGCCTCTTCGGGCGCCACCATCAGCGCGAGCGCCGATGCATACGGTGCAATCACCAGATCGTCCGCAAGCCCGCGTTTGAATCCCAGCCCAGGCACGCCAAAGGCGCGATACTGGTAGTTGCGATGAACGTCGATGGCATTGTAGCCGCATTCCGATATGCCCCATGGTACGCCGCGCTTCCGCCCATATGCGATCTGCCCCTGTACCGCCGCCTTGTAGGTCCGGTCGAGCAGTGTATTTTGGTAGGTCGGCATCACCAGAAGCGGCATGAGGTACTCGAACATGGACCCGGTCCAGGAGAGGAGGATCGGGTCGCCGCCGATGACGGTGAGCAGGCGTCCCAGGGAAAACCAGCTTTCCTGAGGGAGTTGCCCCTGGGCAATGGCCACGAAAGTGGCCAATCTCGCTTCCGAAGCCAGCAGGTCGTAGTAGCTGGTGTCGAGGCGTCGCTCGCCGACGTTATAGCCGATCGCCAGGAGACGACGCGCCTTGTCGAACAGGAAGCCAACCTCCATGCGTGCGAGTTCGCCGGATTCCAGCGCGAGGCGTTCTATGACTGCCATCCTTGTCCTGGCGCGTTGGCTTGCTTTGGTGATAAGTGGTCGAATGACGCCCAACCATTCCCTCTCTTCTAAGGTTGCGTCCGGGCCGAGGCGGTCCTCGATGGTCGGCAGCAGCTCCACGTCAAACCTTGCCAGTTGGCGAAGCGTTGGGATCTCATCCATGGAGGGGAACTCGCCGAATCCATTCGGAGGGGCCGACGAGAGACTCCATGGGGTGAGAAACGTCAGGTCATCAAGGGCGTCCTGGCATTGCCGGGCAAGGGCGCGCGCCCACCCTTTCACCCCGCTCTCAGAAATCCCGGAATCGGCATCGAGGCTCTCCACCACAGTCGCGGCGGATGCGCTCAGCCGGGCGAGGCGCCTTTGCGTCGTTATGAGCTTGGTTGGCCGGGAATCCAACGCGGACGTCAGGTCCTTCTGTAGTTGAGCGATCTGGGTCGGCGTGTCTCCTCCGGTCCCCCCGGCCATGTCCGCCAGAATCCCGAGTGTGTCGCTCAGCCCCTCAATCCATCGCGACCCCAGAATCTTTTGATCGGGAAGTGCCAGCAGGCCCGACCGCAAGGTCAGCAGATGACCTGCGAGGTTCCCGCTGTCCACGGTCGAGATGTATTTGGGTTCCAGTGGTTTCAGAGACTCCGTGTCGTACCAGTTGTAGAAATGGCCTCGGTGCTTTTCTAATCCCCCCATCGTGTGAAGTGCATTTTCCGTACGTTCGATGAGTTGTCGGGCCGAGATGTAACCAAAGTCGTAAGCGGATAAATTTGCAAGGAGCGCAAACCCCATGTTGGTGGGCGACGTGCGATGCGCGACCACGGGAGCGGAATGCTCTTGACAGTTATCAGGAGGCAGCCAATGATCTTGCGGGCCGACAAAGGCCTCGAAGAACGCCCAGGTCTTTCTGGAAAGTCTCCTGAGAAAGAGGGTCTGGTCAGCCGTTAGTCTTGCACTGGCCCGGGCTAGAGGCTTGCTGAGCCACCAGGCGATGGCAGGGGAGAAAAACCAGAGGCAAAGAATAGGCCCAGCCACGACTATCGCGTTCGGCATCGACAGCGCCAGATAAATCGTCGTGACAGTGGCGATGACCGGCGCGATCCACATCATCCGGCAGTAGCCGGCAAGGTCCGTGCGATGATGGCGATCTGAGTCGCTCGCGGGATTCCACTCCAGAAGTCGTTTGCGGGTGACCCCCATTCGCCAGGCCGTACGCACAATCGCATCGAGACTGAAATAGGCGTCGTAGGGAAGACAGGCGATAGTAAATAACCCCTGAGCGAAGTCTCTGCCGGCCGACCGCATTATGGCAGCCAGATGCTGGTTCAAAGACATATCCTCCGGTTTCTTAAACAGCTCCAGAAGAGACGCCATCCAGGGGGCAATGAGAAGGGCTCCGATTGCCGCCAGGGTCCATAGCCAGGGCGGGGACAAGACGGTCCAGCCGAGGAGAAGCAGCAGGGTCAACGCCGCCGAAACGAGGCTGCGCCGAAGATTGTCGAAGATCTTCCATCGGGAAAGTCCGGAGAGCGGATTCCTTTGGCGGCTTTTTTCGGGGCCAGGAACGCTCGGGAGAAGCCAGCGTGCAATCTGCCAATCCCCACGGATCCATCGGTGCCGCCGGCTCACGTCGGCATTGTAGTTGGATGGATATTCCTCATACAACTGAACATCGCTCAACAGCCCCGCCCGCGCGTAGCATCCTTCCACAAGGTCGTGGCTGAGGATCCGGTTCTCGGGAAACCGGCCTTTGAGAGCCCGCTCGAAGGTATCAACATCATAGATTCCCTTTCCAATGAACGATCCTTCATGAAAGAGGTCCTGGTAAACATCGGAGACGGCCCGCGTGTACGGGTCGATGCCCGGCTCACTCCCGAACAGTCGCGCGTACCGCGACCGGTTTGTGCCCGACAGGCTCATGGCTACGCGTGGCTGAAGAATGCAGTACCCTCCAACGACGCGCTCCTTGTCGGCGTCGTAGCGCGCACGATTCAGGGGATGCGCCATGGCGCCCACAAACTGCCATGCCGAGCCGCGCGGCAGTTGCGTATCCGTATCCAGCGTGATCACATATTTTACGTTCGATAGGATGTCCGTATGACCTACGATGAGGGAGAAGCAGTCCCCGGCGCTCCCATACGCCCCGCCGAGCAGAAGCGAATTCAGATCCGTAAGCTTGCCTCTCTTCCGCTCGTATCCCATCCAGAGGTTTTCCCGCGCATTCCATCGCCGCGGGCGATGAAACAGAAAGAATGTATCGCTTTTGGAGTCAGCATACTTTTTATTTAACGCTTCGATTTTCTCCCGGGCCAGCCGCAGCAAAGGTTCATCTTCCGGGATCGTTTCCTCGGATGCGTCCCGAAAATCCGTTGCCAGAGCGAAGCGCAGGTTTTCGTCCCGGTTCGCCAGAAACCGGACTTCAAGCCCCTCGGCCAAGGCTTCGATGTTTTGTACACTCGTGAGCATTGTCGGGATCACGACCAGCGTGCGCGATTCCGGCGGAATTCCTTTGGAAAAATCCATTCGTGGCAGCAGGTGCGGAGCCGCCGTTAACGTCGCGAGCCAGTTCACCAGGGCCACCGCAGGGTGACTCATGCACAAGAGTAAGAGGACGCCGATCAGCGCGAGGTCCCAGCCCCGTACCCCACCAGCCTGTGCCTTCATCAGCAACATCGCGGTTAAAACAGCCGTCATCAGCGTGATTGTGGACAGATAAAGGAGCAAGGGACTGCGGCCGATCCATTTCTGAATTGCCTGGGCGGCGGAACCACCTGCCCCCACCGCCTGTTCGAGTTGCGGCAGTCCCTTGTCGATCAGGTAGAACCCAACATGTGCCACCCGTTCGTCGGCGACTTTCCCGGCCGTGGCCTGGCGGGCCAATCGGATGGCTTCTCGGGCGACCTCGCTTTCAGATTGCTGACTTTTTTTGGAAATCGTTTCAACGACATGACGGTATCGGTCCCGGGTTGCAAAATCCATCATCCCATAAACGCCGCCAGGATCCTTACGCAGGGTCCGCTCGACAACACTCATGGTTTCGATAAACTCGTGCCAGTCCATCGCCCCGAGAAACCGGAGGCTCCCGATGCTGTTGCTCATGGAGACCTGATCGGCGGCCTGTTGCCGGTTCTCCGCCTGCACCAACTGCTCAATGGTCAGGCCCAACTCGGCGAGACGCTGCTCCATCCAGGAGACCGGCAAGGCCAGGGTTGTGCTCTGTCCCTGCAGCCGGCGCGCAAATTCGGCGACAAACGAACCCCTCATCGGCGGGTTCGACCGCGCCATGTCAGCGATCGCCAGAATCAGGCTCTTCGGGTCCTTTTCCGCGATCTCCATCATCTGGTCCGCCCAGGTATCGGCGAGGTCTCGGTCGATTCGGCCCACAGTGATCCGGCCGGCAACGCGTCTGAGATTCTCGATCAGGGTCAGGCGAAGCATGATGGGGATCGCCCACAGTTCGCCCAACTTCAGTTCGGTTACCGTCTGGTAGGCGGCGACGAAGCTGCTGAGACTATTCGGATCTATCCGGCCATCACCGTGAGAAATAATCTCCAGCGCAATGTCGTACACGCGTGGAAGTCCGGCCGATGGGCCGTTTTGCAGGCGCGGCAGTTCCAGACTGTACTCCTTTGGCAAGTGTCTCCGGGTGGTTCGAATCTGTTCTTCAACCAAATAGAAGTTGTCGAGCAACCATTCCCCGGCCGGCACAATCCGGCGGTTGGCCTCAACTGCCGCTTTCAACAGGCTGCGCGCTCTAATCAGGATCTCTTCATTCTGAGCCAGACGCGTCAGAAGTCGGGCCGAAGGGCGTCGCAAACTCAGCTTGTGCGAGTCCGCCAGCTTAATGGCGTGCCGCTTCATCTGTTCCGTGCTGAACAGTTCTGCCCGAAGCGGCGGCTCGTCGTCGGTGTGCGCTTGTGTCAGGTTGGTTCTGCCGATGCGCGCCATCAAATCGAACAGCGTCCGGACAATCCTCTTGCCGCTCACCCTCACTCGTGGTATCTCCTTGTTATGACATGCTATGCGCTGAAAATACTATACGACCTGATAGGGCTTAAAGGGGACCCTCTGTTCCTGCGACAAGCTTGTTCAGGTTGTCCACATAGCCTTTGTGATGTTTCCAACAATGAAAACCGATCGTATTCGCTGTCATGACCGGTTCCAATGTGTTATCAATCCCAGCGCCCAGAGAATGATGAGAATCACAAATAGGGTCCAAAGCATGGTCTCCATTCAAAAGCCGCTGCCAAAATCTTTTTAGGAGATGCCGGCGCATCATACGACCGCTTTTACTTCGAAAGTGTCCATCGACAGCCGAAGTAAAGTGAGCGGCCGTTTTCATCCTCCGTGCTCTGGAAAGTGTCCAGTACCCACATTTCATTTGTGTATGGGCACAACCATACATGATCAGCCTCCATCGCAGAGCCACTGGGATAACCATTAGAGCTAAGAATAGCTTTACTTAAGTCATCGTTTGTCTATGGAAGGCTCTTGCCTATCAGGTACCTCCACCGTCTCAGAGTTTGCTCCCATATTCAGTCCGTCCCAAGCTCCTGTGGCCACCGCCGTATTCAACCATCATCAGGTGACAATAATAATCCACGGGTGCCCCACCCATTTTATCTACTTTGTTAAATTTCTTCATGTATGAATCTGCGTTTTCTCATACACATTCTGACATTATATACTCTATCTACCTGATCGGGATGAATCAATAAGATGAATCATGTATTCTGTCTGTATCTAAATCCGTGAGTTGTATTTGTTGACAGCATTCCGCACGTACCGGAGAGGTAAAAATCGAGCCGATGGTTACTTCACCACCGATTATCCACGTAAAATGAAGCACCGGGAGAGCATTTGAAGCCAAGGAACGCGGTGATGTTCTTATTGCATGCATACCTCTCCCGGAGTTCCAGCCCTTTGATCACTCCTTTCCCTTGGACGTGGCTGAGCCCGAGAGAGTCGCGGAAAAACGCTTCATGGCGAAACGCTCGAATCTCGATTTTTGAGTTTTTTTTGAAAAAATCCTTTCCCCGCATCCCCATTAAAGGAATTGCAAAGATTGCAACTATCCAGAAATCCAACCATCTATCCCTCCTAAGAAAGATTTTCTATCTGAATCTTATCGTTATCTTTAACCTTACCCTGCTCTATTTTGCCTTAATTTGTGGATCTCTTTGTTCATGCTCCTTGCATGAAGGGATTTCTTCGCCAGTTTTGGCAAAGCCAATACCGCCACAATGGCGCCACCAATGAGAGAAGAATAAAAAATCAAGGCGGTAATAGATATCTGAAATTCCCAGTTCAAAAACTTGAAATCCAGAGGCATACTGTTTTGTATAGCCGTGATGATGATTATCAGTAGAAGCAAAAAGGTGATGATTAATGAAAAATACATGATTATCCCTCCTCTAAATCCGTGTCCTTTTCTAGGGCTGCCGAGCAAGGTGCCAACCTACTATATTAAAATATCCAAGCTTCGTGCCAGGGTGGATAAATGCAGCGCCATTTGATTTAACCTTTTGATTTAATAATGAATATTGAAAATGCGAAACGTCGGTGGGAAGGTCCGTTGACGCGAAACAGTGGTCATATATGGTAGGTGGTCAGATATGACCACGGCCTTGGCATCCTTTCGGTAAAATGAACTCTGTCCATACCATAAGGAGGGCATTACATGTGCTTACCTGGAGTTAAAGACCCTAAGGATTGCAGTACAACCTTGAGGAGGTAACATACTGAAATAGTATATCTGGTGCTTGGCTTTGAGTTACTGATTTATCTGGTACCATTGAAGTTTTCGGCCAGCAGCTAAATGTGCTACTTTGACCTGTTCTGCTTCTCCGGTAGTGTTATCTCGAAGGTGGCGCCTTCGCCGGGGGTGCCCCGGGCCGTGATGTTCCCTCCGTGCCGTTCGACGATTTTCTTGCAGATGGCAAGGCCCATCCCGACTCCTTCGTATCCGGCACCGCGGCCGTGGAGCCTTTCGAAGGGTTGAAAGATCCTTGCCACGTGAGTATTTTTAAACCCGATGCCGTTGTCTTCGACATAGATCCTGTACAGCGAATCGCTCGAGCCTTCATCAACATCGTCCTGGCAGAATATCCTGACCAGCGGCGCCTTGGCCGGCCCGGCAAATTTGAGGGCATTCCCGATCAGGTTCTGAAAGAGCTGCTCCATTTGAAGGGGGTCGGCCTCGATCCTGGGAAGTTTTTCCACCTCCACCTTTGCCCGGGTCCTCTCAATCTGAAATTCGAGCGTGACAAGGACATCTTTCAATACCTTGTCGAGCTCGACGGGACTGAAGGGCCGGGCCTTGCTGCCCACCCGGGAATATTCCAGAAGCCCGTTGATGAGCTGCCGCATCCTTTTTGCGGCGCCTTGTATGCGTTCAAGGTAGTCGAGCCCCTGCTCGTTGAGTGACCCCCTGTGCCTGGAGGTGAGCATTTCTGCAAAAGAGCTCACCTTGCGGAGGGGTTCCTGAAGGTCGTGGGAAGCAATATAGGCGAAATCCTGAAGATCCTTGACTTGTTCTCGAAGCCGGCGGTTCAAAAGGCCAAGCTCCTGTTCCGCCTTTTTTATCTCGGTGATGTCCACAAGTGTCAACCGCCAGCTTTGGTGCTCTTGGTTTTTGTCGGACTTGTACGAGGCGTCCATGCGCACATGGACGGGCACACCCTCCTTGCCCAGGAGCCGCAGTTTGGCGGGTCCCGCTCGCTGACGGGCGGCATGCCCTTCCAGAAAAGAAAAGTAGATGGAAAGGTCCTCCTTGTATATCCAGAGCATGAAAGAATTCCCAGGCAGGAATGCATCCTGCCCCTTGAGCATTCGATAGGCCTCCTGGTTGGCCCTCTCGATAATGCCTTTTTTATTCAGGGTCACATAGGCGACCGGCGCGGAGTCATAGAGTTCGAAAAACTCGTCTCGAAACGCCTCGGCCTCGGACTTCGCACGCCGCAGCTCTTCGTTTTGGATCTCCAGTTCCACCTGATGGACTTCCAGTTCATGGACCAGGGACAGAAAATCCATGCCGTCGACAGCTGCGGTTTTTCTGCCGGGTGCCTTGAGAAGCTCCTCGGCTATTTCCCGCAGGATCTCAAAACGACCATCCGCCCTGAAATCATCAGCCATTACTTTTCTCCTGCGAGCGGGTTTTTTAAATTGCCGGTCGCATCTTCGATGGCAAGAAGTATGCTGAGGTCTTGGCCTTCCTCCTTCCGAAGCATGCGGGCGTTCAGCAGAAGCCGCTTGAATCCGACTTCCGGAAACGAATGCTCCACGATGTAATCCTGAAACTTCTCGTCCTTTTTGATGATCTCGTCCAGGAGCTTTCGCAGCCGGGGGATGTCCCACTGGCCCTTTCCAAGCTCGAAGAGCGATTTTCCCTCCGTAACCTCCGGGGCGGTTCGAAAACTCTCGTAAAAGCTGCGGTTGGCCGTGATCACCCGCATTCGGCTGTCGAGCACCAGGAGGGATTCCCGTACCGTCTCCACGATATTCCGGGCGAATCGCCTCTCCGCGCTGATTTCCCTTTCACTCATTTCCTTCAGCTCCTCCTGAGCCCTTTTCTGGGTGTCGATGTTGATAAAGGTCAGCACCACCCCTTCCAGTATGTGTTTGTCCGGGCGGTAAACCATAATGCGCATGGCATACCACTGCCCGTCTTTGGTGCGGACCTCTTCGTCGACGTTGTAGAGCTTTTCAAGAACCTGGCGGGCCTTTTCCTCGATGTTGCCGTATTCCAGGTTGTGGGAGATATGGGCGATGGGGCGGCCCACGTCGGAGTCGATCAAGTTGAGCAGCCGGCCCGCCTCCGGGGTAAACCGCCTCACCTTGAGGTTTTTGTCTAAAAACACGATGGCGATCCGGGTGTTGTTGAGCACAATATTGGTGGATTTGTAGGCCTCTCTGATCTCCTCTATCTTGTTCAGGAGCTCGCTGTTCACGGTGTTGAGTTCTTCATTCAGGGACTGGAGCTCCTCTCTGGAGGACTCCAGTTCCTCGTTGGAGGACTGGAGTTCCTCATTGGACGAGAGCAGCTCCTCGTTGGTGGATTTGAGCTCCTCACTGTAGGTCTGGGTTTCCTCTACGGCGTTTCGATAGTCCTGCTGCATCCGCATGAGCTCCTTCTCGAGCTCCGCCACCCTTTCCGATTCCTCCCCGGCGGGCCGGCGGCCCTGGCGGGTGAATTCCGTCGTTTCCGGCTGGTCCGAGAAAACGACCATTCGGCAGTTCTCGAGCGGCGGTTCGCTCAAGTGCCGCACAATGAGGTCGATCTGCTGAATCCCGCCGTTGTTTTTGACCCGCACCGCGGCCTTGCGGATCTCCCTGTGCTCGCGATTCACCTCCCGCAGGGCGGCAAGCAGCGGAAAGCGCAGCCCTTCCCGGGCCATGTCCGCCACCTGCAGGCTGGCCGACCCGGGGGCAGGCTCCAGGTATTTGCCCGTACGCCCGTGAACGTAAAGAATCTCGCCTTCCCTGCCGACAATCACGCAAGCGGGCGTGTATTCTTCCAAAAGCACCTTGGCCGCGGCATGGCCGACGCTTAGACGGTTGGGCTTCGGCTTTTCCGCGGCATGCCCGGCGTCTTCGGATCTTGCGAGCCTTTCCCCTCCCGTGGGGAAACGCACGGTCGGACGTATAGTGTGGTTTTTCTTTCTGAAGATTCTGAATTTCCTGTCCACCGGCTCGAAATGATCATGGAACCGGCCCACCCCCTCCGAGGGGCCGAGAAACAAAACGCCCTCGTCCCGAAGCGCGTAGTGAAAAAGCGGTATGAGCCGCTGCTGGGCCTCGGGCTTGAGGTAGATCAGGAGGTTTCGGCAGACGAGAAGATCCAGGTTCATAAACGGCGGGTCTGCCAGGAGGTTCTGTTCGGCAAAGGTCACGAACTGGCGGATCTCATCCTTCACCCTGTAGCGGCCTTGCTCCTGTGTGAAAAACCGATCGAGCCGTTCGGGACCGACGTCTGCTGCGATATTTTGCACGTAGGACCCCCGGCGCGCCGTTTCAATGGCCGCGGCATCCAGGTCCGTGCCGAAGATCTGCAGATCCCGCGAGACATCCTGTTCATCGAGATACTCTTTGATAAGGATGGCCACGGAATAGACTTCCTCCCCGGTGGAGCAGCCGGGTATCCACACCCTGAATGCCTCACGCCCTTCCCTGGAAATCAGGTCCGGGAGCACCTCCTTTTTCAGGAAGGAAAACACTTCCGGGTCGCGGAAAAAGACCGTGACCCCTATGAGGAGGTCCCGAAAGAGGGCCTCCACTTCCTTGGGCTCCCGGTGCAGTGTTTCGAGGTATTCGGACGTATTACGGCTGTGCGTGATGGTCATCCGCCGCTTGATGCGCCGGATCACGGTGTTTTCCTTGTACATGGAAAAGTCATTGCGAGTGCGGTTGGCCACGAAGGAAAGGATTCGCTTCAGGGGGAGGGTTTCCTCTTCCTCTTCACGCGCCTTTTTGCCGGCATACTGTTTGAAATATTGGATCAGACGCTCGGGAATCTCGGGAGGGGGGGACACAAAGTCAATCAGGCCGGTTTTGATGGCACTCTCGGGCATGCCCGCGTATTTGGCGGTCTCCGGAGTTTGAGCAACCGTCAGGCCGTCTTTTTCCTTGATGAGCCGCAGGCCCTGCGTGCCGTCCGTCCCGGTGCCGGATAAGACCACGCATGCGGAAAATTCCCCCAAGTCTTCGGCAAGGTTCCTGAAAAAGAGATCGATCGGCATGTGGAGCTTGGATTTGCCGGGCCTTTCCTGGAGGTAAAAGACTCCGCTCTTCAAAACCGCATCGCGATTGGAGGGAGGCAGATAGGCCGTATCGGGCTCCGGTTGCATGCCGTCTTCAATGAGCTTCATGGGAATTTTAGATTTTCTCCCGATGAGCTCAGGCAGCATGCTTTCCCGATCCGGATCCATATGGCTGATCACCACGAACGCAAGACCGCTGTCGGGCGGAACGGCGCTGAAAAATGATTCAAGCGCATCCAGGCCTCCTGCCGAGGCCCCGATGCCCACTATGGGGAATCTCCCCTCAGGCGCCTCCTGGTCCTTCCCTTTGGAAGCGTTGCGGTTTCGCGACTCGCTTTCAGAAGCCTGGGACTCGACAGGGTTTTCGGGAGCAGCCCGATTTTCTTCCCGACCGGCCGGCTTCCGGCCCGGATTCCCGCTCTTCTCTCTATCCTTGCCTGCCATCGCCTCTCCTCGGAAATGTCGAATGCGGAGATGTCGTAGATGTCGTTCAAATTTATCGTTCCCGGTCCCATAACATCCAAGAGTGAATGATACCGATAGTATTCCTAAAAGACGCCAGAATTAAAACCAATCGTGAATTTCTCGGAATTTGTTGGATTCAAGAATACTTGCATGATGGTAGCCAGATAATCAAGTCAAATATTGTATTGATATTCTGAAGAAATTCGTATAGTGGGTATGCACTTTACTCAACCGGCCACAAGATGTAGCATGTGCTCATAGAAGAGCCAAGGCATCCGATTTCGGGCATAGATTATCCTGAAACATTTCAGGATTTTGATAAATGGTTTACCAGCGAAAACGCTTGCCTTGAGTATATCGCGAAACTTCGATGGCCGGAAGGCTTCACTTGTCCCGGTTGTGGGGAAAAAACTGATAAGCCATTCCTGATGGGGCGTGGTCTTTTCCTCTGTCGGAAATGCAAACGCCAAACGTCCATCTCCGCTGGAACTTTGTTTCATGGGAGTCACAAACCGCTTCGGACTTGGTTCCTTGCCATGTGGTTTGTCACGAGTCAGAAACATGGAGCCAGTGCTCTTGGATTGAAGAGGGTCCTTGGTCTTGGCAGCTATAATACTGCCTGGAATTGGCTTCACAAACTGCGCCGTGCAATGGTGCGCCCCGGACGGGATCAATTGTCCGGAGAGGTTGAAGTTGACGAAACATACGTCGGGGGGGTTGGGACGAAGGTCCGTGGCCGGGGTGCTAAACGGAAGACGATCGTTGCAATAGCTGCGGAAGTGCGTGGTCGTGGCCCGGGTAGAATTCGTATGGCAAAGATTCCCGACTTGTCGGCGCCAAGTCTTCGGCGATTCGTCGAATATAATGTGCAAAGAGGAGCCGTTCTTCGAACGGATGGCTGGTCTGGGTATAACGGTATAGAGGTGATGGGGTACAAACATACTGTGATAAATATCTCCGATAGCGGAGATCCGGCTCACGTTGTTATGCCGCGGGTTCATAGGGTCGCATCCTTACTTGACCGATGGTGGCTTGGTATTCATCAAGGCGCTATCAGACCATCACATCTGGGTTACTACCTCGACGAATTTACGTTCAGATTCAACCGGCGTACATCTAAAGCACGTGGTCTACTATTCTATCGCCTAATGGAGCAGGCTGTGGATTGTCATCTTGTGCCACGTAAAATGATTATAGGTGGCCAATCACAACATGTGGTGGATGGTTGAGTGAACTGCATACCGACTATTCGTATTTCAAATATTCAACATAAGTATAATAATTGAGTCTCATCACAGTTCAGATCTCATTTACTATTCTTGATTTATCGACCCATGCACTGCGAAGTCTACTGATTCTATCAAGCAACCGGAAACTATTAATGTAAACGAGCGCTGATGGTTGTCTTGTACGGTCTGAGATTCATCATGTTTTACTGTCGAATTTTACCGCACGGGAACGAGCTGCTGACCAAAAGATTCCGTCAAATGCGACATCGGATTGAGACCACATTTGTAAAAGTATTAATCACTTACCCCCACGCCTGTCAGCCCCGCCCGAAATTCCTTGGGATTGGTTTTATATGACCATTGGTTATATGTGACCCCGAAATTCGCGAATAATTATAGTAGGCCTGTGAGTATTTTCTAAGCCAGTTCTGCCTATAAATCAGCATGATGCGATATATAAATCCAATTTTTGAGATTTGGCATGAAGTTTGGATTAACAATACATATACCCCCCCCAATTTCTTTTTTGGGTGGCTTTCACTTAAGTGATGCGGCCGCTCGTTCGCAGTGAAATAGGCTCGTATTCATTTAGACCAAAAAGTGCCATTGGATGCTGAGCCAGCTTCGGTATAGACCGGCAAGCTTTGATTATGGACCGTTGTTCGCAAAATGTAATGTGGTGAGATATTGCGAAGTGTCCCTCCCTAAATTGGTTTTAACATGGATGGGCACTAATAAATTTTTGCTACGATGTTAATACGCTGACCGGAACTATTCTTAGCGTCTATTTTAATTGGGGTCAAACTGCAATAGCAGTTTCGCCAGGAAAGAAATTGATTTCGACATTTCAAGAATGCGACCATTATGATTGTCTTTAGAATCACCATGAATGTCATCCCGAAAAAGCAGCTGGAAATCATGCAAACCCTTCTGGCCATGATCGAACCGACGGCAAAGAAGCCAGGTTGCTTAAGTTTCGGCGTTTTTAGCGATATCGAAGACAAAAACCGTTTCAGCCTGCTGGGGGAGTGGGAAACCCGTAAAGACCTGGATTGTCATCTAGCATCTCAACAGTTCAGTGTTCTGTTGGGAACAAAAGCGCTTTTATGTGAGCCGCTGGAAATTCAGATATATACGGTTTCGCGTTCAGAGGGAATGGATGCCATTTACATGGCCAGAAATAAGAATCAGAGACAATAAAAGATATAGTATTTCCCCGACAGGGGGGCAGCCGGATTCGATTCTGTTTTTATCGGCATCGAGACGCCGGATGCGAACAGTCTCACCGAGTGCTGCAAAATACAAAACCAAAACAGGTACCTGCTCAAAGATGTCAAAACAATTCACCGTTCAGGATTGTAGGTGATGGGCGGTTTCATTGTAGGCTTCCACAGTGATCCGCCCTCGATCTTTCAACACAAGATCATTCATTCAGAAACGCGGCCCTCCCGGGACCCGGTTGTTTAAGCGCCTTGCGCGGGAAGGGCGCGTATGCACGGAGTTACCCGGAGACAACGTGGATGGCCGGATCAATATCATCACGGCCATGGGCCTGGATAAGCTGATTTATGGTTATCGCGCCATCATCTAACAGATCTATTCGCCCTTAAATATAACCAGCGGGTCAGACGCCATTTGAGGGAACTCAAAGCGCCGACGACAACTTTCGCCGATGCGAGGTCCATATTCTTGAAGCAGGGTAAGCAATGATCCCTTGAAACCCAGAGGCATTCGTCTCGAACAATCAAACATCGATGAAATCCATGGTCTTAAAAAATCAAGGAGGTACGCTATGACTGAATGGAATCAACCCCAAGGGGGATCACCCCCGACGCTCGAAGAAGTCTTGGGGAATATTCGTCAGCAATTTAAAAGACTTAAGGTCGGTCCGGTCCTGATCGTCGCCGCCGTTGCGGTGGTGGTTCTAGTGTGGACCGCGTGGTTCACCGTCCAGCCTGAGGAGACGGGGATCGTGCAGCGCTTCGGGAAAGTCCAGCGCACGGCTGGTCCGGGACTTCATTTCAAGCTGCCGTTGGGAATCGAACAGGTCCGTCTGCTTCCCACGGCCCGCGTACTCAAAGAGGAGTTCGGCTTTAGGACGGTGTCGGCCGTTCCAGGCCAAAAGACCCACTATGATCCGCGAAGCGTCTACAAAGACGAGTCGCTGATGCTCACCGGAGATTTAAATGTCATCGACGTCCAGTGGATTATCCAGTATCGCATCGAAGACCCGATCCGTTATTTGTTCCAGGTGCGCGACACACCGAAAACGATCCGAGATACCAGCGAGGCGGTTATGCGCCGGGCGGTCGGAAACCGGCTGGGAAGCGATGTGCTGACCACCGGACGGGTGGCGGTGGCCAGTGAAGCAAAAAATGAGATCCAGAAAATCCTGACGGAGTATGAGTCCGGCGTACGTTTGGTTACCGTGGAACTTCAGGATGTGACCCCGCCGGATACCGTAAAACCGGCCTTCAATGAAGTCAACGAGTCTCGTCAGGATAAGGAGCGGACGATCAATAAGGCCCAGGAGCAGGCCAACCGGGAAATTCCCAAGGCCCGGGGCGTGGCCGTGCAACAAGTCAGCGAGGCCGAAGGGTACGCCATTGAGCGCGTCAATCGGGCCGAGGGCGAGGCGACCCGTTTCGAGGCCATTTTAGGAAACTACCAGGGGGCGCCGCAGGTCACGCGCCGGCGGCTGTACCTGGAGGCCATGACGGGTTTGCTGGAGGAGATGAAGGGTCTCTATATAGTGGATCAGGACCAGAAGGCCATGGTGCCCTGGCTCCCACTGGAGTCCGGGGCGCAACCATCAGCGGAAGGGAGGAA
>Ga0272443_10001479_pt1 | contig 34010 bp, 32 predicted proteins | sample SSMAcet12_FD_193581 | JGI IMG/M metagenome (GOLD analysis project Ga0272443, IMG submission 193581) | Marine sediment archaeal communities from Little Sippewissett salt marsh, Falmouth, MA, United States - SSM-Acet-12 | ecosystem: Environmental > Aquatic > Marine > Wetlands > Sediment ... | reverse complement strand
TGATCCCCAGCCGGAGCAGGGTGATCAGCAGCAGCATGGTCGGAAAAGAGCTGAACTCCATGGGCTGGCGGATGTACATTGTGATCATGATCACGCCAATGGAGATCGCCAGATTCAGCGCAATCAATAAATCCAGCACAAATGCCGGCAGGGGTATGATCATCAAAATGATGATCCCCACCAGGGCAACTGCTAGCGCTGCGTCCTGGGAGTCCAGCAGGGTTTTCCAGCTAAATTCTCGGCGTGACACGGTCGTCGTTGCCATATCAGTGATACCTCTGTTTCCCTTCCATGCGGTAGATATAAGCTAGGAGTTCCGCCATGGCGACATAGAGCTCAGGCGGTATTTCCTGGTCGATCCCAACAGAATAGAATAACGCCCGGGCAAGAGGGATGTTCTGGGTAACCGGAATCCCTTGTTCCTGGGCAATCTGGACGATCCGTTCCGCGATCTTATATTCCCCTTTCGCCAGCACTACTGGAGCGTTCATTATCTCTGGGTCATATTTCACCGCGATCGCCAGATGGGTTGGGTTGGTAATGATCACATCCGCTTCCGGTACCCTGGACATCATGCGCCTTTGAGCCATTCGCATTCGCTCGCGGCGAATTCGCCCCTTCACTAGGGGATCACCTTCCCGCTGCTTGATTTCCTCTTTGACCTCCTCTTTGGTCATCCGCAGGGAGCGCGTGTGCTGCCAGCGCTGATACATGTAATCCGCCGCTGCCAGCAGAATATAGGCGCCTCCCACCCGGAGGATCAGGCTGAACGAGAGCTTCACCCAGGTTGCCTGGGCAGCAGCAAAATCCATCCCGATCAAACCCAGCAGGTCCTGAAGATGTTTCTTGACGAATCCATATGCGACCCAGGCGATGACTGTGAGCTTAAGGATCGACTTCACCAGCTCGACGAGGCCCTGGGCGGAGAATATTCGCTTAAAACCCTGGGCAGGGTTAATCCGTTTCAGATCGAATCCCAATCTCTTATGAGCGAATAAAAAGCCAGTTTGGACCAAAGACACCACAACACCAACCAACAGCAGTCCGCTGACGAATATACCCACTGTGGGACCAATCTGAGCCAGGTTTGAAACCATGACTTCAAACAGCCAGGCTCCATCGAGAGACGCAGGGGGATTCATGATCCTCGACCAATTAAACAATCCCTGCATATCCGCCAGCATACGTTTTCCCATCAACTGAAGAAGCCACCCACCAAGCAGCAAGGCAGCGGCGGCGTTCAGCTCCCTGCTGTAAGCGATATTGCCTTCTTCTCTTGCTTCCTGGATCCGTCGGGGTGTTGGATCCTCTGTCCTGTTTGATGGCATAGGTTTACCTGACCAGCAGTTCTAAAGACCACTTTGCAGATGATTGATACAAGTCCTCAAGGATGGGCAGCAGGGAACTGATCGTGATCATCAGCGCAAACATTCCCAAGCCCACGCGCAGTGGAATGCCCAGGAAAAAGACCTGGATTTGAGGAGCGACCCGGGCCAGCAGGCCCAGGCTGATATTGGTGAACATAATGGCCGCTACGATCGGCAGAGACATCTGGACTCCTGCCGTGATCAAGCTTGCCACCAGGGTGACCACCTTTTCAACTGAGATCTCCGGGATGGGGCCGCCCAGCGGGAGAATCTCAAATGTGCGCTGCAGCGCGATCAGGAAAAGGTGATGCCCGTTGATCAGCACAAAGAACGTCACGCCGACCATATAAAATAGATTAGTCATCGGTGAGCCTTTGGTCTCAAAAGCGGGATTGATGATCTTGGCGGCAAAGAAACCACTTGAGAGGCCCATCATTTCACCGGCGATCTCGAGAGCTTTGAACACCATTTCAGCCGCGAAACCTGCCAGGGTCCCGATCAACAGCTGTTCTCCAATCGCAAATCCAAAGGGGATGATCCCCCAGGGCTCAGATTCCGGCGGGAGGAGCTGCCAGGGGACCAGCACGATGGTCAATAAGATCCCCAGGCCGATCTTGATCTGGTTGGGAATCATCTGACCACCAAGGGCAGGGATCTTGACCAGAATCGCCAGGGTCCGTGTCAGTGCCAGAATGAAAAGCTGTGTTTGTGCTACCGATACGATCATTAATCAAGGCGCCGTAAGCGGCTATCCTCCTAGAATAAGGATACTTGCTGGCTTTCTTACTGTCAGTAAAGGGGCAATAAAGCCAATCTAAAGATCACATAAAAACCCAATTTCCCCCTACAGTTCCTGATTTTTCTGCCGATAACAATGAGTTTATACCGGCCGTTGATGATCAACCCGCATCCGCTCTTGCCGCGCGCTCTCCCCCATTCCTGATCTCTTCCAGCCGTTTCTCTTGCTCGATGGCTTCAAACATTCGCCTCTTCAATACCTGGAAACTATCCTCGTTGAGCCCCAGGATCTGGAAAACGCCATCTCCAATAAACCGGCCTTCCAGATGCGTCAAACCATCCCCAATCGCCGGCGTCAGCGCATTGGCAATATTGACGATCGCAACCAGTTTCCGGTGGGCCGAGGACAGTGATGGCATATGGTGGAAGCGGATCCCATCGACCAGGTTAGGCGGCAGGTTCCATTTTTCAGCCATCAGCCCGCCGATCATAGCGTGGTCCAGTCCGAACAGTTCTTCCTCGATTTCCCAGAGATGCTTGTTCTTCTTCTGGGTGAGATCAAGAATGATCTGGTAATCTTCCAGGATATATTGGTCCAGCATCAGTTTTCCCATATCATGCAGCAGTCCGGCCGTATATGCGTCTTCCGGGTCCGGATAGGAAATGATCCGGGCAATCAGGTCAGAATATCTGGCAGTGATCAAGGAATGCTCCCAAAGCACGCCTTTTTCCAGCTTGTAACCCATCAGCCGCCTGGAAAGAGGTCCATTCGAGAAAGATTTAAGTGCCAGAGATCGAACACGTTTAAAGCCCAGGCGGACAACGGCTGTTTCTATGCTGGAACAGGTAACGCGGTACCCCATTGCGGCTGAGTTTGCCATTGAGATCACATCCGCAGCCAGAGCTTGATCTGTTTTGATCACATCAATGACCTGCTGGGCTGTCGCTTCCGGATTCTCAACAATCTTGAGAATTGCCTGAGACGTGGTAGGAAGCGGTTTTAACCTTCGGACGCTTGAAAGTATCTCCTGGATCCTTCCTGAAAATGGGGGGGACGAGTTATATTGGAACATTATCTACCTAATCAGTATGCTGAGGTTATTGAATATCCCTGATGTGAAAGCCAGGATCTGCTGCCCCATCCAGCTTCCAAACAGGACAAAGACCAATATGGTCCCCAGAATCTTTGGCACAAAAGTCAGGGTGACCTCATTGATCTGAGTGGCTGCTTGCAGCAGGCTGACCAATGAGCCGATAATCAGGCTGACCAGCAATACGGGTCCCGTCACCAGAAGGGCAACTCTTAAGGCATCCTGCGCAAATACAACAAGGTTCGCTTCGTTCATAGTTAGAAAAAACTCATCGCCAGGGAACGTGTAAGCAGATACCAACCATCCACCATGATAAATAACAGCACCTTAAAGGGCAGTGAGATCAAGGAGGGCGGCAGCATCATCATCCCCATGGCCAACAAAATACTGGAAATGATCAAATCGATCACCAGGAAGGGAACATAGAGGGCGAACCCCATAATAAATGCGGCTCGGAGTTCACTGATCACAAATGCGGGCAGGAGGACAACCGTGGGGATATCATCCAGCGTTTCTGGGCGCTCCTGGCCGTCCAGCCCCATGAAAAGCTCCAGGTCTTCTTCCCGAACCTGGGAAAACATGAAATTCCTCACAGGAGCGACAGCGGTTTCCACCGCCTTTTCCTGATCCATTTCTCCCGCCAGGTAGGGCTCGATCGCCTGAGCATTCACTTCCTGGTAAACGGGGGTCATAATGAAAAAGGTCAGCAGCAGGGCGAGCCCGACGACCACCTGGTTAGGCGGTATGGTTGGGGTGCCGATTGCGCTCCGCACCATGGACAGAACGATCACGATCCTGGTGAAGGAAGTCGCAAGAATGAGAATCGCCGGAGCAAGGGACAGGACCGTCAGCAAGACAAGCAGTTGAATGCCGGTGCTGACCTGTTCCGGATCTTCCGCTGAGCCGACGGTTAGCGTCACCCCAGGAGCCTGGAAACCTTCACTCCCCACACACCCTGTCAGCAGCAAAGCGGCCAGGGCGATCAGCACCAGCGCGATCCGCTTTTTGGTCTCACTCTTCACGGGCCTGCTCCTCTTCACTTCTGCCGAATTTACTTTTGAGAGTTTCCCGCAAAATCTGGGGGAACTCCGTCGGAGGGGTCTCATCTCGATATGATTGGATGATCTCCTGGGGAAGTTCCACTTCCGACAAATGGGTCAAGCTGGCATCCGTCGCCCCGATCAGCATCACACCATCATGGACCTTGATCAAATGAAGAGACTGCTGGGGTGAAAGCTTTAAGGTCTCCAGCACTGAGAGCTGGGAAGATCCCTCTGAGCCCTTCCGCTTACTGAACTTCTGGAGAAGCTGATAAAACACGTAGATCAGGAATAAAACGATCCCGAATTTGATGATCACATCCACTAACAAACCCAATGTGCCAGGCTGTCCAGCGGTTTCTCCAGTTTCAGAAAAGGCGCCAGTGCTGCCCCTGCTGAACACAGCAATCATACTGATAAAAAGCAGGGCAACCACACCAATGAACCAGGGGACTGCTGGATGCTTTTTGATCTGGTCCCTGAATCTCGACCACATTTTTTTCATCTTCAGTTATTTCCAAGAATGGATGGTGAGGCAACGATCTTTGTGATGCGAACCCCAAAGTTATCATCTACCACGACCACCTCACCCATTGCGATCAAATAATCATTGACATAAATATCCACCGGGTCACCTGCGATCCTGTTCAATTCGATCACAGATCCTTTTTCCAGGGAGAGGATTTCCTGAACAGTCATCTGGCTGCGGCCCAGCTCGACCGATACCTTGATGGGAACATCAACGATCATCTCGTAGTTGATCTTATTCAAATCTCCCATAGAATATGATTTCACGGGAGATTGAGTAGGGACAACGGGGTCCCCCGGATTTGACTGGGGAGGATCGTATGCCCTTTCCTCCTTCTGCGCAGGAGGCGCCTGGGGGGGATTGCTAGCAGGGGTAGGATTCACTCCGGCGCTGGTTGATTCCGGCATTTCCGATGCTCCCTGGTTTTCCTCATCATTAGTCAATTTGTTCAGCATATTTACCTCTCTTCGAACTGGTGGATAGAGCCCTGGGCTCAATCCACAATGGATACGATTTGGGCAATAATCCTCTTTCCCACCCGTCCAGCATGAGCGAGGAACCTTGTCCGGTTGACAATCTGCACTGTTAGTTGGTCATCCAGGAATCTTTCCAGGGGGATCACATCCCCCGGGCTGAGGTTCGCCAAATCACCAAGGCGCATGGTGGCATTTCCCAAAACAAGGCGGACGGGAAGATGGACCTTGGACAGGCGGTCAATCGAAGTTTCTTTTTGGACTACCTTCTCGGATTTCGCGCTTTTGGATGATAGCAGGGATTGGGGGCGGAGCAGCGGCGCAACTGGTTTGAGCATCTTAAAGGGTATGTAAATATTCATTGCCCCAGTCTCTTCATGAAGGCGCAGCTCAATGGAAATCAGCAGCACCCGCTCATTGCCCATGGTCATCTGGATCCAGTGGGTGTTGTTCGTGCTGTCCTCTAATTCCGGCTCCACATCGGTCAGTTTCTTCCAGGACTCCTTAATGTCATGGATGACCACTTTGGCAAAATCAACCAGAAGCATTTGATCGATCTTGGTGAGAGCTTCCTGTGTATGGATGCCTTCCGATTTGCCCCCCAGCCGCAGTTCCAGGATCACGTTATTGATATTGGGGGTGATGCTCATGATTATCAGTCCGGGCAGGGGATCCATGGTGATCATATGAAAGAGCTGGGAGGGATCCTGGCCCATCATCAAATCATGCAGCCGGCCCTGTTCCGTGTGCACCACCCTGGGCAGTTCTTCCATCATGTCATGGAGCCGGCCCTGTTCGGCATGGACCAGCCTGGGCTTAAGATTGGCTCTGAGGAAGGGAGGCAGTGACGTGCTAAGCCGTTCCGCCAGGTCCTCATGCATGATGCTGATCGCCCGCATCTGCTCCTGTGAAAACCGGTCAGGCGACCAAAAATTGAACGGCTGGATGGATTTCCCCTTACTGGAAACCTGTTTCGAAATATCCGTGGATCCGGGCGCGGTGGCAACCGCAACCCCGTCTTCACCTACCTCACCACTGATCAGGGCATCAATTTCATCTTGATTTAACATATCCCTCTCCGCATTGGCTTTATCACACCAACCTCTCTACACACCCGCTCCGCTCTCGGCAGCATCCTCTCCAGATCTGCCCGTTACTGGACGACAAACTCGGTAAAATAGATATTCATTACTGTGTAGTCCGCCAGGCGCTCATTCAGCAGGAGCTGAATCTCCTGCCGGATCATCTCTTTCCCATCAGCTGTGTACACATCCTCAAAGGTCTTGCTGGAGAATATCGAGATCAAGCTGTCATTGATAACCGGCAGCCTGGAGTTGACCTCCGCGTCGAATTCTTCCAGATAGTGGGTTTGTTCCTCATGTTCCAATTCCAGATAGCCGGGGTCTGTGGGAAGGAATTCCAGGACAATATTCACCCGGATATAGCGCCTTCCAGTCGGTTCCGCTAAGTTAATGATCTTAGTTCCTGTGTCATACATGATCCCGTGATCGCTGGCTTCTCCGGAGAGAAAGTCTTCCTCCCCAGAGCTCTCAGCCTCGGGCTCGGGTGAGCCTTCCCCCTCTGGCGGGGCTTCTTCCACCACCGGGTAGGTATACATCAAATAAAAAGGCTTTGGAAACGTATCGGGCGCGAAGATGATATAGGCCATTAAGAAATTAACGACCAGCGCCGGGATCAAGAAGACCAACAAGATGATCTTAAGAATGGGCGAGGAGAGAAATTTACTCATTGGTGTCGTTGCTCCTTAGATTCTACTCTTGAGATTCGGAAGAAGAGTTCTCCTGGAATAATTCCAAATTGATCATGTTTTCATCAGCGGGATAAATAACGATGATCTCCGCCCGGCTGTTCAGGTCCTTGTGCCGGGGCGTGTCATTTGGGAACAAGGGTTTGAACTCACCCCTACCGGCGGCAATCAGGCGTTCTGGCTCGACTCCTGCCTCGAGAAAATAATCAATCACGGTCATCGCCCTGGCAAGGGACAGTTCCCAGTTAGAGTCAAAATCGCTGGTATTGGGTTCCGTGTCATTGGTATGGCCAATCACACGGATATCATTCTCCAGATACAGGACCATATTCACAACTGTGTCGAGGACGGGATAAGCTTCTTCCAGCAATTCTGCTGAGCCGGGTTTGTATAGAAGGCTTTCAGAAACCGATATCAAGACACCTTCAATATTATTCTGGACGGAAACCATCCCGCCCATATTCTGTTGGGCCAGCATGCTGGTCAGCTGGCCCGCGACCTCCTGGGAGGTTGGCGGCGCGTTCGGGATGCCCGGGATAATGATCGGGGAAGGCTCTGCGTCATCCTCCAATCCTCCACCCAGATCGATCTGCGGGTTGATCACACCTTCACTGCTGCCGTTCGTAAATGCCACATTCAATCCTTCCGCCAGCTGCTTGTATTTCTGGATATCCACCTGGCTCATCGAATACAGGATCAAGAAAAGAACCATCAGCAGGGTCATGAAGTCAGAGTAGCTTACCATCCACCTTCCACTGTCACCACCATGGCTCATAGCTTATCTCCTATCCTAGTTCCCACTGGATTCCTCCTCACCCTGGCGATCTTTAGGAGGCATAAAGGCATTCAGTTTCTCACGCAGCATACGCGGATTCTCGCCAGCCTGGATGCCAAGGATGCCCTCGATCAGCAGTTCGCGATAGGCCACCTCTTCTTCAGTTTTCGTGACCAGCTTCCCGCCCAAAGGCAGGAAGAACACATTAGCGGAGAGCAGCCCCCACAGCGTTGCCAGGAAGGCAGCAGCGATCGCGTGGCCGAGCGAGCTTGGATCATCCAGCTGCTTGAGCACGTTGATCAACCCCATCACCGTACCGATAATGCCGAACGTAGGGGCATAGCCGCCCGCCCCATTCATCAGTTTGGCTCCCAGGGCATGGCGCTCCTTCATTTGAGCGATCTCGGTAGTGAGGATTTCCTTCACCTGGGGTGGGTCCACGCCATCAACAACCAGCATGAGACCTTTTTTGAGGAACGCGTCTGTCACGGTTTTGGTTTCATCCTCCAGGGCGAGCAGTCCGTCCCGGCGGGCTTTACCCGCCATTTCGATCAAAGAATTGATCACCTCGGCAGTCTCGAATTTATTGGTTTGAATGGCGACAAGGAAAAGCTTGGGAGCGCCCAGCATGACTTTAAACGGCGCGGATACCCCGGCTGCCATCAGGGACCCCATAAATGTAAGCAAGATCGCCTGTGGGTGGCCGAATAATTCCGCAGGCGACCCACCTTCAATGATGAGGACAGCAACGATGATTACGATTGTGCCAATGACACCTATGATGCTTCCTAGATCCATCGATCAATCCTTATGATTTCTTTTCTGAAGACAGTATGTTCACCTTGGCATGGAACTCGGCGACCCGCTGGATGATCACGTCCGGTGATTCCTCAACAACCAGCTTCACATCATTTTTGAATGTGATCACTGTATTCGGCGTTGCTTCGATCATCAGAATCAGGTCAGGATTGATAATCAGTTCCGAACCCCTCAAACGAGTGACTTTGATCATCTTCCATCCTTCTTTCCAAATCTTATTTAGGGGCACACTTGCTGGATTCCGGCAAAACACCTCGCTGCCCCATGTTCAGGACCACGGAGGCAACTCCAGCCTGTTCACACATGTGCCCAGCTTCAATTTAACATAAGGATTGATTGGAGTGAATAAATAGGATGTGAAAGATATGTAAAGAAAATCTTAAGAAGGTGGTCAGCGCGAATGGGGCAGCATGACGGTAAATTTCGTTCCCTTCCCCAAAACGCTGTCCACAGATATCTGTCCCCCGTGCTGTTTGACAACCTTATGGCAGATCGTCAGCCCCAGTCCGGTGCCGTGGCCGCTTTTTTTCGTGGTGAAGAATGGCTCAAAAATGCGCTGCAGCTGTTCAGGGGGAATGCCGGGACCTTCATCCCTGAATATCGCATACACATATTCCTCATCCGCGTAGGTCTGGATCTCGATCAAACCGGACCGGTTCTCCTTCTGGGCATCGATCCCATTGATAACCAGATTGGTCCAAACGCCGATGATCTGCTCCTTGCTGATCAGGATGCGAGGAAGGTCCTCCTCCAGAGAGAGCTTGAGTTTGATGTAATTGGCTTTGATCTCATGGTCCAGAAGACCCAGGGACTCCTGGATCAAGTCATTGACATCCGATGAGGTGAACTCAAACTGGTCTTTCCGGGCCAGATTCAACAAACCGCCAATGACCTTGGCGGCCCGGTCGCCTGCGATCTCGATCAACTCCAGCGCCTCCAGGATCCCCTCATCTTCGATTTGGTTCTGCTGAAGCAGCTGGGTGTTTGCGATGATGGCAGTCAGCGGGTTATTGATCTCATGGGCAATTCCCGCCGCCAGCTGGCCCACCACCGCCAATTTTTCGGATTGGATCAACTGGTTTTCCAGATGCTTCCTCTCAGTGACCTCTTCCTCCACCAGGATCACCTGGCGCACCTCTCCATTATCGCCAATAATCGGGTAACTGCTGATCTCCCATTCCAGTGTCCTGTTGTCTTCCAGATATTCCTTGGCAGTGCGCAGGGTTTTCTCATTTTTAAATTGCGTTTGATCAACCAGGCAATTTGAGCAGGGGTCTGTTCGACCGTACAGGGCCTGGAAGCACTTCTTGCCCACCAGGTCGCTGGGATTCAATCCCACGCGTCGTGAACGGCTGAGGTTAATGGCAATTAAAGTATGGTGGGAGTCCACAATATACATTGAGAGAGGGATGTTGTCGAACAGGGCTCGCAGTGTGTTGCGGGATTGCAGCAGCTGCCAGCGGCTGACTTCAAGCTCCGCGCTGGCGATCCGGAGGCGCTGCACCAGGTCGATATCGTAAATCGAGTATGATATCAACTTCGCGATGGTATATGCCATTCTTTTATCGTAAGAATCAAAACCGCCATCCAGCTTGTCATAGAGGACCAATGATCCCTTGACCTGATCGTCTATCACCAACGGGCAGCAAAGCATGGATTTGACACCTTTTTCCTTGACCACATCCACATCAGGATTGAAGGATGGGTTTTTCACAACATCATTATCAATAATGGCTTTGATCTGGTTCATGCAGTTATTGATCAGACTGGGCTGGTCGTTAAGGGTGACCTGGTAATTCCATTCCGAGTCCATTTGCAGATTCTTGACAATCGCCAGGTTAGGATCTTCCTCATCCAATAACACCAGGGCTCCGCTTTCTACCTGGAAGAATCGATAGATGCTGCGCATCAAGCGCACCTGGAGCTCATTGGGGTCAATTCCCTTGTACCCCATAGTGGATGTCATAAAGATGGAAGCCAGGTCCTGATTGGGCTGTTTAACCCTTTTATCGTACTGGTCCTGGAGGATCTTTCGAACAACAACCTTACACAAATGGTTGAGAGTGAAAAGTTCCGCGTCGCTGAGTTTTTCCCCGTACAGCAGGACTGCCCCCAGCGTTTGATCTGCGGATTTTAAAGCAACAGCTGCCCCAAGAGATAGGGGTGGGCTGCTCAGCGGATCGGAGCCGTTTTCTGAGGTCTTTCGAACAATATCCCACAACTGGCTGGTCTTATCTTCCAGCTGCATTTTCCACTGCTTGGTCAGGTTATTGCTGACAACCAGGACTGGTCCGGGGTCCAACACCACAATCACGCCTCGGGGCCGTTCCAGAATGTTTAAGATCTTCTGAAGGGACAGGTCGAGGGTGGATTCCAGATCAAGCAAATCAGCAAGCTGGTCACTCAGATTCTGGACTTGATTTAACAATTCCCTAGATTTCATAAAGTACTGTCAACCTAACTGTTCCTGGTTTTTATCCCTGCTTCCCAATCTTGTTCCAGGAAATCAGGGAATGATCCTTTTCACCAGACCTTGATCCGGAGTGCCTGGGGCAAGGGATCCGGAACAGGGAGCCAAGAAATGATTCTGCGAATGAAAGGAGTCCATCGATCAAACCAGGTACTCGTCTTCTACTGAAAATGTCATCATCTTGCTGGGCCAGCGCCTCCGGTCGATCGGATTTCCTGACCGTGCAGTCATGTCTCATCCACGCTGACCGTATAACCATAACCAGGCACAGTGCGAATGAATTCTGGATTCCTGGGATCCTTTTCGATCCGTTCCCGCAAATTCTTAATATGGACCCGAACAAGGTCTGGGCTGCCCGCATCTACCGGATAATCCCAAACCTCATCCAATAAACGCTGGGGTGAGAATACCTGTCCGGGATGAACCATGAGGTGATAAAGCAGGTCAAACTGCACTGGCGTTAGCCTCACTTCACCCATCTCAGGGGTATGCAGCTTGAATGTACGGGTGTCCAGGACGAACTCGCCCATAACCAGACATTGATTGGATTGGGTGGTCTTTGTCCCTGCTTCAGCCAACGCCAGGATTTCCCTAACGCGGGGGCTGAGATTCTCATTTTGAATGGCTTTTAAGGCCTCGTCCGGCACAACTGGCTTCCGCCTGGTTCTGCGAAGGATCGCGCGAACTCGAAGTATGAGCTCATCGACATTAAATGGTTTCGTCAGATAATCATCGGCGCCGGCTTTAAATCCCGCGATGCGGTCATCGTCTTTGATCTTTGCGGTCAGGAACAGGATAGGAACATCTGCCAGGAGAAGATCGGATCGCATTTCCTTGCATACTGTATATCCATCCATCCCGGGCATAATAATGTCCAGAATGACCAGATCTGGCGTTTTTCGCCGGGCAGTTTTTAAACCCTCAACACCACTGTTGGCAATAGTAACGGAAAACTCATCCCCCTTTAAGCTCCGCTCAATTGTCCGGGCGACAATGACATCATCCTCAATGACCAAGATAACCGCTGGTTCCATACCTGTTAACCTCCCGGAAAATACGTTACAATTTTCGTTCCACTCGTTCCCTGATTAACAATCTCAATCTCTCCCTGATGCTGCCGGACGATTTCACGGCAAATGCTGTAGCTGTAGCCGATTCCCATTGCATCCTGATCCTGGTAATAATCAGGATCGAAGAATGTGCTCAGCTCCTCATCTGATAATATACTACTATTATCTATGATTTCCACCTGTGCCCCATTGTCTTTCCCACGACGGGAGATGATCTGAACCCGATCAGCGTCATTAACCCCCTTTCTCGTCCTTCTACCTGTGATCAGCCTCTTCCACAAATTATCCAATTGGTATGGATTCCCTTGAACAGGGGGAATATCCTGACTCAGGCTCAGCTGGGTGTTTTCAATCAGCGTTGGATGGGTTTTTTGGATTTCCCTCAATGCGCCCTGGATGCAATTGTTGATGTCAACCCTCTGGTAGGATGATTCCGGCTCACGGGAATATTCCATCAACTGGGATACAGTTTGCTGGACCTTCCAACCGGCTTCCTCTATTGCTTCAAGCGCTTGTGCGGCTGGATCCTGGGGGTCAAGACCTGCCCTCGCAAGCTGTGCCTCGCCGATAATCGCTGTTAGCGGGTTGTTGATCTGATGAGCGACACCCGAAGCCAGCTCACCAACTTCGGCGAGCCGCTGGGATTGGATCATCTTCTGCCTGGCATCTTCCATTTCCAGGCTGAGCCGCTTTCTATCAGTTACATCCCGGGATATATCCATATAACTGATGATTTTGGATCTGTCCTGGGCATCATAGATGTAGGAAATCCTGGAATCCACCCAGATCTTGCTTCCATCTGACCTTGTCATCGATCGTTCCTGGCTGAATTCCTGGGTTCCTTTCTTTGTCGGCAGGATGATTTCGGGTTCAAATAATGAGAAATACCGTTCCTCAGCAGGCATCCCCAGGCAGTCCTTGGATTTCATTCCGAATAGCGCTCGAGCCGCGAAATTGATGTAGGTGATCTCGTTCTTCTCATTCCAGGCGACCACCGCGTCATGAACGTTATTCAGGAGCAAAGCCTGGGAATAGATTGTTTCCTGAGCCTGCTGGTTGGATTTTTTCAGCTCATGAAAATAGACTGCCTTCTCCGAAATGGCAGGCAGCCTTTCAACATAATTCCCCCAATCAATCAAGAAATACACTGCCCCCAGCTGAAGGGACTTGATTGCATAGTTCACATCCCCCTGAGGAGTGATGCAAATGACCGGCAGGTCAACATCCAGTTGGGGGAAGGACTGGAGCACCTCTAAACCTCCGTCCTGACCCATGATATAGTGCAGCAGCAGGAGATCCGCCTCTCCCCTCCTGGCTTCCCTTACTAGCCCCTCGGTGGTCTCGACAGCAGTGACCTGATAGCCTTCTCGCAGAAGGTTATGCTCCAGACTGGTCAGCCGCACCAGGTCGCTGCAGGCAGCGAGAATGTGATAACTCTTTTGATTCTCCATAGTTAAGCGTTCACTCTCATTTCAACGAACATACCCTCCACAGCTGGCATTTAGTGCAGGATAGGTTGCTTTATCTTTCTTCCAGGTTTTTCCATCCCGCAGAATCTCACAGACGACATAGCCATACTGGGAGGAATTATGGGCGGTGACGACCACCATAGTAGGTTCGCTAAAACCTAGTGGGCCGTATGTCCAGGGCAGTGGTTGAAAATCCGGTTCAGATGCTGTTCCATCTGTCTGCGTATACGTAACCAGCGAGACAGAGGCTGTTCCTGAGACCCTGTAGGAGACCATGGGCATATCGCTGCTCGCAAAGGGAAGATATCCAACCCGAAGGAGGAATACCGCCCCAATGACCAGGGCCAGAAGGACAAGTACCCAAATGAATGTTTTTGATGTGTTCATCAGTTGGCCTGCTGATGGCAGTTCCGGGAGCATCTCATCAGCGTAGTCCCATTATACCAGCTAAGGGATCTCCGCTTTCCCGCTGCCTCAAGCCTCGTTCTGGCAGACAATTTCAAGGAATACTTCCACCACATCAGGGTCAAAATGGGTTCCTGATTGTTCCCGGATGTAAGGTATGATCCTCTCTATGGGCCAAGCTTTTCTGTAAGGGCGGTCCGACCGCAGGGCATCCCACACATCCACGACCGCAAAGATCCTGGCAGCCATGGGGATTTCCTCTCCCTTCAATCCCCGTGGATAACCGCTCCCATCCCAGCGTTCATGGTGGCAGTAAGGGATTTCCAGCGCATCCTGAAGATATTCGATCGCTGACAGCATCTGGTAAGCGTGCACAGGGTGTTCTTTCATGACCACCCATTCTTCATCAGTGAGCTTTCCCGGTTTCAATAGGATCTGATCCGGGACAGCCATTTTACCGATATCATGCAGGAGCGCGCCCCTGCGGATACTCACCAGACTATTGTGATTGATCCCCATTCGCTTGGCGAGGTCCAAGGTAAGCGAGACAACACGACGGCTGTGACCTTCAGTATCACCATCCCGAAGCTCAATAGCTTTCGCCCAGCCCTCTATGGTTGCGTCATACGCCCGGATCAAATTCACATTTGTCATCTCAAGGTCTTTATACAGATTCAGGCGGTCGATCGCAATCGCCGCTTGACCGGCAAGAGCGCTAAGAAAGTCGAACCACTCTTGATCCGGATCCAGCCGGCTGCGGTGGAACACTTCTAACACGCCCACAACTTCTTTTTTTGCGATCAGGGGTTTGGCAATATAACTGACAAATTTTTCCTCTCTCAAGCTGGGTGAGCGATTCAACGAGGTTTGCTGGGAGGAAATATCCTGAATATGGATCTGACGCCTCTCCTGGGCAGCCTTTCCAGCTAACCCCTCCCCCATTGGCAGGGAAGTGAATTTCAGTGAATCAGTGATGAAACCATGACCGGCGATGTAATCCAGAGTGTCGGAATTGGAATTATAGATCAGCACGTTGGCCCCATCCACATCAAGCGAGGTCATCAGCTGCCTGATGAGCACATTCATGGAAATTTCCAGATCAACGCTGCCTGAGATGGCGATATCGATCTGCCGCAGGGATTCTATCTTGAACATGCGCTGCTGCGCTTCCTCGAACAAACGGCTGTTTTCTAGCGAGATAGCGGCCTGGGCCGCAAATGCTGACACAAGTTCTGCGTCATGCTCAGTGTATTTTCCCGCCTCCACATGGTCTATGGTCAAAATGCCAATTCGTTTATTCTGGATCTCCAGCGGCACTCCCAACCAGGCATGGACTTCAGGAGGCGACGGCAAAGACGCCCAGTCTTTCAGCTGCTGCAGGTCCTCTATCACCACCGCTTCCACTTCCATCAACATCGAACGCAGCATTTTCTCCTGATTGATAGGTGTAGCTGTTCCCAGCAGGGAATCAATTCCATCTGATCCTCTGACAGCTTCAACCACCAGGGTGTCCCCTTTGATCAACTGGATGGTCGCATTGGTGAACTCCAACACATATTGAAGCTGATCAAGAATTACGCTCATCGCCTCATTACGGTCAATGGACTTACTGATCAACATGCCCACATTTCTCAGGGTATCCGTTTCACGCTGCTGTTCCTGGGCATTCTTCAGCAGCCGGGCATTTTCAATCGCGATCGTTGCCTGATTGGCAAAATTCACCGCCAAATTTACGTCCCTTCCAGTGTATTGAGCGATTTCCCGGTGCTCCAGGGTCAAGATGCCGATCCTGTCTCCCATCAGCTCCAGCGGAACCGCTATCCAAGAATGGATCGTTTCTGGACCGACACCCAGGATCAAATCCGACTGGCCGGCAACATCATCCAGGACGATATGTTTCCCTTCATTCAGAACCGCATGGGCTGGGGAATTTGGGGAGACTTTAAACCATTTCCCCACGATCCCATCAAGGGGTTCTGCTGCCTGGAAGGCCTCAACAACCAGGCCATTTTCTTCAGACAGGAAGATCGCTGCGTTATGATAGGGAACAACTTTTAAGAGTGCGGACAGGATCTTCTCCAGGAGGTCTCCCTTATCCATCATGCGGTTGATCAACAAGCCTACCTCCCGCAAGGTTTCAGCTTCCTGACGCCGCAGCATCTCATCGTTGAACAGGTGGGCATTCTTTACCGCAATAGCAGCCTGGGTAGCGAATAATTCCAATGTCTTGATTATTGCCGGGGATATAGCTTCATGAATATCGAAAGCGATTTCCAGCACGCCCAGGATCTCTTCTCCCCACATCAAAGGAATCCCAACCAGATGGTAATCTCCCAGCTTTGCCCACTCTTCGGATCGTCCCTCCCAGCCGCCGTAGTTTTCCACAATCAAGGTTTCTTTGCTTTCCCAAACTTTACCGGAGAGATGCTCTCCGCTGGTAATAGTCGATGATTCTGGCGGGGAGCCCCTCCCGGTAAAGGCAATGACTTCCAGCTGATCTCGCTCAGGGTTGTAAATACTGAAACCGCAGGCTGCCGCGTTCACGATCGCACGGGCTTCCCCGGCAATAGACTGCAGCAGTTCCTCCAGGTTCAATTGACTGGCGATCTCCAATTCTACATTCCTCAGTGCCTCCAGCTGAGCCTTTCGCCGGAGGACCTCTTCCTGGACCATCCGCCTATCAAAGATCACCGCATAATGGCTGATGACAGTTTCGATCGCTGAAGAGTACTGGACCGTCTGTCCCTCCTTGATCATCAGCACCAGGCCGCCAATGGATTCGTTTTCCAATCCGAAACCGGCATAATACACTTCAGCCACACCCGCCATTTCTTCCAGCGCGGTGCAGGTTTTTTTCGGAATTGCCCCCCTGGTAATATCATACAGGCCGCCATCCAGCAGCTCCAGCCTGCCGCTGGTGAATTTCTTGGAAAGCTCACTGTCCAGCGGGTTTTCTGAGATATCAATCAGGATCTCTTCGGGATTCCCGCCGAGTGCTTTTTCCAAACTGCCAGCCAGGTCTCCTAATCCTTTTATAGCGCGGATGCGAATAGCATTGAAATCCGCGTCATAGAGGGTGGTCATCACATACGAGCCTGGATTTACATCCAAGACGTTTTCAGCCAGTCTCGAGCACAACAGATCGATACTTTCTGTTCGAGCGCTGTCTACCAGGGAACGGGAGATGAATTCCATTTCCGCGAGGCTTGCAGCGCGCTCCTTTTCCGACTGAACCCGTTTCAATATCACGCATAATTGGGTGGATACAGACCGCAAGATCCCCTGATCCTGGCTGGACAGCACATGCGGCAAAACAAGACACACTGAACCGATGAGCTCACCCTCGGAGATCATTGGCATGAAGGCAATCGATTTGATGCCGGCTTTGCTGAATAATGGAGTGATCAAACCAGTGAGCACCTTTCCAACTTTTTTGCGAGGGATCCCGGAGGATATCATCTCTTTCATATAGCCCTGGATCAATTCCGGATCCGTGACGATTGCCGGTTTACCCCCAAGGATCGTATCCTTCAACAACACCCTCTCATCAAGGTGGATTGTCAAATTTTCCGGAAGGGCGGTATCAAGCAGCCGTTTCAGTTCAGCCCGGACAAATTCAGGTGGAGAGAGCTGCAAGACTGTACAAAGATCAGAATCCGGACCCAACAGGTAGATATGGGCATTGATCCCTTTGAAGAACCGCTTAACTTCCCTGGTAAAAACACCCAAAAGTTCCCTTATATCCCTGCCTTGATTGGCGGTAGAGTTCAGCTTGTTCAGCAGCTCGAGCTCTTTCATCTGTCGCAGGATGATCCGTTCGTCACGAATCCTGTCCGAGATATCCCTCACTGTTGACTGAATGCAGCCGCCAGTCTCTAATTCGACCTTACTGAACTCAACTACGGCAGGGAACTCTTCTCCGCAAGCCCTTTTAAAAGTCCATTCAAATTGATGGGATCCGGTGTCCTCCGCTAATCGGATCATATCCAGCGTTTTTTCCCTCGAGGGTTTTCCATCAGGCTGAACCGCGGGAGATAGATCCCAGGGTTTGAGGTCGGAAAGCCTGCTCCCATTCTCGATTCCAAACAGATCCTGCATCGCCGCATTGGCGGATTTAAGGGACCAGTCCGGCGGCGCGAAGGTCATTAAAGCAAGCGTGGATTTATCAAAGTGGCTGCTGTATCTGCGTTCAGTGATTTCTGGCAATCTATTGTAATCATCATCCGGGAATTCAGCCAACTCCCTCCGTCGCTTGATCACGATCATCACTTGCGGGGGAAACTCATTATCCACCGCCAAATGACTGCCCGTTAAGGTGACTGGGATCCCTGTCTGGTCAGCGAACGAAAGCTGAAGATCAACAGCTCCGGGAGATCGATCGAGGTTTCTGAGATAATCCTCAAATACGCTTACTTGGGCCTGCGGCAGAAAAGTTTGGAAGGGTTGTCCAACTAACGAGCCCCCATTATTTTGATCGGATAATTGTTGAACCGCTGGGTTAACGTGTTGAATAACACCCGAATCGTTCACTATCAGAACGGGGTCTTTAATAGTCTTGATCAGCTGCCAGAAATCATGATTATTCAAATTCATCCCATTTGGATGCCGTCTGGGCAAAGCGCTGATGATCCTTCCCAGGAAATATCAATGATTCTAAACTATTGGTCCCAAGAAATCGGCTCGTGAGCTTTGCTATTTTGTTAGCTCAGGAACTTTAACGATCCAGGAGCGATCCAGATTCCAGGGGGATTAACCTGAAAGATCCGTTCAGCTGAATGGTATATAATGAATGGCGTACATATCTGGTGAGCGAGGGAAGTCCTCCTTGAATACCAGTAAAGAGGTTTATTAGGAAGATCCCGCCGCTTGACAATCTTTCCCCCTGAAGAACCCTTGCGTTCATATCAGCCCTGGTGGGAGAACTGGAATTTATCACCTGTGCCCCCGTGAATGGCTCTTTCCTGATCTAATTAGCCGGGCACAGCGGACCTCATAAGTGGGGTTTCCCTTCAGATCTGGTTCCGCCGTTTCTCAATTATGCCCAAGGAGTTAGCCCCTATGACCTCCCATCCTCAGCATGAACTCGACCAGATCATACAATCCGCCGGCCGGCTGGGCATCGAACTAGATGAAGCCGATGCCCTCCAGTGGCTGACAGCGATAACTGCAGCCCAGGAGGAAGACGAGATCGTCTTTGATGACCGCGCCGGAGTTTTTGGACACAAGATCTCTATGCTGGACTTCAGCGCGGAAGACCTGGCCCATTTCAGGAAGCTGGGCCGCCTGGTAGAGTTCTTAGATGTTCCCGGGAAGGTGGAAACAGCCTTAGCCCTTTCCGGATCCGCCGCCCAGTCAAAGATCCAACTATACCCGGGAGACGCGGATTATTTCGAACGGGTCAATATCATAGCGGAGAGCCGTGCGGTCGCCTGCAGGATCCTGGCGGATCTGATCCGGGAAAAAGCCCTTAAAACCCTGGCCGGTCCTACCTTCCAGCTGATGGAAGTGCGCTTTGGATCCTTCCCGGCAGATCTGGTGATCGACGGCCGGGAACACCAGTCCGGGAGCTCCATTAGCTGGTCTGTGGAACAAATTAAAGCCGGCGTTATCGAAGGAGCAAAGTTGGATGGGGAGTCCTATCCAATCAGCTGGGAGCAAGCATCCCTTGACCCTGGTTGGTGCAAATTGGACTGGGTGGTTGCTGACCCTGTCCGGAACACGCTTGTCAACGCCAGCAATATGCTTGATGTCACCTGGGAAAGCCCGGATGGATCCATCACACCGCTGGATGGATTCCTGGATCCCTACTTTCAGGAGATCTATCTGGATGGGGATTCCATTCCGATCTTCTCCAAACTTTCCCAGCACGTTTCCGGTGATGCCCTGGATAATTACGTGAAAAGCCTGGAAAAGGAAGTCAATAAGTACATCACCAAGGATATCAATTACGGGAAAGCAGCCAAGCGCATGTACAATATCTTCCGCCTGACCGGCCGCTATAGTGAGGCGGGAATTATCCGGGAGCTCTTCGATGAGCCTGCCTCCATGCTTTATCAGGTCTGGGCTGTGATCCGCACCCTGGATGAGTGCAGCCAACCCGGCTCCAGCATCGATGTGGAAGACTTGAAAAACCAGACAGACCGCCTGATCCTGGAAGTCATCCGACTGCTGGAAGGCGGGGAAGAGGAGCAGGTGGTGAAACTCCTGCTCGAGTTCCGGGATGCCCTGGACGACCAGCAGACTGGCCGGCAGTCCCCCTTCCGTGTTGAAGCCGCCCGGGATGAGGTCATCAACCTTGTAAACAATTTCTTTTACGAGAAACTGACCACTGTGCCGGGCATCAAGGAATTCATGGATGAAATGAGCCAATGATTTATCCAATTGGCTGGCGCTTGATTTTCTGCAAAAAAACGCTATAATTAGGGACAATTAATTAAAAGCGATGATCGGGACGAGTAAAGGCATCATCCCTCAACAGGGAAAGAAAGCCAGCGACTGAGAGCTTTCTGGAGCGAAGATCCTTGAAAACCCCCCGAGAGCGGCTGCTTGAAACCGTTTTGGAAGTATGGCAGCCCGTCTGGCCCCGTTAGCGGCCCCATGAGATAAGTCTGTACTCTGACCAAGACAGGTTTAAATCTGGGTGGAACCGTAAGAAGACTCTTGCCCCAGTTGGCAGGAGTTTTTTATTTTATTGGAGGTGACATATGGCAAAAGACAATTACCTGGGATCCGATCTGTGGAAGGTCAGGCACTCCACGGCACATGTGATGGCACAGGCTGTCCGGGATATTTTCCCGGAAGGATCAGCCAAGATCGCCATTGGGCCGCCCATTGCGGATGGGTTCTACTACGACTTTGATCTCCCCCGACCGCTAACCCCCGAAGACCTCGAGGAGATTGAAGGCAAAATGAGGAAAGTCCTTTCGGAAGATCACTCATTCATCCGGCGAGAGTTATCAGCGGATGAAGCCAGGGAGCTCTTTCGAGACCAGCCCTACAAGCTGGACCTGATCGACGGCCTGGAAGCCGGCGGGGTGGATGAGTATGGAGAACCGCTGGATGAAGAGACCGTGATCTCCACATACACACATGATGATTTTGAGGATCTGTGCCGAGGTCCGCATGTGGAAAGCACAAAAAAGATCAATCCGAAAGCGGTCAAGCTGTTAAACGTCGCGGGAGCTTACTGGCGGGGTGATGAGCGCAATCCCATGCTGCAGCGCATTTACGGCACAGCCTGGGAAACGGAAGCCGAACTGGATGCTTATCTGGAAAAACTGGAAGAAGCCAAACGCCGGGACCACCGCCGCTTGGGGAAAGACCTCGACCTGTACAGCACCAACCCTGACGTGGGCAGCGGCCTGGTCCTGTGGCACCCAAATGGAGCGTATGTTCGCTACAAGGCAGAGCAGTTCTGCCAGGAGGAACATCTCAAGAATGGCTATGATTTTGTGGTCTCTCCTCATATCGGCAAAGCACACCTGTGGGAGACCAGCGGCCACCTGACCTGGTATGAAGAGAATATGTATTCCTCATTGGATATCGATCAGGAATCCTATTATCTGAAACCAATGAACTGCCCCTTCCATATCATGATCTACAAGAACTCGCTGCACAGCTACCGGGACCTTCCTCTCCGCTGGGCGGAATGGGGTACGGTATACCGTTATGAGCGCAGCGGCGTACTGCACGGCATGATGAGAGTGCGCGGTTTCACTCAAGACGATGCCCATATTTTCTGCAGTCCGGAGCAGATGCCCGAAGAGATTGACCGGGTGCTCAACTTCTGCCTCCACATCCTGCGCGGTTTCGGCATCAACGATTTCCATGCCTACCTGGCCACAAAGGATCCTGACAAATCCGCTGACGAACTCGATCTCTGGGATGATGCCACGGAGGCTCTCCGAGCCGCCCTGGAAAGAGCTGAGCTGCCCTATGATATCGACGAAGGCGGGGCTGCATTTTATGGGCCCAAGATCGATCTGAAAATGATCGATGCCCTTGACCGGGAATGGCAGCTGAGCACCATACAATTCGATTTCAACCTTCCAGAACGTTTTGACCTGGTTTACATCGGAGAAGATGGTAAGCAGCACCGGCCCTATATGATCCACCGGGCCCTGCTGGGCTCAATGGAACGTTTTATGGGTGTGCTGGTAGAACACTACGGCGGCGCCTTCCCGCTCTGGTTGGCCCCCACCCAGGCAGTTTTGATCCCGATCACCGACCGCAACCTGGAATACGTGGACGGCATCGCGGAGGAACTGCGGAGTGCCGGGATCCGGGTAAAGGTGGATGACAGCAGCGACCGCATGGGGGCAAAGATCCGTGACGCGGAAAAGCTCAAGATCCCCTACATGCTGGTAGTTGGCGACAGGGAGCAAGAAGCGGGCACAGTTGCGCCGCGGCTTCGATCCGGTGAGCAGCTGGATCCGATGACCTCTGCAGAGCTTCTTTCTCGCATGCAGAAGGAAGTCGAATCCCATTCACACAGTTAGAAACACACGGGGCGGGAAGGGTTCAACAGCCTCTCCCGCCCACAGATTTCGTTGACGCCAAGCGCTTAATTATGGTATTATCGAAGTCTATAAACCTTAAAATAAGGAGAGAACAATAGGAGACATTAATTACAGGGCGAATAATCGTATCAGGGCTCGCGAAGTTCGTCTCATTGATCCCGAAGGGGAAAACATTGGAGTTGTATCGCTGGAAGAAGCCCAAAATATCGCCAGGGACGCAGAGTTGGACCTGGTCGAGGTTGCGCCCAACGCCAATCCACCTGTCTGTAAGGTGATGGACCTGGGCAAGTTCCTCTACGAACAGGAAAAGAAACGCCAAAAGGCCCGCAAATCGCAAAAGATCGTTGAAGTCAAGGAAATTCGCCTCCGGCCGAAGACCACCGAACACCACACCACATTTAAGGTCCGGGATGCCCGACGTTGGCTGGGAAGCAATAAAAAGGTGAATGTCCGCATACAATTCAGGGGCCGTGAAGTCCACTACCCAGAAATTGCTTTGGAAATGCTTGAAGAGATCGCTGAGGAGCTGAGCGATGTTGGCGTCGTGGAACAGAAACCTTCCCGTGAAGGCTATTCCATGCTGATGGTTTTAGCCCCCCTGAAAGAATAATCCCTAAAAACCAACCACTTTCTGATTCCATCACCTGGTGCCATTGAAAAGGAACCATCCGGGTTTGGCTATCCAAATCCAGAACCTTATGGTATATTAACCGGGCTGTAAAATAAGTATCGCGGCTGCTGGGTGCAGCAACAGGTGCCAGACGGCAACCGGCGCCCAGGGGACTGCAGGAGAGTAAAGAATGGCACGAGTAAAAACAGGCACGAACCGGCGGCGCCGGCATAAGAAGATCATCCGCATGGCAAAAGGCAATTACGGCACACGGAGTCGTCTCTACCGCCGGGCCAATGAAGCCATGCTGAAAAGTCTCTGGTATGAATACCGGGACAGGCGGACAAGGAAGCGCGATCTGCGCCGTTTGTGGATCACCAGGATCAACGCCGCTGCCAGGCTGAATGGGCTGACCTACAGCCGTTTGATCTATGGGCTCAAACAAGCCAAGATCAACCTCAACCGCAAAATGCTCGCGGACATGGCTGTGAGGCACCCGGAAGCATTCGCCCAGGTAGTGGAAAAGGCCAAAGCCGCCATCGCCTAGCAAATTACCGGGAACAAGATAAAAAGGACAGGCAACCTGTCCTTTTCTCTTTTAATGCTACAATCGATTCTGAAGTCGTTCCCCCCCATTAGCAGACTTGCCGGATATGAATACCACCCTGCGCACAAAAGGTTTCCCAACCAAGATTGAGCTCAATCTGATCGAAGGCGATATCACCCTTTCCGATGCGGAGGGAATCACCAATCCCGCAAACAGCCAGCTGATCCACGGGGGCGGTCTGGCAGGATTGCTTTCCCGGAAAGCGGGTCCTGCCCTTCAAACCGAAAGCTCCAGGTGGGTCAGTGAAAATGGTCCAGTAAGCCATGAATCTCCAGCGTATACTGGCGCGGGTGATCTTCCATTCCAGGTTGTGATCCATGCGGTCGGCCCGGTGTGGGGATCAGGAGGCGAAGCTGATAAATTGCGGGCCGCTGTCCTGGGATGCCTTCAGCTGGCAGAAAAGCTGAAACTCAAGTCGCTGGCACTGCCGGCCATCTCTACCGGGATTTATTCTTATCCAGAGGATAAAGCGGCCAGGGTGATCCTCGCCGCGGCGGCTGATTTCGCCCGGGGGAATGAGACCAGTTATCTAAGGGAGATCCAGATTGTGATCTATGGGAACCAAGCTGCCGGGATATTTCAACAGATCTGGGATGAGAACCTGTCATGATCACATCCCGACAGAACCCCAAGATCAAATTGATCCGGAAGCTCAATTCTGGCTCAAAACATAGATCCCAAGAGGGCGCGTTTGCCGCCGAGGGCATCCGGCTGCTCGAAGAAGCCTGGGAGGCATCCATCCATCCGGAATGGGTGATCCACACTGAAAACATCGGCCAGCGCGGCCTGCAGCTCCTGGATAACTACCAATCCCTTCACATCTCTTGCGAGCCAGTCACTCCTGAGGTCATGAAGGCCGCCAGTGATACTGAAACTCCCCAGGGAATCCTCGCCATTTTTTCCTCTTTTTCAGCGCCGCTGCCAGTATCTCCCAGCCTGCTCGTTATCGTGGATAATCTCCGCGATCCCGGCAACCTTGGGACATTGTTAAGAACAAGTTTGGCAGCAGACGCTGATGCCCTGCTGCTCTCGCCGGGTTCGGTTGATCCTTATTCACCCAAAGTCCTCCGTTCCGCTATGGGAGCGCATTTTAAGCTTCCTGTCCGGGCACTCGACTGGCCCGGGATCGCAGAAGCATCCCGGGGTGTGTCCCTGCTGTTGGCTGATATGAAAAACGGTTCCAGCCTTTGGGAAACAAATTTGAAGAGACCGGTAGGGATCATCCTCGGCAGTGAGGCCCATGGCCCCGGAGAACAAGCCCGGAAATTAGCTGACCAAACGATCCACATCCCGATGAGCGCCAAGATCGAATCTCTCAACGCGGCAGTAGCCGGCGCGGTGCTGCTCTTTGAGGTGAAACGCCAGCGGAGAAACAACAAGTAAGAAGACCACATGCCTCAAAACGCTTTGCCCCTTAATCAAATTCTGCACGGTGATGCCCTCCAGGTGATGAGTGATCTGCCTGGGGAATCTATGGACCTGATATTTGTGGATCCGCCTTACAATATGCAGATCCCTGGAAATCTATGGAGACCGGACTTCAGCAAAGTAGATGGCGTTGACGATGATTGGGATAAATTTGATGATTTTCAGGCATATGATCAGTTCACCGCTGCCTGGATCAGGGCAGCCCAGCGGCTGCTCAAGCCAACCGGCGCCCTATGGGCAATCGGCACCTACCATAATATCTACCGGGTAGGGAAAATCCTCCAGGACGAGGGATTTTGGATCATCAACGAAATTGTCTGGGAAAAGACCAACCCTATGCCCAACTTCATGGGGGTGCGCTTCACCAACGCCCATGAAACCCTGATCTGGGCGAAAAAAAACCGAGAAGCAAAATACACCATCAACTATCATGCTATGAAGCCATTTAATGATGGCAAACAGATGCGAAGTACCTGGAGACTGCCCATTTGTAAGGGCGGCGAGCGGATACGCTTGAACGGGGAGCGGGTCCACTCCACTCAGAAACCACTGGCCTTGCTCTACCGGGTGATCCTCGCTTCCACCCATCCTGGCGATGTGGTCCTCGATCCCTTCTTCGGGACGGGTACAACCGGCGCAGCAGCGAAGATCCTCCATCGGAACTGGATCGGGATCGAAAAAGACGCCCGATATATAGAGATCGCCCGTGAGCGGATCCGTAAAGCCCGGGCTGAGGATTATCAACCAGAGGCGTTTGACCTCAAGGACAAGAAGCGCCTCGCCCCCCGGGTTCCATTTTCCCGCCTGCTTGAAGCTGGTTATATCAAACCCGGACAGGATTTGTTCTTTAAGGAGGATCCCGCCCGGAAAGCCCTCGTGAAGCCCAATGGGATCTTGATATATAACGCCTATGAGGGATCCATTCATCAGACTGCCAGGTATATTCTCGGCGGGAAGCGGGCAAATGGCTGGCTGTATTGGTTCACAAAAGAAGAAAACGGGGGCTTCCGATCCATTGACACCCTCCGGGAGGAATATCGGAGCAGCCAGCCCAACGGTGAAAATCCTTAGTCCTGGTAAATTTGCAGGAAAGAAGCAATTATGAAAATTCGCTCAATAACCTATTTCGACAATCCTGGTCAATCTCTCACCGAGGAGTTCCTTGGCCGTGCCGAGAGATTTCGAGCTGACACCATAGATGCGTACCGCGAGTCAGAGATCGAGCTGCAAACCATTCGATTCGCATCTGCGCCCTTTCCAACCTACCTCAAGGGTCTTTCCTCTGACCAGATCATCGACTATACGCGCCGCCTTGAAGGCTTATTAATTGAACAGGGATATGCATACCTCTCCATCGGTCCTGCCCTACCTGAAAACCCCCTCAGCTACGGCTTGATTCCTGAATTGATCGGAGCTACAGAAGCCACTTTCTGCTCCGGGGCTTTAACCGTTGATGGCTCAGGGCTTTCACTGGCAGCAGCAAAGGCCTGCGGGGAGGTAATCGAGTGCCTGACACCGCTGGACCCCGATGGGTTTGCGAACCTTTTTTTCACCGCACTTGGCAATGTGTCAGCTGGCACCCCTTTCTTCCCGGCCGCCTATCACAGCGGAGGCCCACCGGCTTTCGCGGTTGCCGTGGAAGGAGCTGATCTGGCGGTGGATGCCTTTGGAAAATCCACATCGCTTGATTCAGCTCGCAAGACCCTTATCCGTGAAATGGAGAGGGTGGGGGACGAAATTTCTATGGCTGGAAAAATCCTTGAGGGGCGAACTGGAGCTGAATACAAGGGGATAGATTTTTCACTGGCGCCTTTCCCGGATCCCAGGCTTTCCACCGGCGCAGCCTTTGAGAAGCTGGGGCTGGATCGCTTCGGGGAACACGGCTCCCTTGCCGCGGCTGCCTTCCTGGCGGACACAATAGACCGGGCAGATTTCCGCCGGACCGGATTCAGCGGCCTGATGCTTCCCGTGCTGGAAGACGCAGTCCTGGCTGCGAGGGCGGCGGATGGTTCGCTGAGCCTGAAAGACCTGCTGATGTACTCCGCTGTGTGCGGCACGGGCCTGGATACTGTGCCCCTGCCAGGTGATACCCGCGCTGATCAGATCAGCGCGGTGCTAATTGACCTGGCTGCTCTATCCCTTCGTTTGGACAAACCCTTGACTGCGCGGCTGATGCCTATCCCCGGGAAAGAGGCTGGAGATCCTACAGAATTTGATTTTAAGTTCTTCGCCAACAGCAGGGTGCTGTCACTGGAATCCACCGGATTGAACGGGCTGCTAGCCGGCAGTGAATGGATCGATATAAAACCCCGCGGGGAATGAGGTCAGTCTGTTCAAATTTTTCACCTTGATATTCCCCTCACACCTCCCTCACCGCGCCCCGAAGAACCTCCAACCGGGCATCTGCCAATCCAGGAAGGGCATCCAGGGTAAAAAAGGCGCCATTACCCTCGATAGCCAGAGATGCGGAAACTCCACCGTGTAAGACTGCTTCGACCGGATCAAATGAGTTCCGGTATCCCGCCAAAAAACCGCCGCAGAAAGCGTCACCTGCCCCGGTCGGATTCACCACCCTGGCAGGGTACGCGGGTATCTCCCACTTTCGTCCTGCGGCCGAATCATACACGTACTGACCTCCCGGTCCGCGTTTGATAACCACGATCTCACAACCATAACGTCCCAAATCCGCAGCGATCTCCCACAGGTCAACAGATTTTCCTTTGTAGAGATTCCTCAAATCTTCCTCAGAGGGCAGCACAGCCGTCAGCCCTGGAATCAACGAAGGGAAATCACCGAAATATTCCGGGGTCATATAGGATGATGATGGATCGAGCGTGATGGTGGAATAACCCTGCCGACGCAGCACAGCCGGCAGAAGGTTGTGGGACAGATAATCAAGCGGGCAGATGTTAACCCCAGTTGCAGATTTGTATTCTTTTGGGATATCAGCTTCCAAAATGGCCGTCTGCCATCTTTCCCGCCTGCTCGATTTTGACGGCCGATGTCCTTTATGCCCTACCAATCCCGCTGGCAGCGAAGCGCCGCGGCGGGAGAGATGCGCCAAATAATCCTTATTCCGATGGGCGAGTTTTCCTTCCAGTACAATACAGCTCCGCAGATCCAAGGACCTGGGAAGCACCACTACCCCGTTGATATCTATGCCCCGGTCACTGAAATCCTCCAACCAGATCTGTGGGTAGTCCTCACCAACGCGGGTGAGGATTCCCGGACCAGGCTGGTCATTCCATAACAAATACCCGGCCGAAGCATATATCAGGCTGCCGCCTGGCGCATCCAGGATCCATTCATCTGCAGAAGTTAGCGTGAACTCCCGCTCTAATTCCCCCACGATAACATCCCTGGGAGAGATAGTTCTTGGCAACATAAAAAGGGGAAAACCGGAGTTAGGTGACTATTTTCCGAGAGTCGACATCTGCCTTAAGAGGGCTATGATCGATCCCCCGATCTTGATTCCATCACCGGCTGAGAGCTGGAGATCCTCTCCCTCTTCGATCCGCTTGGTCAGCAGGTAGCCTGCGCCAGCGCCGGTGAGTGCCCCCAGCAGGGCGCCCAGGATGATATAAAGACCGGTATTTCCTTGTTTTTCCTGAACATCACCATTCATGACCACATACCACCTTTCTAATCATTAAGCTTAATTTTCGGATCATGTGAATCCCGCTTTCGCTGGAATACAGCCAAAAAGGCTGCCGGCTCGATCACCAGTCTGGCCAGGGAACGTGTCCCCACTTCCACTCCGGCGTGGATCTTTTCCAGGAGTTCCAGAATCCAACCAGTTATCTGAGGGATACCCTGGGTCAGCTTTATTACCAGGTAGATCATCCCCACCAGTATCAACCCAAATAGCAGGGCAGCGATGTACACCGGTATGGTCAGCAAGACAGTTGATATCTCCGCGAAACGGGAGGTATTCCCGGCACTGGCAGTCAACCCGAACCAGCAGCCCAGCGCGATCAGCAGGGCAGCCGATACAAGCGTCGGAAAGAGTATCTGCCAGAATGGGGAACCCTCGTGCGAGGGCTTCTTTTCAGCCATAGTAACGATATTGTAGCATGGATTTGGTTTGCAATTCCGGGATCAAATTCGATTCCCCTGCCCACCAAACCTGCCCGCAATCCTTACTATCCTTTTACATCTTCCCAATCTTTCCTTAACAATTACCCTGTATCCTTATGGTGAAGGTGGAAAATATGATGAATATCAACAGAATTGAACAGCGACTCCAATTAGCCGAACCCAAGAGCGAGGGGATCTACCATCCAGCTCCAGGGAGGATCCTATTCACTCCAGGGTTGGACTTAACCGAGGTCTTCTCCAGTATCTCCCTGGAGGAGCTTGGAACCGCTCGCTTGATGGACCGCAGGGAAACAAAGTATCTGTTCATGGAGGGGAAGTTGAGCTGCCTCCTCCAGGGGCTTTCATCCGACTACCAAATTCTGGAGATCCAGGGCAGGAGATCGTTCAGGTACAGGTCGATGTATTTCGACACACCAGACAGGTTCTTCTTCCAGGGACACCATACGGGGGCTTTGCCTCGCTGGAAGATCCGCCAACGCACATATCTGGATTCCCAGATCACCTATCTGGAAGTAAAACATAAAGACAGTCGGGGGATCACCCACAAATCCCGCCAGCCCATCATGTATGGAATGGATACGATCGCTGAACGGGACCAAAAATTCCTGGAATCCTTCAATCTCCCCCCCAGGGGAGGTCTGATGCCTGTCCTTGAAACGCGCTATACCCGGATGACCCTGGTTCACAGGGAACGGCAGGAGAGGATCACCCTGGACAGAAATTTGAGATTCTCCGATGGCACGAACACTATCACGATACCAGATCTGATCATTGCAGAGATCAAGCAGGACTACCTCAACAACCACTCTCCTTTCATCCTGGGGCTGAAAGAATGCGGAATCCGGCCGGGAAGCTTCAGCAAATACTGCGTCGGCAGCCTGCTGCTGGACCCTTCCCTGAAGCACAACCGCTTCAAGCCGATCCTGCATCAAATTCATTCTTTAAGACAAGGAGGTTTCCACCATGAATGGACTCTCTAATTTTTTACTTGGCTTCCTGATCAACCTGACCACAGCGGTGATTATTGTGCGCTGGATCTATTTTCCCAAACACCGCAGCAAGAAGTATGTCTTCACGTTCCTGGCATTTAACGCGATCATCTTTTTTGTGCTCAGCCTTATGACCAGCGTGGAAATCAGCATCGGTGTCGGTTTCGGCCTCTTTGCCATATTCTCAGTGCTGCGGTACCGGACCAATCCCATTCCGATCCGGGAAATGACCTACCTGTTCATTATCGCTGCACTTCCCGTGATGAACGCTACTGCTGCAACCGGAGACCATTGGGTGAAATTGATGATCGCGAACACCTTTGTGATCCTGGTTCTGCTTTTCCTGGAAAATGAATGGGGATTCAACTTTGAATCTTCCCGGACGATCACCTATGAGAAGATCAATCTCATTCGACCGGACAACCATGCTCTGCTGAAAGAAGATATTGAAGACCGCACCGGGATCATCATCAATCGACTGGAAATCGGCAGGGTTAACTTCCTCAGGGACACTGTCAGGATCAAGATCTACTTTGATGAGGGCCAGCAGCCAAGAAAACTGCAGATCCCGGATGAAACACCATCCAATTGCGGTGATGATAGTTATCTGTACACCCGCTGAGGAGGAAAAATGAAAAAAATACCAGGCCTATTCCCACTGATCCTGCTCTGCAGTCTGCTGTTAAGCGCGTGCAATTTCCCTCTACAAGCGGCCGCCAGCACATACTCAGAGATTCCCCCGGACTCTGAAAGCACTCCCAATTCGGAGATCGCCCAAGAGGATGGGGATCAGACCCCGGATTATGAAGCCGTGTTCCCACAGGATGAAGTCAATGAGATTACCATCCAGATCTCCCCGGAAAACTGGCAGTTTATGCTGGATGATATGGCCAACCTTTACGGAGCGCAGGGCACAGGAAAGGAATCGATGCCCGCCCCGGGCGGCAGAGCTCCTCTCCAAGGAGAGCGGATGCCGCCCGGGGATGATGGGAGGCAGCCCCAACAGGGGAGGCGCCCAGGAGAGAGTGGAGGCTTTCCTGGAGGCTCAGATGACAGCAATCCAACCTGGGTGGAGGCTGCTGTCCTCTTTGAAGAGGATCGCTGGGAGCATGTGGGTATCCGCTTCAAGGGCAACTCCAGCCTGAAATCGACCTGGAGCCTGGGATCCCTGAAACTTCCCTTCAAACTGGACTTCGATCAATATGAGGATGATTATCCCGAAACCAAGGATCAGCGTTTCTTTGGTTTCAAGCAGCTGACATTTGCCAGCAACTTTCATGATGAATCCTTCTTGCGGGAAAAAATCACCGCCGACCTCTTTCGCGAGGCTGGAGTGCCGTCTGCCCACACCGCCTTCTATGCGGTGTCCATAGATTACGGCGAAGGGCCGATGTACCTGGGGCTCTATACCGCCGTCGAGGTTGTGGATGATACTGTTATCGAAACCCAGTTCAGCAATGACAGCGGCAATGTCTATAAGCCTGAAGGCAGCGGAGCCACTTTCGGAGCCGGTTCCTTCTCTGAAGCCAGCTTTGACAAGGAAACCAACCAGGATGAGGGGGATTACAGCGATATCCTGGCCCTGTATGATGCCCTGCATGATCCATCCAGGTTGTCAGATCCAGACAGCTGGCGGGAGAATCTGGAGAAGGTATTCGATGTCGACACCTTCCTGAATTGGCTGGCGGTCAACACACTCATCCAGAACTGGGATAGCTACGGCGCAATCGGCCACAATTACTACCTGTATAATGATCCGGAAAGCGGGCACCTGGTCTGGATCCCCTGGGATAACAACGAATCATTGAAAACAGGCGGGGGGATGAAAACCCCGCTTTCTCTCGACCTGGAGGGAGTAGGGGATAACTGGCCCTTGATCAGCTACCTGCGGGATGACCCAGTCTATTACCAGACCTACCTTTCCTATCTCGAAAGCTTCCTGGAAGATGGTTTTGGTTTAGAAGAGATGGCAGAGAGATATGAGTACTACCACAATCTGATCTCACCTTACGTGGGTGATGAAAGGGTTGATTTTTCCTTGATCGCTTCACAGAAGGCTTTTGATAATTCAGTTAGCGAGTTGATCCAGCATACCCGACAGCGGATTGCCGCCGCAGATACCTTTTTAACCAATCAATAACTCCAGGGTGCAAACTGAGGCCCACATTCCCCGGAGCAATAGAAACGATGCTCCGGGGTTTTCTCATACACTGTTGGGCAGATCCTTTTTTCATTTTATAATTATGTTACACACAATTGGTCGATATTGATATCTTGGAGGATTCGAATGCCCGAGGAAAAAAACGGTTCCACAGGCTATGAAATTGACGTGCCGTTCGACTACAGCGATCCAGACTTTGGCTCCGGCCCGATCTATTATGAATTCGGGAAGCCGTATCAGGAAGACAAACCCACAATTTTCATTATCTCTGATGCCCAGCAGTTCTATGTAAGAGCTGGGGAGGTGGTCAATTTCCAGGATAGATGGTTTGGGGATGACTTCAATGTGCTGGGGATCGTTGGCCGGGGGACGTCACCGGAATTCATCGAGAAAGCCCTGGATGGGGACGGGAAGCCTGACTGGCGGAGCGCCTGGAAGGTTTTCAACTACAAACAATGGCTGGGAGATATCGATTCCGTTCGTAAAGCTGTTCTGGGGGAGAAGGGCAGGATCATGATCTACAGCGAATCCGGAGGGGCGATGCTGTCCCACCAATACCTGGCGGCATACGGCCAGCATGTATCCCGGGCATTTACGCGGGCTGCCGTCAATCCTTTCCTGGTCGGTGATCTTGGACTGAACAGCGACCGCTTCTGGAAGGAAATTGGCGAATATGACCCCGAACTTCACAATCTAACCAACCAGGCCCTGGAGCGCTACGCTGATCAGCGTTCTGTCGTCGTGATGACCCTGCAGCGGCAGAATTTCTTCCTCCCACCAGACGAATTGGCTGCCGGCCGGGCCAAACTGATCACGGCGCTGGCAAATGGGGATGAGGACTATTTTGCAGAAGTCAGGGAAAAATATGAAGTGGATGCGGTCAAGGAGATCATGGGGACAAACGAGGTCATCCCGATCCGGGTGAGGCTGTTTGAATTCCTGGTCCCGTCTGGCGCCCGGAATAGACTGACCAAGGGAGTTCTCTATCCAGATTATGAGGTCCAGGCAGAACTCGCCGCGCCCCTGCTCAAGCTTTATGATGAAGGAGCGATCCCACAAATTACCTTTGACGCCAAAGGGCTTCATACCCTGGAAGGTGAGGTTTTCATCCTGGCCGGCCGCTGGGACCATGTGGTTGATTACCGCACCAGCATTGCCCTGGCCGCATATTATCCGAATGGATACCTATTCCTGGCGGATGATGATCACATGTTCAAGGATTTTGAGGAAAGCAAACTGCTGGCGCCCATACTGCAGCAATTTTTCCTGAATGGTATGGAGGCCGAAGAATTTAACTCCGCCATCAAACAGGCAGAAACTCGCCGCTGGAGGGAAGCTTAAACAAGCTTGTTAGACTTAATTCCAGCCATGCGCCTGTTTACTAACGCGAAGGCAAATTGCTCAGGATAGTATATCTATTCCTTTTTCACTCAGGGAAACCTGGGCAGGATTAATCACATGAAACTCACAGCAACCACAAGAATGTCCAACCGCGATTCCACCCATATGATCATAGGCCTGATCTGGATCATGGTATTCCTGGCCCCGCTAGCGGGCTGCGTCCCTCCTTCAGACAGCGCGGAT
>Ga0272443_10001478_pt1 | contig 34025 bp, 30 predicted proteins | sample SSMAcet12_FD_193581 | JGI IMG/M metagenome (GOLD analysis project Ga0272443, IMG submission 193581) | Marine sediment archaeal communities from Little Sippewissett salt marsh, Falmouth, MA, United States - SSM-Acet-12 | ecosystem: Environmental > Aquatic > Marine > Wetlands > Sediment ... | reverse complement strand
AAACGCGTAATCGATGAGATACTTGACGTGGCACGGCAAAAGGGTACCGGGATGTGGACTTCGCAAAGTGCAATGGAATTACAGGTTCCTATTCCAACCATCGATATGGCAGTTGTTATGCGCGATTTATCGGTATTTGAAGAACAACGTGAATTGGCAACCAAAATATTTCAGCTCCAGGAACAAGATTTCACCGGTGACCGGCAAAAGTTTGTTACGCAAATCCAAAAAGCATTATATGTATCGATGATTGCAACGTTTACGCAAGGTTTTGCATTACTGGCAGTAGCATCAGATAAATACAAATATCATCTCGATCTTGAGGCCGTAGCGAAAATCTGGCGCGGTGGTTGTATCATTCGGGCTGCCCTGCTGGATGACATTCGGACAGCTTTTCAATCCAAACACGATCTTGCAAATTTATTACTGGCTCCCAATTTCTCGAAAAAGATAAAAGACAATCAGGAACACCTCCGTCAGGTCGTATGTACTGCAAGTTCAATGGGTATTCCCATTCCCGGCCTGATGGCTTCATTGGCTTATCTTGATGCTTTCATCAGTTCCTGGTTGCCTGCGAATCTTATTCAGGCGCAACGTGACTATTTTGGTGCACACAGTTACGAACGGATTGATGCAAAAGGAACTTTTCATACAGAATGGCAAAAAGGATAATCATGAAAATGAATAAGATGATTCCAATTACAACATTGTTCTTAGATATTGGTGGCGTTTTGCTCACCGACGGCTGGGGACACGAGTTTCGCAAATTAGCGGTTAAAGAATTTCACCTGAATCAGCAGGAGATAGAAGACAGGCATCAAAGCGTATTTGAAACTTTCGAGTTGGATAAAATTACCATGGAAGAATATCTGAATCTGGTGATATTTTATGAGCAGCGCACATTTACCCCGGCAAAATTTAAAGAATTTATGTTTGCCTGTTCAGAATCCGACCCCAAAATGATCGGCTTGATCCGTCGGCTAAAAGCCATGTATGGATTGAAAATTTTTGCGGTAAGTAACGAATCGAGGGAACTTAATGATTTTCGTATTCATAAGTTCAGGTTAAATGATTTTATTGATGCTTTCATTTCATCATGTTATGTTGGTCTTCGCAAGCCCAATCCGGAAATCTTTCGTCTGGCACTTGATATTGCCCAGGTACCAACCGAACAGATTGTCTATATAGAAAATACTCCAATGCTGGTAGGGATTGCGGAAGGTCTGGGGATTCGCAGTATTTGGCATACCCATTATAAATCAACCTATGAACAATTAAGGTCATTTGGTCTGGAGGTAGAAGTATGAAAAACAAGGCATCCATAAAATCGTCCGTAAACCGGATTTTGACCATAAATGGTGGCTCGTCCAGCATAAAATTCGCACTTTATCAAAATGGCGGTTCATTCAATCGTTTACTCCAGGGAAAAATCGATCGGATTGGCCTGCCTGATTCAAACCTTTCATACAGCGAAGAGAAAGAGAATCAGAATGAAACCTTAAATCTGGATGCTCAAGATCATAAGTCTACAGCAAATTTTCTTATGGATTGGTTGGATAATAAAATAGATTTTTCAACCATAAATGGCATTGGCCACCGCATTGTTTTTGGGATGCAACATACAAAGCCCGAAATCATTACACAGGAATTATTGGATGAACTGTCTCGGTTTTCTTCCTTTGATCCTGATCATTTACCGGCTGAAATTGAATTAATCGAGGTTTTCCGTCAGCGTCATCCCAACCTTCCCCAGGTAGCTTGTTTCGACACGGCTTTCCATCAAACCATGCCTCGGGTGGCCAAATTGCTACCCATTCCCCGACGTTTCGACGAAAAAGGGATACAGCGCTATGGATTTCATGGCTTGTCATACACCTATCTGATGGAGGAACTCTCCCGTGTTGCTGGAACAAAATCAGCAAATGGCCGTGTAATACTTGCGCACCTCGGCAATGGAGCGAGCATGGCCGCTGTCCGCGAAGGTAAAAGTATTGACACGAGTATGGGCTTTACTCCTGCAGCAGGAATGGTAATGGGCTCCCGGCCCGGGAATTTGGATCCGGGGGTAGCATGGTATATGATGAAATCTGAACATCTCTCAACCGAATAATTTAATCATTTAATCAATCATGAATCAGGCCTCCTTGGAATTTCTGAAACTAGTTCAGATATGCGCGATTTGCTGAAAGTTGAATCGGATGATGTTCGGGCAGCGGAAGCAGTGGAATTATTTTGTTATCAGGCGAAGAAGTGGATTGGTGCTTTTGCCGCTGCATTAGGTGGGCTGGATACACTTGTTTTTTCAGGTGGCATTGGTGAAAACGCGCCGCTTATTCGCTCCCGAATTTGTGAAGGTCTGGAGTTTCTTGGAATCGAACTGAATAATAAACAAAACGAGGCAAACGCCCCGGTAATTTCTACAAAAAACGAAAAGGCTGTCGTTCGCGTCATTCATACCGATTAGGAAAGAATGATTGCTAAAACAGTCAGTGATATGATAAATATTGTTTAAAAAACAAAAGAGAATAATTATGTTAATAAAAGTCAAAACCTTTAAAGGGTATAAGTTAGACAGCAAAGATGGTGAAGTAGGTAAAGTAAAAGAATTCTACTTCGACGATAATTATTGGGCGATTCGTTATCTGGTTGCCGATACAGGCAACTGGCTTGCGGGCCAACAAGTATTGATTTCGCCCTATGTGTTGACTTCAGTGAATACTGTATCAGAATCCATTAATATTGATTTGAATAAAAAACAAATCGAAGACAGTCCTTCTTTGCAAAGTGATATGCCCGTATCACGGCAATTTGAGAACGATTATTTTGGTTATTACGGTTTACCTGCATACTGGAGCGACGCAAATATGTGGGGAGTTTATTCCTATTTAGTGCGTGACAGGAACCAGTGGAATAAATCCACTCAACATGAAAATTCATGGGATCCTAATTTACGCAGCACCAAAGATGTGAGCGGTTATCATATTCAGGCCAATGATGGCGAAATAGGTCACGTTGAGGATTTTATTATTGATGACGAAACATGGGTAATTCTATACCTGATTATCGACACAACAAACTGGTTTGCCGGGAAAAAGGTACTGATCTCTCCTAAATGGATTGACCACATCAGTTGGAATGATTCAAAAGTATTTGTTAATCTTTCCTCTGAGGAAATCAGACAGGCCCCGGAATACTCAGAGGAAGATCTGCTGACCCGTGATTATGAAACCCAACTGCATAAGTACTATAAACGCAATGTATATTGGCATGAGAAACCTGAAGACAGAAAAATATTACTTTAAAACAAATTTTAGATAACATGAAAACAAAAAAAGATTCAGACAAGAAAATTGTTGACAAAACAAAAAAGATTAAGATAAAGAATAAACCACTTTCAAAGAAACTTCTGGGTAAAATGAACGCCTATTGGCGGGCTGCAAATTATCTGTCGGTTGGCCAACTCTATCTGCGCGATAATCCCCTGCTTCGGAAACCGCTGGATCTTTCGCACATAAAGTCGATGCTGCTGGGGCATTGGGGAACCACACCGGGACAAAACTTTATTTATGTGCATCTGAACCGGATGATTAAAGAATACGATCTGGATATGATTTACATTTCAGGGCCCGGCCATGGCGGCCCGGCACTGGTGGGGAATACGTATCTCGAAGGAACGTATAGTGAAGTTTATCCAAACATTACGCAGGATGAAGCCGGGTTGAAAAAACTGTTCACCCAGTTCTCCTTTCCCGGCGGAATTCCGAGCCATGTCTCACCTGAATGTCCCGGATCAATTCACGAAGGTGGAGAATTGGGGTATTCACTCAGCCATGCTTTTGGTGCGGTATTCGATAATCCGGAACTGGTTGTTGCCTGTGTTGTTGGTGATGGCGAAGCAGAAACCGGCCCGTTGGCAACCGCCTGGCACTCCAATAAATTTTTAAACCCGATCAACGACGGAGCTGTTCTGCCCATACTTCATCTCAACGGATATAAAATTGCCAATCCAACGGTGTTGGCCCGCATTTCAAAAAAAGAATTAAAGCAATTGCTTAACGGATATGGTTGGACACCTTATTTTATTGAAGGTGATGAGCCTGAAAAAATGCATCAGCAAATGGCTAAAGTTTTGGAAAAAACCATTTCTGAGATAAAGGAAATTCAAAAGAATGCTCGGGCGAAAAATGATGCAAGCCGTCCACGCTGGCCAATGATTGTGTTAAGATCACCCAAAGGATGGACCGGGCCTAAAGAAGTTGACGGGGTAAAAATTGAAGACACCTTCCATTCGCACCAAATACCCATTCAGGTTGATTTCGAACATCCCCATCATCTTAAGTTGCTGGAAAAATGGTTGAAAAGTTACAAACCGGAAGAACTTTTTGATGAAAACGGGGCGCTTATTCCCGAACTTGCCAAACTGGCGCCCAAAGGCAACAGGCGAATGGGAGCAAATCCAAATGCCAATGGAGGAATTCTTTTGCAGGATTTACATATGCCCGATTTTCGAAACTTTGCAGTAGATGTACCGTCGCCTGGTTCGGTTGAAGCAGCCGACACACATGAGTTGGGAGAATTCCTTCGCGAAGTAATCAAATTAAATGATGAACAACGAAATTTCCGGATTTTTGGCCCCGACGAAACGCTTTCCAACCGGTTGAATGCTGTTTTTGAAGTCACCAACCGGCAGTGGGAAGCCAAAACAAAAAAGAATGATGAATTCCTTGCCACTGAAGGCAGAGTGATGGAAGTGCTGAGTGAACATCAATGTGAAGGATGGCTCGAAGGTTATCTGCTTACCGGAAGACACGGGCTCTTTAACTGTTACGAGGCATTCATCCACATTATTGATTCCATGTTTAATCAACATGCCAAGTGGCTGAAGGTTACGGCGGGACTCCCCTGGCGTCGGAAAATAGCTTCATTGAATTATTTGCTTGCTTCTCACGTTTGGCAACAGGCCCATAATGGTTTTACCCATCAGGATCCCGGGTTTATTGACCACGTGGTGAATAAAAAGGCTTCCGTTGTCCGCGTTTACCTTCCGCCCGATGCCAACTGTTTATTGTCGGTTTGGGACCATTGCCTGAGAAGCCGCGATTATGTAAATGTTGTAGTTGCCGGTAAATACCAGGCACCACAGTGGTTAACCATGGATGAAGCGATAAGCCATTGTAAACAGGGAATAGGTATTTGGAAATGGGCAAGTAACGATGAAGGATTGGAACCAGATGTGGTTATGGCCTGCTGTGGAGATGTGCCAACGCTCGAAACCCTCGCCGCGGTTTCAATCCTGCGTGAACATTTACCCAATCTGAAAATCCGGGTAATCAACGTGGTCGATTTAATGAAACTTGAACCGGACACTGAACATCCACATGGTTTAAGTGAAAACGATTTTGATACTTTATTTACCAAAGATAAACCTATTGTATCTGCTTTTCACGGCTACCCCTGGCAGGTACACCGGTTGACCTACCGCCGCACCAATCACGAAAACATGCATGTTCGGGGTTATAAGGAAGAAGGTACCATTACAACCTATTTCGATATGACGGTTTTAAATAACCTTGACCGGTTTGATTTGGTTCAGGATGTGATTAACCGGGTTCCCGGTTTAGGTGAAGATGGAAATAAGCTAAGACAAATGATGATCGACAAGCTCACCGAACACAAACAGTACATTGATAAACATGGTCAGGATATGCCCGAAATTCTTAATTGGAAATGGAATCAGAAAATAATATAGAAAAGGAAGATGTAGGCGGTAAAAGAGATATGATGCGTATTGGAATTGCTGCCGACCACGGTGGGTTTGAGCTGAAAGTTCAGTTGATTGCGGCTCTCACATTTGCCGGTTATGTAGTAAAGGATTTTGGTGCTTCTAAATTGGTTTTAGGGGATGACTACCCCGATTTTGTAGTGCCACTGGCCAGAGCGGTTTCCGGAGGTGAGATAACACGCGGTCTGGCCATTTGTGGCAGCGGTGTTGGGGCTTGTGTTGCAGCAAACAAAGTTTCCGGTGTACGCGCGGCATTGATCACCGATTCTTTCTCGGCTCATCAGGGAGTAGAAGATGATGATATGAATGTCATGTGTTTAGGTGGCCGGATTATAGGGCATGATCTGGCCTGGGAATTGATACTGGCCTTCCTGAATGCTGATTTCAAAGCAGAAGAACGGTTCATCCGACGTTTGGCAAAAGTGGGAGAATTGGAAAAGGGAAAATAATAGCACTACCTCCTCGGGATCACTGCAAATCGTTTATACACTTACTTCCTTGTTTTTTAGGAAGTTTGAATAGCGTAATTCCGGAGTGCCGGTGAAAAAATGAAATGATTTTAATTTAAACAAAAATGAAAACAACAGATGTATTAATTATCGGCGGCAGCGCGGCCGGAATGGTAACAGCAGTAACGGGTAAATCCCATTGGCCCAAAAAAGAATTTATCCTAGTAAAAAAACAAAAAGAAATGATGGTTCCCTGTGGCATTCCATACATATTTGGAACGCTTGAGAACATCGATAAAAATTTGATGCCTGTTGATGCCACACTACAAAAAAACGGAATAACATCCTTAGTAGATGAGGCAGTTGATATTAACACCGGCAACAAAGAAGTTCTGTTCTCAAGTGGTGAAAAAATCAGCTATCAAAAACTCGTTATTGCTACAGGCTCAAACCCTATGAAACCCAAATGGTTGTTTGGTGCCGATCTGGAAAATGTGTTTGTGGTTCCAAAGGACAAAGAGTACCTTGATGACATGAAAAAAACGCTGGGTGAAGCAAAAAACATTGCGGTAATCGGTGCGGGTTTTATCGGTGTTGAACTTTCCGATGAACTTAACAAGCATGGCAATCAGGTTACCTTGATTGAAAAGATGCCTAACATTCTTAACCTGGCATTCGATGTTGAGGTTGCGGAGAAAATCCATGAATTGCTTGTATCCAGAGGGGTCAATATCATTGCCGGAAAAGGTATAAGCAAAGTAATCGGAACCAAAAAAGTAGAAGCCATTGAACTTGAAGACGGAGAAAAGATGGATATGGATGCGGTTGTGCTGTCAATTGGCTACAAACCAAATAGTGAACTGGCAAAAAAAGCGGGAATTTATATTGATGAAGACAATTTTATTGCTGTTGACGAGTATATGCGTACGCATGTAAAGGATGTATTTGCTGTGGGCGATTGTGCTCAAAAACGTGACTTTGTAACCAGAAGCAGGGTTGCAACCATGTTGGCCTCCACAGCCTGCGCAGAAGCCAGAATTGCCGGAATGAATTTATTTAATCTGAACGTGGTAAAAACCTTTAACGGAACAATTGCAATTTATTCTACAGCCATTGATAACACCGGATTTGGAACCGCAGGTGTAACCGAGCAAAGAGCTGAATTGGAAGGTATTGCAACAGTTACAGGGCTCTTTGAGGGGATTAACCGTCACCCCGGAAATTTACCCGATGCGCACAAACAAATTGTAAAACTTATTGCAGCAAAAAATTCAGGTGTCATCATTGGTGGTGAAGTAATTGGTGGATTAGAGGCCGGCGAATTAACCAATGTTATTGGTTTAGCCATACAAAATCGAATGTCAGTAAATTCATTTTTAACCATGCAAATTGGCACGCATCCCTGCCTGACAGCTTCTCCTGCTGCATATCCGCTGATAAAAGCCGCTGAAATTATTGCCAACAAAATATTAAGGAACATGAAAGAAGAATAACAAGATGTAAATTATGAAATCATGACAAAATCAGAAAAAAACAGTGGTGCCGGCCAGGGCAGAGGTCTTGGAACAGGAGGTGGTCGCGGGAAAAACAAAGGCGGAGCTTTTGGTACTGGCGGATATTGTATTTGGGCCAAATGTGGAACAAAAGTTTCACATCAACAGGGTATTAAATGTACAACACTTAAATGTCCTGATTGCGGACACACTATGATTCGGGAAGAATTGTTGAATGAAAAACGTAACAAAGATTAATAATTTGAGTAATGAGATTATATCTTGATTGTATCCCTTGTTTTATGCAACAAGCATTGCGTGCAGGGCGAATGGCAACTTCAGACGAAAAAAAATTGAAGCAAATTCTGGATGAAACAGGAGAACTGGTAAAAACCGTTTCGATGCACGCCACGCCTGCTGAAATAGGAATGAGCATTTATCGTATTGTTACAGAAGTTACCGGTGTCCATGATCCTTATAAAAAAATTAAACAACAACATATTGCTGAAACAAAAGCTATTTTTCCCGAATTGGAAAAGATAGTAGCAAATTCTAATGATAAACTCCTTACTGCCATAAGAATAGCTATTGCCGGAAATGTTATTGATCTTGGAGTCAAAAAATCATTTGATATCGTAAAGGATGTGGAAAGTATTTTGAAACAGGACTTTGCTGTTTTTGATTACGGTGCTTTTAAAACCCAATTGGAAAAAACTGAAAACATCCTTTATATTGGAGATAATGTTGGAGAATCGGTTTTTGATAAAATATTGATTAAAGAATTGAAAAAACGGGTAAAATATGCTGTGCGTTCAATTCCCATAATTAATGATGTGACCATGGAAGATGCCATTGCTTCAGGCTTGGATGAAGTAGCCGAATTAATTGATTCAGGATGCGAGTCTCCGGGCATTATTCTCGAGCATAGTACGCCTGAATTTCTTGAAATTTTCAACACTTCAGGCCTTGTAATAAGTAAAGGACAGGGAAATTTTGAAGGATTATCTGATTGCAAACGACAGGTTTTTTTCATGCTTAAAACAAAATGTCCAATCATCTCGAATCATATCGGCGTGGAAGACGGATCTATTATTCTTAAAGAACATAAATTCCCGGAAAAAATATAAGTATTCAGGAACAATGGAAGCAAACAATAAAATAGAAACGGTTCAACTTGAGCGTGGTGTCTTTTATGAATTAAAGCATAAATGATTTTTGCCCTTATTGCAGGCTCAATAGGCTTGTTATTCAGTTTTTAAACTTAAAAACCGTAGTATGAAATTAGTATTATTGCGACATGGAGAAAGTCAATGGAATAGAGAAAACCGTTTTACCGGTTGGACCGATATTGATTTAACAAAAAAAGGAATAGAAGAAGCAAAAAATGCTGGCAAAATTCTTAAAACAGAAGGTTTTACCTTCGATGTAGCTTACACTTCGGTATTGAAAAGAGCCATTCATACCCTTTGGAATGTATTGGATGAAATGGATCTCGCATGGATTCCTGTATATCGCTCATGGAAGCTGAACGAAAAAAGTTATGGCGACCTGCAAGGCTTGAATAAAGCTGAAACCGCTCAGAAATATGGGGAAGAACAAGTGTTACTTTGGCGACGAAGTTTCGATGTTCGCCCTCCGGAATTAAATATTACTGATAAAAGACATCCTGTTAACGAAATGAAATACAGCGCAATAGATAAATCATTATTGCCGGCAACTGAATGTTTAAAGGATACCATTGACCGATTTTTACCTTATTGGAACGAAACCATTCAACCTGCCATTCTCAATCAGCAAAAAGTATTCATTGTCGCGCATGGAAATAGTTTGAGAGCATTGGTAAAATATTTAGACCATTTGTCGGATAATGAAATCTTGGAAATAAACATTCCAACAGGAATTCCGCTGGTTTACGAACTAAACGAACAACTTCAGGCTATTCGTCACTACTATCTTGGTAATGCGGTAAGTATACAGGGTGCAATGCAAGCTATTGCCAATCAGGCATCAGTAAAAAAATGATTTTGAATTAATTAAAATCAAAACATTTTTTATCTAAAAATGTGTGAAAAGTGTAACTTATTTACACAATTGTGTAACACTTGCTCCTGCAAAGTTGATCAACTTTACACTGTTGCGAAAATATCTTCACAATCTAAAATCAAATACTATGTTTTACACAGATTATTACTGGGGAATGAACTTCGTGTGGTGGTTTATTTGGTTCATTTTTATTTTCTGGATTTTCGCTCTTCCATACAAAATTCCAGGTCAGAGATACCGAAAAGATTCATCTTTTGACATTTTGCGAAAACGATTCGCTTCGGGTGAAATCACCCTGGAAGAATACAATGAGAAGAAGAAAATTCTTGAAATGAATTGACATTTAAGATAATGAATTGAGCTAACCGATCAGTATCAGTTAGCCAATTTTCATCTGTCATTAAAAATTCAAAAAATCTATACCATGAAATTACAAGAGCTTAAAAAAACAGCCATGAAACTGGTTGCCGATGATAAAGGCATACTGGCAATGGATGAAAGTTTTCCGACCTGCAATAAACGATTTGCTAAACTGGGAATTCCGGAGACAGTTGAGAAAAGACGCGCCTATCGGGAATTGCTTGTTACCACACCCGGACTTGGAGAATCCATCAGCGGAGCAATTCTCTTTGACGAAACCATCCGCCAGAAAACTGAAGATGGCATTCCTATGATTAAAGTTCTCATTGATGCAGGAATCATACCGGGTATTAAGGTTGACACCGGTGCAAAGAATCTGGCTGCTCATCCCGGAGAGAAAATTTCTGAAGGACTCGACGGATTGCGCGACCGATTGATTGAATACTATGAAATGGGAGCAAGGTTTGCCAAATGGAGAGCTGTGATTGTGATTGGCAACGGCATTCCTTCCAGAGCTTGTATCGAAGCAAATGCATTAACGCTGGCCCGATATGCTGCATTGTGTCAGGAAGCCGGACTGGTTCCAATTGTGGAACCCGAAGTACTAATGGATGGCAGTCATACCATGGAACGATGCTTCGAAGTAACTGAAGAAGTGCTGTACACCGTATTTAACCAACTTTATACACAAGGAGTACAGTTGGAAGGAACAATCCTGAAACCCAACATGGTACTTCCAGGATTAACTTGTCCGAAACAAGATTCGGATGAAGCGATTGCTGATGCCACCGTGAAATGTTTTTTGAGAGCTGTTCCGGCTGCCGTTCCCGGAATCACATTTTTGTCGGGTGGACAAACGGCAGAACTGGCATCTGAGCGATTAAATGCCATGAATGTCAGGTTCAAATCGAAAATTCCTTGGGAATTGTCATTCTCCTACGGCCGTGCTCTTCAGCAACCGGCACTTGAAATTTGGCAAGGCAAAGAAGCCAACATAATAAAGGCACAAAATGCATTGTATCACAGAGCTAAATGTAATCACGCAGCTCGCAGAGGCGATTACACCGCTGCTCAGGAAAATCAAAATTGAATCAATTAAAATTTAAAAAAAATGAAAACAAATCACACAAAAACTAAATCAAAGTGGGCAATTGACCGGTCGCACAGCGAAATTGCGTTTAAAGTCAGGCACTTAATGATTGCTCATGTTCGGGGAACTTTCAAAACATTCGACGCAAGTATTTATACCTATGGCAACGACTTTAGAACTGCCGAGGTTGATCTTTGGTTAGACACCTCATCCATAAAAACGGGTGATGAAAAAAGAGATAAACACCTGAGAAGTCGTGATTTTCTGGATGCGAAACACCACAAACAAATAACTTTCAAATCAAGTACAATTGGCGCGTCAAATGACGAGGGTAATCAGGAACTATGGGGCGAATTGACAATGGTTGGAATTACCCAAAATGTAAAATTAGATGTTCATTTCGGCGGAATGCTTAATGATCCGTGGGGAAATGAAAGAGTTGGATTTACTGTTACCGGAACTATCAACCGGAGCAATTGGGGCTTGACATGGAACACAACTACTGAATCAGGAGGTATTATGGTTGCCGATGAAATCGAGATTTCATGCGAAGTTGAATTGACCAAAATGGGGCAGAAATGTTTGGAGATGCAATTGGAACCTGCATCTGAAGAAGTAGCAACCATTAATTAATTCAAAATTTTAACGCTCCGGAATGTGTGAATCATGTAATTCTTTTCAAGAGTTACGTAACATGAGTGCGATTAAGTTTGCTCAAATTCGTCCGATCCAAATTCACGAAAGAAAATGAAAGAAAATCAAGAGAAATGAAAACATTAATGAAAACAACTGAATTTAAAAAAGTATTGATTGCACTGGATTATGATCCAAGTTCAGTAAAAGTAGCTGAAAAAGGTTATGCTTTAGCTAAAACGTTGGGAGCAAAAATCGTACTCATACATGTTTTATACGAGCCGGTATATTATTCTTCCCTTGAATATTCCCCGATCGTGGGTTTTAATGATCCCATGAATATAGGAACCTTCCGGACCGATACAATTCAAGGATTAATGGAAGCAGCACAACATTTTCTGGATAAAACAAAACACCACCTTGCTGACGAATCCATTGAAACTATTTTGGAAAAAGGAGAAACTGCTGATTCAATATTAAAAGTGGCTAAAAAGCTAAAAGCAGATATTATTGTTTTGGGAACCCACAGCCGGAAATGGCTTGAAAATATACTAATGGGCAGTGTAACAGAACATGTGTTAAAACATTCGACCTTACCACTTTTCATTGTTCCAACAAAAAAGAAAGTGGAATAAAAATGAAGTGGAATTCATAATTAATAAATCCATCAAATTGGATGAAGCAAAAATAGGTATCACCTAAATTTGATAGTAAGTTTCTGCGACATTGTTTACTCAAACCGTATTCCTGAAAACAATAAAATCATATCTGTCTTGATTTGCCAAATATTTTAAAATGAAAAGTATTATGGAAAATAATAAAGCTAAAGACAAATCGCAAGTCGATCTAAAATCTGTTCCCATGGCCGAACTTCAGAAAAAACTGGGTTCATCGCCAGACGGCCTCACACAGGAAGAAGCAAAAAAACGATTGGCTCAATATGGTTCTAACGAGCTTGAGGAAAAGAAGACCAATATGTTCCTGAAATTCCTCACTTATTTTTGGGGACCTATTCCCTGGATGATCGAAGCGGCCGTCATCTTGTCTGCTGTGGCCCGGCATTGGCCCGACTTTGGTATCATTCTCGTTCTGCTTCTGGCCAATGCCACCATCGGATTCTGGGAAGAACGCGAAGCCGGAAATGCTATCGCTGCGCTTAAAGCCAAACTGGCCGTCAAAGCACGTGTCAAACGCGATGGAAAGTGGATTACTCCTGAAGCACGTGATTTGGTTCCGGGTGACATTATTCGTCTTCGACTGGGCGATATTGTACCGGCAGATGCCCGGTTGCTGGACGGTGATCCGGTTGAAGTGGATCAGTCGGCTTTGACAGGCGAATCGCTGCCTGCCGAACGTAAGTCTGGAGAAGCGGTTTTTTCAGGTTCAATTGTTCGAAGGGGTGAAATTGAAGCACTGGTTTATGCAACAGGTGCAAACACTTACTTCGGCAAAACGGCACAACTGGTGCAGGAGGCAGGCAGCATCAGTCATTTTCAAAAAGCAGTTCTGAAAATAGGAAACTACCTCATCATTCTGGCTGTCGTGCTGGTGGCAGTAATCATAACCGTTGCGTTAATCCGGGGTGACAAGATTCTCACTACATTACAGTTTGCTTTGGTACTTACCGTAGCTGCAATTCCGGTGGCCATGCCAACTGTTTTATCGGTAACTATGGCTGTTGGAGCGCGACTGCTGGCAAAGAAAAAGGCGATTGTCAGCAAGTTGGTGGCCATTGAGGAATTGGCCGGAGTTGATGTTCTTTGTGCTGACAAAACCGGCACCCTGACACAGAACAAACTAACATTGGGTGAGCCGTTCACTGTAAACGATATTCCGGCTGATCAGCTTATTCTTTTTGGAGCTTTGGCTTCGCGTGCCGAAAATAACGACACCATTGATTTGGCTGTGCTGGCTGGTGTAGAAGATAAGGATGCCCTAAAAAAATATAAGATTGAACATTTCCTTCCATTCGACCCGGTACACAAGCGCACCGAAGCCACGGTAAAGGATTCCGCCGGGAAAGAATTCAAGGTAACCAAAGGTGCGCCGCAGGTGATTTTGGAATTGTCTGCCAATGCCGGAAAGGTAAAAACGGCCGTTGATAAAGCAGTGAACGAATTCGCCTCACGTGGATTTCGTTCGCTGGGTGTGGCGAAAGAAGAAGGCAATGGTAAATATCAGTTTATTGGTGTTTTACCTCTTTTCGATCCGCCACGCGAAGATGCCAAATCCACCATTGCAACCGCGCTTGCCATGGGCGTAAAGTTAAAAATGGTAACAGGTGATGCATTGGCTATCGCGCAGGAAACTGCCAAAAAATTAGACATAGGTTCAAACATCCTCGATGCGTCTGGTCTTGGGGATGTGAAAAAGGAAGAGTCCGACGAAATGGCCAAATCCATTGAGGAGGCAGATGGTTTCGCACAGGTATTCCCTGAACATAAGTTCCACATTGTAGATGTTTTGCAAAAACTCGGGCACATTGTAGGTATGACTGGTGATGGGGTGAATGATGCACCCGCGCTGAAGAAAGCTGACTGCGGCATAGCAGTCTCCGGTGCCACAGATGCCGCACGGGCAGCAGCAGCAATCGTACTAACTACTCCGGGTTTATCAGTGATTATTGATGCCATCAAGGAGAGTCGCCGTATTTTCCAACGGATGAACAGCTACGCAATTTACCGGATTGCCGAGACCCTGCGTGTGCTGTTGTTTATGACACTTTCGATCCTGATATTTAATTTTTATCCTGTGACGGCAGTCATGATCGTGATGTTGGCATTGTTGAACGATGGCGCCATCCTGTCGATTGCTTATGACAATGTACAATACAAGAATAAACCTGAGTCCTGGAACATGCACATGGTGTTAGGGATATCTACGGTACTGGGTGTAATCGGAGTCGTTTCTGCCTTTGGTTTGTTTTACCTCGGCGAGCGGGTTTTTCATATCGATCGTGAACATATTCAAACGCTTATGTATTTAAAATTGTCGGTTGCCGGACACCTGACGATTTTTCTGACGCGAACCCGCGGCCCGTTCTGGTCGATACGTCCGGCAAAAATTTTATGGATAGCCGTGCTTGGCACTCAAATAATCGCCACATTAATCGCTGTCTATGGAATATTCATGACTCCGCTTGGCTGGGGTTGGGCAGGTTTCGTTTGGGGATATGCATTGATTTGGTTCCTTGTAAATGATCGTATAAAACTGTTGGCTTATAAGATTTTCGATCCTGTTAAAACCAGAGAACCGGATGAATAAAACATTCAACAAACATGAAAACGATTAACAATTAAATCATTAAAACAATAAGGTCTTTAAACTCTGATCTTAATTTTAAAAGTTAAGACTATTTTTAAACATATTTTGACACAACTTCATACGTTATTAACCACCATTGACAGGCTTCAGCCCTTAATCTTCTCAAATCTGTAATGCTCATCAAAAACATGTGAATATTGTAAAAATTACCAAAAATTTTGTAACGATTTTCTTTATCAGCCTAATTAACTTTAGCAAGTCATTTGTATAAAGAAAATCTTGCTTCGTTCAGAAAATCAATTTCCGGCTAAAGTTAGTTCTATGAATACCAGTTTAATTGAAAACACGGCACACATATACCATAAAATAAATAACAAAATGGAAACACTAAAAAATATAAGCGCTGAATGAAAAAGAGTAATGATATAAAACAAAAAATTACAGAATTATATGAATGAATTATTACAATACTCATTATCCGTATTTATTGGTTTTTTTGCCATAATGAATCCTATTGCCAATGTTCCAATTTTTTTGTCTTTGGTTCAAGATGCAGATAATTCCACAAAAAAGAAGATTAATAAGAAAGCTACAATCACCGCATTTATAATCGTGTTTATATTTGCAATACTTGGAAAATTTATTTTTGAGATGTTTGGAATTACTATTCCCGCTTTTAAAATAGCAGGAGGTATATTAGTTTTTTACGTTGGTTTTGAAATGCTTCAATCTAAAAAATCAACGGTGAAGCATTTGCAGTATGTTGAAGTCGATGAAAATATTGCCATATCACCTCTGGCAATCCCTATTCTTTCCGGACCAGGAACGATTGTAACCGCAATGAATTATGTAACAAATGCAGATTATTTACATATTGGTATTGTTATTCTCATTTTTGCAATTATATGTTATCTCACATACTTAGCTTTTAGCTTAAGTGAATTTATTGTTGAAAAAACAGGTAATAATATTATTACCGTAATTGGGAAGATTATGGGATTAATCATTGCTATAATTGGCGTAAATATGATAATAGAAGGAATACAAATGGCATTCATCCTTGTAAATTAATATACTAAAATTACACATAGAAAAAGAAATTAAAAAAAAGGCACAAATGGAGAATGGAATAATATTTAATGAAAATCCTTCACGATCTCATTAACGCCTTGCAAAACGTAACGCGGGCGATAAGCAAATTCATTGATGGTTTGTTTGGTTGAGATACCTGTTAAAACCAGGCAAGTGTCGATCTCTGCCTCAATACCTGCAACGATATCCGTATCCATACGGTCCCCGATAATTATGGTGTCTTCACGTTGAATACCAAGCTTTTTCAGTGCAATTCGCATCATAAGGGGGTTTGGTTTACCTACGAAGTAGGCTTGTTTACCACTAGCCAGTTCAATGGGTGAAATAAGTGCCTTGGTTGCCGGAGCTATCCCGTTTTCAATCGGACCGCTAAGATCAGGATTTGTTCCAACCAGTTTGGCCCCATTGATGACCAGATTTACCGCCTTTTCAATCATTTCGTAGCTGTACGACCTGGCTTCTCCCATAACTACGTAATCCGGATCGATATTGTTAATTGAATATCCGGCGTTATACAGCGCATTGATAAGCCCGGCTTCTCCAATAATGTAAGCAGTGCCATTTGGTTTCTGGCTTTGAAGAAAGGACGCAGTTGCCAGGGCACTTGTATAAAAATGTTCGGGTCCGACATCAAGTCCCATACGTGATAATTTCCCCTGAAGTTCTTTGATGGTTTTCTCACTGGAATTGGTCAGAAAAACGTATTTCTTGTTTTCATCTTTTAACCAGGAGACAAACTCCTTTACGCCGTCGAGAATCTTATCACCATGATAAACTACACCATCCATATCACAGATGTACCCGGATTTGTTCCGTATATTTTCAATGATTGATTTTTTAGCCATCTCTAATTTGCTTTAATTATGCTTTTACTGAATATGCATATATTGCTTTAATATACAATCTTTCCGGGCATTCTTCACTTACCTGCTTGTTTTTTATTTTAAAATTAATACCTGCAACCTGCAACAGACCCGGTGTTAAGAAGCGCAGATCGATATGTCATTAACGAGTTTTTAGTAAAGTCAATTTATGAATTAGTTAAAGTAGATGAAACGAGCATGGCAAATATTGGTACACAGGAAGATGATTATTCGGCGAGTTACATGTGTTGCCGTTAAAACAAACAATTAAAAACACATGAAATTTGTGATTTAGTTAGAGGAAGTTCCCTACTTCCTAAAGGTGAAACGGAAAAATTCATTAAAAAAAATATTATGAGTTAAGAGTATCAAGCAAGTCTGATCGAATAACTATGAAATATGTATTGTTTTGGGTAATGGACAAATCTTTTGATTCAATTATAGAGATTCTATTGACATTACGAAAAGTTAGAAGAGAAATTGGTATCCCCCATTTGAAAGATAAAATTTAGAAAAAACTAATTATTGGAAATAGTAATGATAAAAATGAATGTATATCCCCATCAAAAAACTATTGAAATTTAGATAATGAATTATAAAAATCTACACACAAAGAACTAAGCTAAAATCCAAGCTAATTATCCATAATTTTTCATTTCGAACGACCCTTTATGGCTGCGATAGTTATTACTACCTTTTTAAAAATTGCAGCCCGTAAAAGTGGGAATGATGTAACACATTGTCAAAATTATGTAACATTCTCAGACTGTAACTTCTGACCTTTAATAAGAAATAAATCTGTTAACAAGTTAAGATGAACATATCTTTTCAAAAACTTTTTTTCGCGATTGCCACTATATTTGCACTGTTTGCAATTCTGATTTTGGCAAAACCCATTCTCATTCCTTTAAGTATTGCTTTGCTTATTTCATTCATACTGCTTCCGTTGGCAAAAAAGTTTGAGAAATGGAAAATTGGTAAAACACTTGCTGTTTTTCTCTCCATTTTCTCTGTAATACTAATAATTGGAGGAGTCATTTACTTTTTTTCAACTCAAATTATTGATATAGCAAAAGAGTTCTCTCATTTTAAGGATAAAATTATCCTTGCCTTTGCTGATGTTACGTTATTTCTCAATAAGCATGTGAGTTTTATGGAAAATCTGGGAAAGGATGAATTATTTAACCGGATGAAAGCTTTGCTTACTGATTCGACACGGTTTTTGGTAAGTAAAACAGTTAGCAATACAGCAACTTTTATGGCCGGACTGCTGGCAACCATTGTTTTTACTTTTCTATTTCTTATTTACAGAGATGGATTAACAAAGGCATTTTTGGCTTTTTCGCCTGGGGACAATCGTGAAAGGGTATTAAAAATGTTTAAATCGGTTCAGCAGGTCGGCCAAAAATATTTGTTTGGTATGATAATTCTCACCATAGCTATTGGATTAGCCAACAGCATCGGGCTTTTGATTATTGGTATCGACAATCCTTTCCTTTTCGGATTTTTAGGCGCTGTACTGGCCATAATACCATACATTGGTACTACAATGGGAGCTATCATTCCTGTAATTTATGCTTTTGTTTCTTACGATTCAATTTGGACAGCCGTTGCAGTTGCCATTTTATTTTGGGCTGTTCAACTGGTTTCCGATAATTTTCTCACTCCACGAATTGTGGGGGGCAGTTTAAAAATTAATGCTTTAACAGCCATACTCAGTTTGTTTATTGGCGCTGCTGTATGGGGTCTGGCCGGAATGATTTTGTTTTTGCCGTTTGCTGCCATTTTGAAAGTGGTTTGCGAAGAATTTGAAGAGCTTAAACCAATTGCGCTAATTATTGGCGAGCAAAATAAAAAAGAGGGCGACGGCAGTAAACTATTTTTGGTTAGATGGTGGGGAAAAATAAAAGACAGGTTTTCGGGATAATCTCTTCATGGGAAATGTGTGATTGATGTAAACTTTTACAAAAGTTGTGTAACACTTATCATATCAAAGGTTCCGAACTTTGTCCTTTCAGTCATTCACTACTGAGAACTCACTCTTTTCAAATAAATATTGTAACACTAATAAAGAAAATTATTAAGGCAGAAATTAACCCGCTTTATTCATATAAAAACGAAGTGAATTATATGAATGTGCTATGGGCAAAGGGAAGCAAAGCGGGAAACCCCGATTTAGCAATACCCAAATTTGGGGAATGATAATGAACCCAAAGATGTTGGTATTGCTTAATCGTAGGAAATTCATGAATTTTGCGGGTTAAGATTGTACAGAAAAAAACAGTTTTGAAACCCGAATATAACCTGAAACTTGACCGCCTGGTTGCCCGGTTTGAACAGGCAAGGGCAAATGGCAAAGACAGTGACAACTACAAGGAAGTAGCTGCAGCGGCAGTTGAAGGACGGGTTGACACACTGATTGTTGAAGCCGACCGGATTATTGCAGTCAGGGTAACTAATCTGGTGACGGGAAATACACAGAAAAAAGATTTGACAAATCCGAAAGCAGATGATCTGCTCGATGATTTGGGTGAACTGGTAACAAAAATGGGAGGGCTGGTGATGGTTCTCCCAACCGATAAAATGCCTTCTGAAACAGGGCTGACAGCAATATTTCGTTATTAATTAAATAAATAAAATGCAAATACAATTTAATACAGACAAAAATGTAACCGGAAGTGAAAATCTTATCGCTTCGTCAACTTCTTTAATATCAGAAGAACTAAGCAGGTTCAGTGATCAGATAACCCGCTTGGAGATTCACCTCTCTGACGAAGATGGGAACAAAGACGGGTTTAACGATAAGCGTTGCATGGTGGAAGCCCGGCTTGCGGGGATGAACCCAATTGCTGTTACCGACCACGCAAATACCCATGAACAGGCTGTTTCGGGTGCTATAGACAAATTGAAAACTTCTCTGGAATCGTTAACCGGTCGTTTAAAAAATTATTAAAATGGAAAAAATAGATTGATCCTGCTGACCAAATGAACGCCGGAATTGCAGACGCTCAGCTTGTGGCTTTTGAAGAAAGTGGACACAGCTTGTTTCTAGAGGAAACACAAAAGTTTAATAAAGACTGATAAAATTTGCAGGAAAATGAAATTGTAACGACACGATCTTTCCGGTGATCTTCATCGAAATAATGGAAGATATTAGTTGCCGCATTTTTTACCCCCAACCCCCTAAAGGGGCTAATGCTCATAAATTCGTGAGACTTGGCTTGCAGCTCAAGTCCCCTTTAGAGCCTGTCCCGAATTCACTTAGGGAGGATTTAGGGGAAGATCAAAAAAAAGATTACGATATTACAATATTCTTAGTGCTTATAGTTCAATTATACAACACAAATAATGTGGTTTTCCAAATCAATAGAAGAAGTTCTTAAAGAAGCAGATGTTGATACATCGGTCGGTCTTTCAGAAGAGGAAGCAAAAATCAGGCTTGAAAAATACGGTGCAAATAAATTGCTTTCGAAAAAGAAAAAGAACATTTTCCAATTGTTTTTTGCCCAGCTTCAGGAGTGGCTTATTTATATTTTATTTGCGGCAGTGGTTATCACCCTGTTTATGGGTGAATACATCGATGCCACCATCATCATCCTTGTCATAATTACCAATGCTGTACTTGGTGTAATCCAGGAAGTGAAAGCCGGAAAGGCTATTGAGGCGCTTCAGAAAATGACTTTTCCAAAAGCGCTTGTCCGCCGAAACACTGAGGTGAAAGAAGTAAATTCACACGAAGTTGTCCCCGGCGATATTCTGATTCTTGATGCCGGACGTTTTATCTCCGCAGATATTCGTTTAATTGAGTCTGTAAATCTTCAGATAGAGGAATCGGCGCTCACCGGGGAGTCTGTTCCCGGCGATAAAGATGCATCACAAATTTACAGCGATCTTAAAACTCCACTGGGCGACCGTATGAATATGGCGTTTATGTCAACCCTTGTGACCCGTGGAAGAGGAGTTGGCGTAGTGGTTGAAACCGGCATGAAAACTGAAGTTGGTAAAATTGCCAACCTCATCAATACCGAAGAAAAGGAGAAAACCCCTCTGGAAATCAGGTTGGATAAGTTAGGGAAAACGCTTGGAATGTTTGCCATCGGAATCTGTATTGTCATTTTTGTTATTGCATTAATTCAGGGCCGAGATTTGGCCGAAATGTTTATTTTATCGGTTTCGCTGGCAGTGGCAGCTATTCCCGAAGGGCTTGCAGCCATTGTAGCAGTGGTACTTTCCATTGGCGTTACCGGCATGTCGAAGAGAAAGGCGGTTATCAAGAAATTACCAGCTGTTGAAACACTTGGTTCGGTCAATATTATCTGTTCCGACAAAACAGGTACACTTACCCAAAACAAAATGACAGTAAAAACTTATTTCAACCTGGAGGGTGAAATAACTGTCGAACGTAATTCAAAAAACAGCACTACAGAAGATGCAAAATTGCTTGCCAAAGCCATGATACTTTGCTCAGATGCAACTTACGAAAACGGGAACGGAACGGGCGATCCAACAGAAATTGCATTGCTGCTTCTGGGAGATGATTTGGGAATTGACAGAAAAAAAATCATTACTCAGGCCAGTCGTGCCAGTGAGTTTTCATTCGATTCCAACCGAAAATTAATGTCAACTCTCAACGAAGAAAACGAAAAATTTACTGTTTATACAAAAGGGGCAATTGATAATCTTATCAAAATTTCAACACGGGTTTTAGAAAATGGAAAGGTAATTCCGATTACCAAAGAACACAAAAAAAGGTACCTCAATGCAACAGAAAAAATGTCGGACAACGCACTCCGTACGCTTGGCGTGGCTTATAAACCGGTTGATTCCATTATTGAAGCTGCTGAAATGGAGAAAGACCTGATTTTAACGGGACTTGTCGGAATGATTGACCCTCCCCGGCCCGAAGTGAAAGAATCCATTCAAAAAGCAAAACTTGCCGGTATTACCACCATTATGATTACCGGCGACCATAAAAATACCGCATTCGCCATTGCCCGCGAACTGGGGATGGTTGACTCAATTGATCAGGCCATTACCGGCGGGGAGTTGGATGATTTTTCAGATAAAGAGCTCGCCGAAAAGATTGTGGAGTATCGCGTATTTGCGCGTGTTTCGCCCGAGCATAAAGTAAAAATTGTGCATGCACTTAAATCGCATGGGAATATTGTTTCCATGACCGGCGATGGGGTAAACGATGCCCCCTCGCTCAATGCTGCCGATATTGGTGTGGCGATGGGAATAACCGGCACCGATGTTGCCAAAGGGGCCTCTGATATGATTCTGATGGACGACAATTTCGCAACCATTGTTTCAGCCATCGAACAGGGCCGGAATATTTACAGCAACATTAAAAAGGCCGTTATCTTTCTGCTTACCTGTAATTTGGGTGAAGTGATAGCAATGTTTGTTACGCTTCTGATAGGTTTGCAAGCCCCGTTAATTGCCACTCAATTGCTTTGGATCAACCTCATCACCGATTCTTTTCCCGCAATTGCACTGGGTATGGATCCCGGAAACCCTGATGTGATGAAAGAAAAACCCCGTAACTCAAAAGAGAGTTTCTTTGCCGGAGGCGCAGGAATTCACCTGATTCTTGGCGGTGTTTTAATTGGAGCTTTAACAATCCTGGCATTCTGGTTCGGATATTATGAACATGGGTACAGCCCGTTTGACAAAACCGCTCCGGAAAATACAGTTGAATATGCCCGTACAATGGCTTTTATGGTGCTGGTGATGTGCCAGTTGTTTTTCTCTCTTGCAGTTAGAAACAGTTCAAAATCAATTTTTCAGATTGGGATTTTCTCCAATAAATACCTGGTTGGAGCGATTGTTCTCGGTGTACTGCTTCAATTAATCGTAATCGGTATTCCGGTAATGCAAAGGGCATTTCATTTACAAATGCTCGACCTTGGTGGTTGGATAATTGCAATTTCCTTAGGTTTGGTTCCGCTGCTGTTTAACGAGATTATCAAAATATTTATTCGGGCACGGTTAAAACGTGCAAATGTGTGAATGATGTAAGATATTCCTGAAATTGTATAACCCTTTTCACTTTTGTTGGGCGTAAATTTGTTGGATATCAAATACTTATTACAAATGGAAAATTCTTTTGACGTAAACAACATCGAATCGCCTGTTTTGAAAAAAATGCTGAAGTACAAAAATATTATCATTATTGCATTTATTTCATTGCTGATTGTCTTTAGCGCATTTTTCCAGGTTGAACCCGAAGAAGTAGGTGTTATTACCCGCTTTGGTAAATATGTACGAAAAGTTGAACCAGGGCTTAACATGAAAATGCCTTTTATTGAACGGGTGTATAAAGTACCTGTTGAAAGGCAACAAAAGCTGGAGTTTGGTTTCAGAACAGTGCGCGCTGGTGTTAATACTCAATATACAAGGTCTGGTGCCGAAGATGAGTCTTTGATGCTTACCGGTGATCTTAACCTTGCCGATGTGGAATGGGTTGTACAATACCGTATTAATGATCCTTACAATTATTTATTTAAGGTTAGGAATCCTCAAAATACATTGCGTGATGTTTCGGAAGCTGTACTCCGACAAATTGTTGGAGATCGTACAGTGAATGAAGTGCTTACTGTTGGGCGTACAGAAATAGCCACTAAGATGGTAGAACTTGCGAATCAAATATGCAAGGAATATTCACTTGGGATTAAAATAGACCAGATAGTACTGCAAGATGTTAATCCGCCCGAACCTGTAAAAGCTGCTTTTAATGCAGTAAACCAGGCACAACAGGAAAGGGAGACTTTGATTAACCAGGCAAAATCGGAATACAATAAGGTTATACCCAAGGCAAGCGGACAGGCAGAGGAAACAATACAACAGGCGGAGGGATTTGCCACCGAGCGGGTAAATAATGCACTGGGCGAAGTGGCCCGTTTTAATGCGATTTACAAAGAATACGTTAAAGCGCCCGAAGTCACTAAAAGGAGGATTTATCTCGAAACAATGGGTTCCGTTTTGCCAAAGTTGGGCAGTAAAATCATTATAGATGAACAAGGAAACAATGTGCTGCCCTTATTACAAATGCAGTTAAACAAATAACACCAGAAATAATGAATAAGAATAAAATTATATTTTTAAGCATCGCCATAGTAGTATTGCTGATAGTGGTAATACAAAGTGCATATGTTGTAAAAGAAACAGAACAGGTTGTTATTACTCAATTTGGAAAACCTGTGGGAGAAGCTAAAACAGAACCGGGACTAAAGTTTAAAACGCCCTTCATTCAAAAAACCAATTATTTTGAAAAACGCTACATGGAATGGGATGGGGATCCAAATCAGGTGCCAACAAAAGATAAAAAATTCATATTTGTTGATACCTATGCACGCTGGCAGATTACCGATCCGTTGCAGTTTTTTAAAAGAATGACCAATGAAAGGGGTGCACAATCCCGTCTGGATGATATCCTTGATGGTGAAACCAGGGATTACATTGCAGCCCATGACCTGGAAGAAGCTGTACGTTCTCAAAACAGGGTTCCGGCTTCCTCGGGCGCAACCGGTGAAATGATTTCAGATTCGCTGGCCACCATATTTGTCGGGCGAGAGGAATTACAGCGTATGATTCTCATATCGGCCAACCAGAAAGCACAGGATCTGGGTATTGTTATACTCGACTTTCGGTTTAAACGGATTAATTATGTTGAGGAAGTTAGTACGCAAGTGTATGAACGTATGAAAAGTGAAAGGTTTCGTATAGCCGATAAATTCCGGTCTGAAGGGCAGGGTGAAGCTTCGCGTATTAATGGTGAAAAAGAAAGGGAACTAAAAGCAATCCAATCCGAAGCTTTCAGAAAAGCGGAAGAAATAAAAGGAAAAGCCGATGCCAAGGCTGCTGCAATATATGCATCAGCATATGACAAATCATCCGCTTCACGCGAGTTATACGGTTTTTTAAAATCGATGGAAACTTTCGAAACTACATTTGATACAACTACATCAGTAATTTTATCTACCGACAGCGAGCTTTTCAAATACTTGAAAAGCATGAAGTAAAAAATGATGCATTGCTTATAGGAAGAAAATGTTACAGCCAATTTTCTCTTTTTAGAAAATGTGTGAATCATGTAAATTTCACAAAAAATTATGTAAGGCAATAAAAACCAAGATTTCTAACTTTATGGGTAATTAATATTTTAGTACAATGAACAAAGGAACAGTAAAATTCTATAATGAAAACAAAGGATTTGGATTCATTATTGACACCGATTCATCAAAAGAGTATTTTGTACATTCATCCGGTTTAAAAGATAATATCGGGGATAATGATGAAGTAACTTTTGATTTGGAGGAAGGGAAGAAAGGATTAAATGCGGTGAATGTTAAACTGAGCTAGTTAAAGACACTTCCCATTCAATTTATAGTCCCGCTGCCCCTGCGGGATTTTTTTATTGTATGCGCAAAATTTTCTGATAAACTTCCAAATAGCTTTCTATCATTCTATCCTGGCTGAATTTTGAAGTGGCCCACTCCCTGCAATCTTTTCGCTTTATCAGACTAATATAATGCACAGCTTCTAATGCTTCTTCCATATTGCGAACTAAGAAACCCGTTTTTCTATCGAGAATTAATTCAGGCATTGAGCCCCTGTTAAATGCAATAACCGGTGTTCCACAAAACATTGCCTCAACCACACTTAAGCCAAAAGGTTCATCAAAGTTTATTAGATGCAAAAGGGCACATGCACCTCTCAAGAGTTTATTTCGCATTTCAGGCCCAGAGTTGCCAACATAAACAATATCATTATCATTGACGTACGGCTCAACTTTCTGTTTAAAGTATTCCTGATCCTGAATTAATCCGGAAATAATAAGCTTTCTTTTCGATTTTTTCGCAATTTCTATAGACTCAAAAACGCCCTTGTCGGGATGGATCCTTCCGAAAAAAAGCAGGTAGTCCTCCGGATCGCAATTATATATAAAATCGTTGCTGTTAATACCGTTGTAAACAGTTGCAGTGTAATTAAGCTCAGGGCTTCGATCGGAATTACTGATAGAAACATAATAAGTGTCTTGATTGTATTTTTTATATACCGGAATTATTTTAGGAGAAGAAAAACCATGAATGGTAGTTACTATGGGTGTTTTGATTAATCGGGAATAACTTAGTGGCAGGAAATCAAAATTATTATGAATCAAATCAAACCTATCTGCTTGTTCCATTAAATTGCTGATATGAAGGCACTCTGCAACTTTGGGGTCGATTTCCGCATCTACAGCATACCCTTGATCGCAAACTGACACTAATTTGCCTTTTGTAATGGAATCGCCTGTGGCAAATAATGTTACATCAATACCTTGTTCGATCATTCCCTCAGCAATATTGGATGCTACTTGTTCCCACGGACCATATTTTAGAGGAGGTGTCCGCCAGGCTATCGATGAGAGTATTGCGATTTTCATAATTTATATTTTAAAAATTGATGCTAATTCTTTTTCTGAATTTATCGGACAAAACTTAAGCCTTTTTTGGAAAGAGCAATTACAATGGTTTCCTTGGATTGTCGATACAATGGTCAACAAGGGCTTCCAAATTTGCGGTACCCACACACATCACTTTGTCAGCGCCACCCCAATAGATTTTAACGCTTCCATCATCTTCCGGAACAGCACCACAGGTAAACACCACATTATGGACATAGCCTGTAATTTCATAAACTTCTTCGGGTTGCAGAATCCATTCATCGCCAACGGCAATAATTTTTGAAGGATCTTCCAAATCGTGCAATGCCACTCCTAATCTATAAACACATCCATCCATAGTTGGGAACACCCCATGATAAATGCTTAACCAACCACGAGATGTTTTAACAGGAGGCGCTCCGGGACCTATCTTCATCTCATCCCAGTGGTATTGTAATGGTTTCAAAATTAGTTTCGATTCGCCCCAATACTTTAAATCAGGAGAATAGGATATCCAGATGGACCAGGGGGATATCTCGGAATGAGGGCGGTCGAGCCTGGCATATAAACCCCCAATTTTTTCCGGGAAGATTACAACATTCCGATAGTCAGCTTCGGTAATAAACGAAAATCTTTCAACAGTTTTGAAATCTTTTGTTTTTGCCAGTCCAATACGCACCCCATGCCTGGAATACGCACTATATGTAATGAGGTATTCGCCATCCATAAAAATTATCCTTGGATCTTCTACTCCATAGGCTTCGTATTCTTTAAAAATCCCCTCATTCGCCGGAATCATAAAAGGCCTGTTATTCACTTTGAAATTGTATCCGTCTTTACTCTCTGCCATCCCCAGTATACTTCTTCCGTTCAGTTTATGTGAACGAAATATCATTATGTACTTCCCCGCGTACTTTACAACAGCGGCATTATGCACCGTAGCAACCGGATAGGGTACATCATCTTTTGTGAGGATTGGATTATTTTGATATCTGTTTATTAACATCGCTGTTTTTCAAATCGTTTGAACCTTAAAATCTTCGATATCTTCTATCTGTCAATTGTTTCATTCTTCTTCAAGAGGAGAATTAATCCAACTTTTTGTCCGATTCTGCCACCGCAATTTTCGAGTCAGCTGTGCCATAATACAGTAACCACTTATCGTTAAAAAAGGCCAAACCTTCTACAAAGCAAACGTTATTTACCTGCCCGGTAATTTCAAAAGGTTGGTCTGGCGTAATAAACCATTTATCAGTTCGGTACAAAACTTTTGTAGGATCTTTTTTGTCAAGAATAATCTGGCCTGCAGCATAGGTGCCGGGAGCCAAATTCTTATCTCCTGTCGTAGGACTGTTTTTACTGTTATAGATGAAAAGAATTCCTTGCTCGGTAATCATGGCCGGTGGGCCTGGCTCAACTAACTCGCTATCAAATTTTCCTTCGCGTGTTGAGAATAAAGATTGAAATGCAGTGTTATATTTTCGCATGGTATCCAATTGCATCTTTTGTGGATCAGTCTCTAATAGAGGTGTCCAATCAATCAAGTTATCTGATGTGGCCATATAAATATTTGATTCGCCCCAATACATCCAATACTTCCCATTGATCTTAGTAGCAATCATCCGTCCGTTTTCCTGACGACTCACAATTGATCCTGCTTTTGACCACATTGCAACATACTCATCACCTGCCTTTTCAAATACGGACCCATACTTTTTCCAATGTCTTAAATCGTTAGATGTAGCAACAAAAAGACGTGCTTTATCTCCATCGTATGCGGTATATGTCAAATAATAAATTCCATTTTCGTCCTCTACTAAACGGGGATCTTCACATCCACCTTCCCATTCATATTTTTTGTACTCATCATTTTCAGGAAATAAAACAGGTTCCTGTTCTTTTTCAAAATGATAGCCATCAAGGCTGTAAGCTAGCCCAATCCGGGATGTTCCATTGTATTTGCCAACAACATCTTCGGCCCGGTAAAGTAAAAAAACGGTATCTCCTTTTACCACACTTGCAGGATTAAAAACATCCTTTGCCTCCCAGCGAACTTCGGTTTGAAGCACCGGACAATTAAATAGGAAGCTGTCCGAAGGACTTAAACAGGGATTTACATCCAAATTTTTAGTAAATGGGACAAGAAAATTAGCAGATTGCCCGGCTTCCGGAGTACTGCATTGTACAAATAGTAAGGCACCTGCAAGAATCAGGAAGATGTTTAAATGTTTCATCTTTGTATATTTTATAAATGTAATTGACTTATTTATTCAATGATATGGCTTTCTAAAAAATTTCAGAAACCCATATCTGTAAAATGATGTCTAATATCCCGGATTTTGGGTTATAGTTCCTCCTGATTTGTCGATATCTCTTTGTGGGATTGGGAACAGGTAGTTATGGTCCTGAAAGTTTCTTCCAAGTCCGGTAAGTACCGATTTGGCTGTCCCCCACCTTTTTAAGTCATTAAACCGTTGAGATTCAAAACCCAACTCTACTCTTCTTTCAGACATAAGCCAATCCATTACCTGAGATTTATCTGACGAACCTGGCCTGTCAGCCAGAGTTTCAGGAGGAATTGCGGAACCATCGGCAGTAGGACTGGTTCTGGCTCTCGCTCTTATCTGGTTAATTATAGTTATAGCTCCGCTTAAGTCTTCTGTTTCTATAAGTGCTTCTGCTTTCCAAAGTAATACATCTGCGTATCTGATATAAACTTTATTTCCAGGGCCATCATCATTGCCTTTATAATCTGTTGTAGATCCTAATATTTTATTTGAACGTTTATTCGGTACATCTATGGTGTACAACAATCTTGGATCATTTGCTTCGAAAGCCGCAAGAAAGTCATCAGTTGGAGCAAAAAAGCCCCAATCTGTTGGAGCACCAAGTCCATTTCCAACTCGTGGTGTTTCACCCGATCGGTGATCATAAACAAAAATCACTTCATCTTCGGTAAATTCCTTAGCAGCATCAAAACTGTCAAAGTAGTTTGCATTGAGGCTATAATAACCCAATCCGTCCAATTCTGAGATTATGCTAAGAACAGTAGACCAGTCCTTATTAAATAATGCTACTTTGGCTTGTAAAGCCAGAATAGCACCTTTTGAAACTCTCCAGGGTTCTGAACCATCAGGATATTTGCCACTTGTAACTGCTGCTATTGAGGCCGACAAGTCTGTATTTATCTGTGCTTTTACTTCATCGGCTGTTGATCTGACCGAGGCTGCCTGAGCTTCTTCAAATGAAGCTGGTGTTTTGAAAACCAAAGGCACATCGCCAAAATTATTTACTAAATCGAAATAATAGTAAGCTCTTAAAAAGTAAGTTTCAGCCAGCAACTGATTTCTGCGCTCCTGGCTTAGCCCGGTCTTTTGTATTAATTCATCATTAGTAAGAAAACTTAAAGCCAGATTTACCCTGCTAATTCCTTCATAATCATACACCCAAATTCCGTTAAAGGCAGGATTCTCCGCTGTAAAACTAAAATCGGCAATCTTATCCATCCACGGCTGGTCTCCATCCGGATTCCATTTTTTGTTCATATCATTCGAGGCAATATCCTGCAGAACAATATCATTCCTGAATATGGTTCCTAAATCCCATCGCCATCCATCAATAATACCATTCAGGGTATTTTTTAGTGGTTCGTATGATGATTTCACAGAGGACTCAATTGTAGTTACAGTAGGATCTGAAACAACCTGCTCTGCGGTAAGAAGCCCTATTGGTGGATTGCTTAATTCGTCTGTACAAGCAAATAAAGCCGCCAGAAAGAAAACTACGATTATACTGTTATGTATTTTTTTCATGACTAATACTTTTTAATATTAAAACTTAACATTTACGCCAAACAATATCGATTTTGATTGTGGATAAGTTCCCTTATCCATTAGATCAGTAGATTCCGGATCTAAACCTGAGTAATCGCTTATTGTAAATATATTCTGACCTGACACATAAAAACGTATATTTTGAATTCCACGAGTGGGTTTCAAGGTATAGCCAAGCTCAATATTTTTAAGGCGAAAATAGGACGCATCCTCAACAAAAACACTTGATGTTTTACTACTTCCGTTATCTTCAAATGCAACTCTTGGGATCGTGTTACTACTACCCTCACCATCCCACGCATCTAATATTTGTGTAGTATAGTTAAATGGTCTTGTATCATAATCAATTATTTTTTTCCCGTCATTGTACCTGTCTACTCCGGATACGCCCTGGAAAAGCATAGAAAGGTCAAATCCTTTGAAAGATCCGGACAAAGCCAAACCATAAGATAAATCAGGAATTGGACTTCCAATAAATTCCCGGTCTTTATCAGGACTTATAACTCCATCACCATTAACATCTTTGAACTTAATATCTCCGGGTTTTACATTTGAATTTGGAGTACCGGATAAATGGCTATCTATTTCAGATTGGTTCTGGTAAATACCTACCATTTTGTATCCATAATACGCATTTAGCACATTACCGGCTTCTGTGCGCGTTACATCGCTTGTTATATTGGGTAAATTCGGATGTAATTTTTCAACCTTGTTGGTTAACGTAGATAAGTTGGCATTTAGATTGTATTTGAATTCGTTTTCCGAATTTCTAAGATTTGCTGAAAATTCAAATCCTTTATTGCTAACCTCACCTGCATTTAAAATGGTTGGCGACACATCTCCAACAACAGATGGTAAACCAATGGGTAATAGGATGTCTGATGTATTTTTTTGAAAATACTCAACCGTAAAACCAATCTTGTTATTAAGCAGTCCAACGTCAATACCCACATTTGATTGGGTAGAACTTTCCCATTTCAAATCCGGATTACCAAATCTGTTTACTTTAACAATACCATCTACCTGACTGACTAAAGTTAAGTATGCGTAATCATCAATCTCCTGATTACCGGATTGTCCCCAACTAGCTCTTATTTTTAAATTTGACAACCAATCTGCATCGCTTAAAAATCCTTCCCGATCAATTTTCCAACCTACGGAAACAGAAGGAAAATATCCCCAACGATTGCTTTCAGAAAACCTGGAAGAAGCATCAGCCCTAAAATTAGCGGTTGCCATATATTTATAATCATACACATACGACATGGAACTAAATAATGAAAACAAAGCCCATTCTGTAGCACTTCCGCTATTCCATAAATCCAGATCTGAACCTCCATAATCCAAATACCTGAAATTTTCATCAGTATATGGGAAACGAGCTCTGCTTGCACCAATTGAAGAAGCGAAATTTTCAATGTATTCTGTACCAACCATAACATTTATGTCATGTTTTTCATTAAATGTTTGTACATAGTTTAAAGTGTTATTAAATGTAATGGTACGTGCTTCTCCTCTTTCTTCACTCAGATTATTTGGTCTGTTTCGCCTACCCAGTCCTTTGTCTGTATCATTTCCACCACCATCGTCGTCACCATAATTCTCGTTAAATGCTTTGTTATGAAAAAACTCTAAATCGACACCCAGATTGGTTCTGAATGTTAGTTCTTTGTTTTTCATCATGGCATATTCGCCATATACATTCCCAAATGTTTTATAGTATTTCCGTTGATCATCGGTAAAATAGGCTTGTGCAACAGGATTGCCAACCATTTCATACATGGTTCTTTGCAAGCCCTGATCATAGTCTGTGGGTGTAAAAAACGGCATATCTGTATAAGGATCTCTCTCTGAATAAGTTGGATCATTTGCATCTTTATAAACAGGAATAATCGGAGCCCTTAATAGTGCAAAGCGGATCAGACTTTCACCTTTTGAAGCTATTTTATCTTGTGTAGAATACGATAACTGAAGATTAGTTCCAATTTTTATTCGATCAGTAATATCAAAATTGATATTGGTTCTGTAATTTGTTCTTTGATATTTATCGTTATCGTACACTACTATTCCATCCTGTTCGAAATAACCTAAGGACATTAAGAATTGTATTTTCTCATTTCCTCCGCTTGTTGTGAACTGGAAATTATGTGATTTACCGGTTTCAAACAATTCATCAAGCCAATCCGTGTCTGCAAAATCGGATCGGCCTTTATCTGCTGTATAAGGATTTGTACCGGTTCTTCCTGAGTTATCCCATGCTTTCTCTGTTGTATTCATATACTGTTCAGCATTTAGCATATTGGGTAAATTGGCCGCATTATGAATACCGAAATAGTAATTTACATCGAAACTTGTTTTCCCTTTTTCTCCGCTTTTGGTAGTAATTAAAATAACACCTCCCGATGCTCTTGAACCATAAATAGCGGTAGCAGCAGCATCTTTTAAAACCGTCATCGAATTAATATCAGATTGGTTTAAGAAAGTTATGTCGCGTGAAGGGATACCATCAATAATGTACAACGGATTATTGTTTCCAATGGTTCCTTCTCCCCGAATACGTATTTGCACAGGATCGCCGGGAGCACCTGAACTGGAAGTTACCTGAACACCTGCAACCTGGCCTTGTAAAGCCTGTGAAACATTGGGTATTCTTGTCTTTTCTATATCCGACATATCAATGGTAGAAACGGCTCCTGTTATGGTAGATTTTTTTCGTGCCACATAGCCAATAACAATAACTTCGTCGATACCGGTCACATCTTCTTGCAAGATGATATTAATATTTGTTTTTCCGGCTATTTCAACTTCCTGGTCTTTCATCCCGATAAAAGAAAAAACCAGGGTAGCCCCATCAGGAATGTTTGAAATGGAATAAATTCCATCCATGTTAGTCACAGTGCCAGTGCTGGTGCCTTTTACGACAACTGAAACACCGGGAAGTGGTTGCCCGGATTCGTCAGTTACGGTTCCGGAAATCGAATTTTGTTGTGATTCAACTATTGTGGACTCGTTGTTTACTCCGGCCGAAACCTGCATTAGCCCAACAATTAAGAACAATATTGTTAGTTTTATAATTCTAAAGCTATTGTTCCAGATGGAAGCCGCACACCTCCTCCTTATTCGAAATTTTTTCATAATTTTACAATGATTTAATTACTAAATTTATTTATCATTTGCCGATGATAAGTAGAAGCTGGAAGTGTTGCTGCACTTCCGGCTTTATTTTGCTTATTTTTCGACCATTCTATTTCTATTTTTATCCTTTTTGAATTTCCTTATATTCAATTTCGTGTTATGTATAAATCCGATTTATGAAATTCTTCATAAGCCTGTAAAACCGTTAAATGTGAGATTAAATAAGCGAGCGAACTTTCAGCGCCCTGGTTCCGGTTTACACCATAACTTTCGAAACCATCGCAACACCCTTTGGTTTCAAAATCATACAGGCTCATCCGTAAATCATTTTCACCCAGGAACCACAAAAAAGAGGTGTACAGTTTATTGAGGTATTCCTTATCTTTTGTCAAATAAAATGCCTGATGATACATTAAAACCATTGCCATGGCATCAATAGGTTGCTGGGCAAAAACAGAACGTTCTCCTTCTTTTTTATACCACTTCTCGTTTCCAATAATCGAAAGGTAATTATCCTTTAAAGTATGGCTGGTCAGAAAATCCATCGATTCGATAGCT
>Ga0272443_10001477_pt1 | contig 34063 bp, 28 predicted proteins | sample SSMAcet12_FD_193581 | JGI IMG/M metagenome (GOLD analysis project Ga0272443, IMG submission 193581) | Marine sediment archaeal communities from Little Sippewissett salt marsh, Falmouth, MA, United States - SSM-Acet-12 | ecosystem: Environmental > Aquatic > Marine > Wetlands > Sediment ... | reverse complement strand
TAGTCATCATCCGATAAAAGGGCCCGGTCCACCAGACCCGGTATATCTTTGACTGAAAACGCGACTTTCGCCGCCCCTTTCTCCTGTAGCAATCTGACTGTAGGGGTCTCATGCCCCGGTATATAGTAAAATATTATCATGGGCAGGAACATGTTCAGTGCCTGCGCCACACTCATTGTCCCCGCTTTCGATATCATAAGATCTGACACTGACATCAGTTCCGCGATTTTATCCGTAAACCCGAAAAGTTTAACGGAAAAACACAGACTGTCTCTCATCTTGTCTATATTCCGGAAGGCGGCCTCATTATGACCGCACACCGTTATCACCTGTATATCCGCCCTGCAGTTATTTAATTCCTTCAGTATAGTTTCCATCGGCGCCGCGCCGAACGCGCCGCTTAACATGAATATGGTCTTTTTTGACCCGTCAAGACCGTATTTCTCTTTCAGCGAGTTGTTATCATATGATCTCATAAAATCCTCGGGCACCGGCATCCCCGTAACGGTTATCCTGGAAGCGTCTATACCGCGCCTTATAAGTCCATCCGAAACTTCTTTAATCCCGGTAAAAAAATGGTCTATATGTTTTGAGGCCCAGATATTGTGAGTTCCGTATCCCGAGACCATTAGATAAAGTCTGGATGAAAGTTCTTTGTTGCTTTTTATAGCCCTGGCCACACTTGTAAGAAAAAAATGTGTAGCGATGACCGCGTCGGGTTTTTCCTTCTTAAGAAGCTCCTCGAGACCCTTCCAGCTCTTGTGGTCGGATATATGCCTCAGTGCCCGCACAAGTATATCAAAGACCGGAAGGTCGGATAGATAATAAAAAAAGCCCCACAGCCATTTCGCGTATTTCATCAATGTGACATAAAATTTAAAATGGAGGAATTCGAAGAATTTATTGCCATGGTCCAGGATATTTATAAACCTGATGTCGACATCCGCGCCGCGCCTGTCAAATGCCTGCATAATAGCTTTCGCGCTGTTAAGGTGCCCGAATCCGGAAGTGGAATATAATATCACTACTTTTTTCATCACCCGCCCTCTCCCGTAATAAAAACCGCCGCGTCCAGAAGATCCTTGAAAATATAATCGGGCCGGAACTTCCAGTTCTCCTCTTCACCTTCGGATGTCTTCCCGGAAAGCACAAGGATCGTCCTTAACCCCGCCTTTCTGCCGGACTCTATGTCACGTTCGGTATCCCCCACGTAATAATATACACCTTTTTTCATGTCGATGCCCATTTCTTTCGCCGCCATGTCAAAAAGACCCGTGCCGGGTTTCCTGCAGGAACAGTTTTCTTCTTTCAGGTGGGTACAATAATATACCCCGCATACGTCCCCGCCATGTTCTTCCAGGGACCGCATCATCCCGTCGGTCAGGCTTTTTAATTCCTGCCCGCTGAAATATCCTTTGCCCACCCCCTGTTGATTCGAGATTATCACACATTTAAACCCATGCTCCTTAAACATCTTAAAAGCCTCCGGGACACCCGGAAGAAAGATAAGATCTTCCCGCCGGGTTATATAACCGTGTTCCGTCCATCCCTCTCCGTCTTTATTTATCACGCCATCACGGTCCATAAACACATATTTGTCTGCCATCACATCCCCTTATTTTTGCCGCCGCACCTTTCCAGGACACGACTGATATCATCATGTACGAGATAAGCCGCCAGGAACATGGCTGCTCCGCAGAAATGCAGCATGAACCTTGAGATAGTGGTATTGGCGAAAAAATACAGATCATATCCCGTCATAAGAATATAGGCCGAAAAATAACACGCGCTTGAGATCATCATAAAAAGCGTCATATACAATATCTCCCCCCTGAAAAGCTTCTTTCTTTTCCAGATCACCGAACCAAAAAACAATATCCAGAATATGTTCCATTTCTTCGGGCCGAAGACTTCCTGCTGAAAAAGATCGAGCAATACCGGTATATCCCTGATGTTTTCGGCTATACCCGCAAAATTTATCTCGGATAATCTTATATCACTGTTAGCCGGACCGGATAATAACTTCACACAGAACCACGGTGCCGCTATGATGAAAAGGACCATTAAAACCGTCAACATGGACCTGGCCTTGTCCGGCGGTCTTCCCGCGCACCGGCACAGGAAAAAAGCCAACAGTATTACAAATGCCGCCGTGAAGACAATCGCCTCGTTCTTTGCCCACAGGGAAAAACCGAAAAACACAGATGATAAGACAAGATAGTTTTTATCAAGGCTCTTCATGTACAATGTCATATATATGAATGCCGCCGTAATGAACACGGCCAATATTATATCCGCGTGTATTATCATAGCGTAATCCGCGAACTGCGGCACGGTGGCCAGCATAAAAGCACATATGGCCGAAAAGGTCCTCCCGAACTGCCTTCTCGACAATGAATAGAAGAGAACGATGAACGCCGCGTAAATGACGGGCATGACGATATTGACCACTACATCGTCAAATCCCGTGAACCCGTATATCCACGTCATGGCCAGGGGAAGCATCAGAGGATAATCCGGATGGGCTACCGAGGCTTCCGGCATATTGAAAAAATTTTCCGGTATAAGACCGGTAAAGTAAAATATTTTCGATTTAAGCGCGTAGTTAGCCACGGCATCATGTGACGAGACCGGAGAAGGCAGGACCATAAACAATATCCATAAAAACTGTATTGCTATCCCAGACAAACATATTTTTTCAGCCAGACTGAGCGGAAACAGGGATCCGGCCCTGGGCGGGGCCAGTATGATCCTTCCCGGCAATGTGAATATGATAAAAATACCCGCCACGAGACAGGCGGCGGAAAAAAACAGATAATTTGTCACGGCAAACCTGATATTCAGGAGATCAAATATGAAAAGTGTATAAACCACGATCCCCAGACCCGCGAAAAAAGAAACTGACAAAAGTTCCGCCATGGTACATTCATACGCGGTTTTTTTCATAAACACAAGAAAAAATACCAGGCCTGTGGCTTCAAGCGCCATAAGCGCCGCAAAGGCACCCGTCATAACCGGTCCTTTTTAATAAAAATATTGCCTTTTGACCCATCGTGCACAAGGCGTACATACCCTTCCACATCCTTGATGCCGGGATCAACGGTGATCTTAAAATCAGTGTCCCCATCCTCCGCTCTGGCGGGCCATAAAAGATATCTCAAACGGACTTTATCAACATCATAGTCCCCCAACCCCATGATCTCATAAGTCTGCCCGGCCGGGATCATATCCTTACAGAATTCGCTGAACCCTATAAGGTCCCTGCCATATATGACCTGCTTTTTCTCTTCTCCCCGTGATGTAAGCAGCTTAAAATAAGTCTTGTACTGGCCGTCCTTGTCTTCCCTTATCAGGAAAAACAACCACAGGATGGTCCATAATGAAAAAATCGCGGTAAGCACCCTTTCTTTATTTAACCATCTGTGAACAGTATATGATCCGGACATATCGGTATTATTTCCTGTGCCTGAGATAATAAGTCAAGTCTTTCGGTTTATTCAGATTGAACAACATCCCCCTGCCCCTTATGGACATGCCCCCGTCAAGGACAAGTATAACGCTTCTGTGCACGGATCTGAACAGCCGCAAAAAACGCGCCAGTAACCCGTTTCTTATGATGACAGCGTCGTATTTTTTTTTCTTGGTAAGGACTTTCCACGCGGCGCATACGTCTATCCACTGGTGGATAAAATATCTGATCCCTATGTCCGCGTGCCTCAAAGTGCCGCACAGGCCGGCGTCAAAAACACGCCTGTCGCTGCCGGGGCTCACCGGTATATACATATCCACGATAACTCTTTCACGGGCGGTCTTTTTCAGCACTTCGTATATTTCGCAGATCCCGCGTGTATCATATGCCTGCGTTTTTTTATCCATATAGAACACCCTGAGTAATCTTCCCCATCTCTCCTCGAAGATCCCTTTGTTCCTGGAATAGACCGCCTCTTTACCGGGCATATCCCTTCTCGACGCCTGCTCCTTATGATACACATACGCGCCTTCCGCCATCACCGGGATATATCCCGCGTGGCGGGCACGGATGGAATAATCGGTGTCCTCATAGCACACACCCTCATATGACTCATCAAGATATCCTATTTTATCTATGACTTCCCTCTTTATCAGGCAGGCAAACCCTATGGCATGGCCCAGTTCCAGATACTTTCCCCTTTTATCGGACAACAGACCCGCGTGTTCGTTTATCTCCACACTGTGGTCGGGATACGACCCGAAGGTGTTACTCTGGGGGTTCACTATCCCTATGGCCTCATCGGACGAAACGACGCTTATCATCTCTTCCAGCCATCCGTCGGTCACTATGCAATCATTGTTCAGCAGGCACACATAAGGCGCCCGGGAGACCTTCATGCCCTTGTTTATCCCCCCCGCGAACCCGGCGTTCTCTTCGCTGAGTATTTTCTCCACTTCTACATTACGGTTACCGCTTACGGTGTTAAGGAAATCCCTCACTTCCCCGGAGGTGCTGGCATTATCCACTATGATGAGCTTTACTCTAATTTTAGTATGCGCAAAGATACTGTTTACGCATTTCCTTAAAAGATCCGGGTTCTCATAACTCAGTAATATTATGTCGCAAACGTTCTCCATCGTATCCTTTCTTTATCAGAAGACAGGGAACAGATGCCGGAAAAGACGATCCCCTGCTTCTGGACCTCAGCTATCCGCCTCCTGTCCTCCGCCTTCTGTCTTCTCTACAGACACCATCTCCCAGTATTTAGCCCATTTGATAAAATGTGTCCAGGCAAATATCACCGAGAACAAAAGCCCTCTTACCCCTTCACGGAAACCCATTTTCTTTATGTAAAACTTCCTGAACAGTTTAAAAGGCTTGACCCTGATATTATATTCTATCTCCTTATCGTCCACCCTGCCTCTCAGGTCAAGTATCTCCCGCGCCTCCAGCGTAGTATACCTGTTCTGCCTGTCTATTATCTGCTCAAAACTTTTGAACGGATTATGTTCGATATCCTCGTCGATGATACCTGTTTTCCCGTCGACGACCAGCTGGTGATGCACACGGCCGTCATACCTGGCATACCCTTTTCTGAAAAAATGATGTGAATAATGATACCATCCGCCGTACCTCATGAAATGCCCCATAAAGAAATTTTTCCTCAGGAACTTATACGCCGCGTGATCGTTTTCGTTATTTTTCAATATTCCGATGACCGCTTTTTTAAACCCCTCTGTCACCACTTCATCCGCGTCCAGCTGCAGTATCCAGTCTCCCGAGGCATTATCATTCCCTATGTTCCTTTCCTGTCCGAAATCACCCTCGAATTTATGCCGGACTATTTTTGCCCCGTATTTTTCGCATATGTCAGCGGTCGCATCGGTGCTGAACCCGTCCACAACGACTATTTCATCCACCCATTTTATACTTTCCAGGCAGTCAGCTATCTTGTCCTCTTCGTTCCTGGCGAGGATCACTACCGACAACTTCATTCTTCCGGATAACGGCGGCTTTTCGGAAGTCTTAACGCCTTTTGAACCCGGTACCGGGTAAAGGCCCCTGTTATCTTTAAGGCCTAATCCCGATTCCCAGTATTTCGCGTAACTGAGTATCTGATAAAACCCTCCAAGAACGGCCATGATAAATCCGTACAGCCCGTCTTCCTTGCCGCGTTTCCTGTGATAGGCCCTTAAATATCTGTCGATACTTCTTCTGACCGCGCGGCTCAAGGGCATGCCCTTTTCAGATCCGGACCACTTACCACTTTCCCTGGTCGTCTGGTTGTTCTGTTTGGCCATGAAATCTTCCAGGTCGCGGTAACTGTGATGGATGATCGGGTTTTTAAGTTCCCCCCTGGGATCCTTCATAAACGCCCGGGGATGAACGTCAACTTCCTCATATTTAAACTCGTTCCTCCTGAAAAGCCTCAATTGGGCGCTTGGATACCAACCCCCGTTGGCCAGCCAGAAATCACCTATATAGTTCTTTCTGGGGATGGTGAACCCGTTGCAGTCAGTTCCTTTTCCCAGTGTCTCCGATATCTCTTCCCTGAGCCCGGGTGAGACCCTCTCATCCGCGTCAATACTTAAAACCCACTCGTTGGACGCAAGTGAATACGCATAATTTCTGTGCGCCCCTTCATTGGACATCCCGTGCTGAAATATTTTATCCGTATATTTCCCGGCTATTTCAACGGTTCTATCCGTACTGCCATCATCCACGACGATTATCTCATCCGCCCATTTGACGCTTTCCAGGCATTCCCCTATCCTTTTTTCCTCGTTTTTTGTTATCACCACCGCGGATAACTTTGTCTTTACTTCATTCATCTATGGTCTCACTTTCCGTTTTTAGCGCCGGCCGGTATATGCAGTCCCTTCTGTGTGATCTTTATCAGAAAAACTGGTATCCGTTTGCTTTGCAGATGGAACAGACCACATCCGTCCCGCCGGCCTTGCCGTTTATTATCTTTCTGGCCTCCAGAAATCTTTTACCATTCCATATCTCATCGAAACTTTCACGCAGAAGATTCCCGAAACTGTATGTTCCGCAATCATAGATAGCGCCGCATGGCACAACATCCCCGTTCCAGTTGACCGTTAATGTCCGCCACGGTTTTACGCAAAAATCCCTTGTTTTCTCCAAAACATCGTAATTATTGTATTCGGGATCGTCCGGGATCCACTCCCTGTCCCTGTCGACCGATTCTTCTATCTTTTCGAATATCTCCCTGCCGCAATCCACTCTCATCCCGCTGGCTTCGAATCCTATGCCCAGTTCATCCGCGAATTCACGGGCTTTTTCGACTTCATGGCGGTTATGTTTAAAGACCAGGTATTTCCATATGACATGGGGCCTGTCGCTGCCGAGCTCCTCTTTTTTCGCCAAAAGCCTTTTTATATTATCTAAAACATCCCGTATATTACCGCCCACCCTGTACTTTTCATATATCTCCTGGCTTACACCGTCACACGAGATCTTAAGCACATCTAAACCGTTCCTTACCACAGAATCCAGCTGCTCATCACTGACAATATTGAAATTACTGTCTATAAACATCCGCAAGTCCGGCTTGCTTTCGCGCGCGTATTTGATCATACCGGATATTTCCCTGTTAAGAAAAGGTTCCCCCCAGTTAAAAAGGTCTACGGTCTTAACAAAAGGTTTGATCTTGTCGAAAATTATTTTAAAATCCGGCAAAGACAAAAATCCTTTCACTGCGTCGTCCGCGTTCTCGTCTCCAGTGGGGCATAACGGACACCGCAGATTGCAGATATTCCCCGTCTCTATGGATACCTTTGTCGGATAATACAGAAGCCGCCCGGGATGTCTTTTCTGCACCGACCTCAATATACTGTTTAAAAACGATATGTACATACACACTCCGACCCCGGCTTTACCCGTTCAGTAAGACCAGGCTGCTCTCAACTACTTCCGCAGGATCTATGCCGGAAAGGCATTCCCGCCCCCTGTCACATGCCGGCAGCCTGAAGGTGTTATAGCACGGCCTGCATTCCAGGCCTTTTCTACGGATCACCACATGTTCACCAGACACGGGATAGGGCCCGTAGACCCTTTCATCCACCGGACCGAATATCGAGACCGTCTTGACTCCCAACGCTACCGCTATATGCAGCGGACCCCCGTCATTACAGATAACAAGATCGGCCCTGGCCAAGAGAGAAATATATTCTTTGAGTGAAAGGCCATTTTCCACAAAAACCGGACTGTTTTTCATCAGTCCCGCCACCCGGCGGCATAACTCTTCTTCTTCCCCGTTCCCCAGGATAGCCACGCTCACCCCTTTTTCACACAACATATCGGAAACAGCGGCGAAACTGTCATACCCCCATCTTTTGCGGCCCGCGTTCCCGCCCCAGCTCGCGCCCCCGCCCGGTATAACAGCGGCCAATCTGCCCCCGGACACGTTCTTTCCCGACAGATAGGCATCGGCCCTGCCGAGACAGATCTCATCCGGTATGATCTGTGTGTTTTTTACGGTTACACCGGTCCCTGTATGTTTAAGCAGGTCCAGGTAATATTCGGCCACATGCTTATCAGTAAAACCCGACAACCCCGTTTTATGCGTAAGGAAAGAACCTCTTTTTTTATAATCATATCCTATCCGTTTCTTAATGCCGCACAGCGCGAAAAAAGCCCCGAACCCCCTTGATAATGTAAGGTCAAATACCACATCATATCTTTCGCTGTGTATCCCCGAAAATAATGACCGGATAGAAGAGAAGTACCTCCTTTTATCAGTCCTCCACTTTTTCACAAGATCGTCTTTTTCATAAACGAATATTTTCTCGATATCCGGAACACATTCCAATACGGGGCGCGTACGCGCATTGCACAGATAATCTACCTGTACAGCGCCTGACTCATTTTTCAGGTTCGAGATCAGCGGGGTAGTGAACAGAACATCCCCTATGCCGAATATGTTCGCTATCAGTATTTTTTTCATCTAACTCCCGGATCCTGGCTTAACAGTTGTTCCCGCGAGACAGTATTTTCTCTGCCGCTTCAAAAACTTCTGCCGCCGCAACGCCGGAAAGGCACCTGTAATCATACGGGCACAGGTCATCATGGCATTCGCCGCAATCATCCGGCCGGTGAAATACAACGTGCCCGTCACCCCAGGGACGCCATCTCACAGGACTCACTCCGGGGATCTTCCTGCCAAAGATCGCGATCACCGGCACTTTAAGAGCGGCGGCCATATGCATGGGGCCGGTGTCGTTGCCGATAAATACGGCAGCTCTTTTTATTAACGCCGCCAATTGTTTCAGGTCCAGCATCCCCGAAACGTTAAAAGCTTCCACCCCCGCTTCCTTTATCACTTTATCCGACAGGGCCTTCTCTTCCCCGCCGCCCATAAGAACGACCTCACAGTCAAACCCGGATTTTATCTTTTTGACAAGTTCCGCATACCTTGAAACCGGCCACATCTTGGCCGGATTACTGCTGCCCGGATGTATTAAGACCATCGGTTTTAAAAGATCGACGCCGTTGTTTTGCAGTAAAGCGTCGACATATTTAACGGCATCCTGATCCTCGGGCATCCTGGGTGAAACTCCGGCCGATACATCTATCCCGGCAACACGCAGGAGGTCCATGGTGTACTCTATTTCATGTTTTCTGCCTTCATCCCTTCTATCATCGACCGCTTTTGTTAGAAGAAACCCCCATTTCCGACCGTATCCTATCCTCTCCGGGACACCTCCCAGAAAACATCCGAGATGAAGGGTTTTATGCGGATTCAATATTATAGCGACATCGAATCTTCTTTTTTTAAGTTCCCTCCCCAGCGACAACGCTTCCGGGAACCAACTTTTTTCCCCGGAAGTGTCGATGATCAAAACTTCTTCGATATCATCCCGCCCGGAGACGATATCCGCTGAATATCCTGATGTAGCGAAAGTGATCTTTGCTTCCGGATTTGATCTTTTTATAAGATCTACCGCGACGGTAGACAGAAGGACTTCCCCGATCCGATCCGTACGTATTATTATATATTTATCGGGTCTCTTTTTCGTCGACATGGCAACATAACGCAAAACAATATCCCAAAAGAATATGGAAGAAAACCGCAAGATTAACGGAATACAGATGTGTATCCACTATACAATTCATAGAAAAACCCGCGAGCCCCGCGAATAATCCGGAGACTATATCCTTACGCAAGCCGCCGCCCTCAACGGAACGAAGTTCCAGGCACCTCTTGAAACAGAAGATAAATACCGAAATAAGAAACATCAGAAAAAGCAGAGCGCCTGTCACCCCGACCTCTGAAGCCATATGCAAATAAGAGTTATGTGTGTATCTTACATCCGGATAATCGGGCGGACGGTACCTGGGAAAGTTCCGGCTGTAGGTGTTTATCCCGAAACCCAGCCATGGGTGTTCTTTTATCATGTTTATAGTGCCTTTCCAGAGCATAAGACGTTCCCAGGTCGTGCCGCTTTTAAGATCGGTCAGGTTGAACACCCTTTCCTGGGCCGTATAAGGCAGCATAAAAAAAACAACGATCAGTATCGCTATAAAAAGCGCCAGTATCTTCCTGGCCTTCATAGCCCCTAACACCAGAAATGCCGCGGCAAACGACAACCAGGCGCCTCTTGATTTCGTGAGAAAAAGGCCGAGAAGGGCCACTACCGTCAGAGACAGGTAAGCCGCGTTCCGCCCCGGACGGTTCTTCATGGATAAGAGGGAAATAAAAAAGATCGATACGATCAAAAGATAAACCCCGAAATCATTAGGATGTATGAACGATGAGGATATCCGGTGCATATAATCCATCAGGATGAGCTCCCTGTGCCTTATAAGGTCAAAACCCAGATGATATTGCACGAACCCGTCTATACAGATGATAAAAGAAGAAACCGCCAGGACTCCCGTGAAACGCCGCGCCGTCCCGCCGCCCCTGACACTCGTGGCCGTTATCAGGAACAACATGGAATATTCCGCCACTTTGAACACTCCCCTGAAACTTTCTCCGGGATACTTACTGTTCAAACACGACAAGACGATCCACGCAAAATATAACAGCAGTATCTTAACAGGAACGGGTTTAAGAAAATCTCTTCCCGCGCCGGCGATCACTCTGACGAACCATGCCGCTATCATCACACTGGAGGCTATCTCGACCAGTGAAGTGGAAAAAGTGATCGATACGACCAGCGCATAAAAACACAGTTCTATGATCCTGTCGCAGGCGTTTATTATCTTTGTTTTGTCAATATCGAATGTGCGCATATCTAAATGATCACCCCAAGTGTAACAACCTTTTGATATAAACCTTAAGCTTCAAGCTATAGACCGTTTACAGCTTACAGCTTACAGCTTATAGCTACTAATACGCGTTTTTCAAGGCAAACAGGGACATAAACATTATTTTAAAATCAAAAACCAGAGACCAGTTCTCTACATAATACAGGTCATACTTGGTGCGCTCCTCTATGGATGTATTCCCCCTCAGCCCGTTGACCTGCGCCCAACCGGTCATCCCGGACTTGATCTTGTGCCTGGCCATGTACCTTGGAATGCTTTCCTTGAACTTGCCTACAAAATGAGGGCGTTCCGGCCTCGGCCCCACCAGGCTCATCTCCCCCTTTAAGACGTTCACAAGCTGCGGCAGTTCATCAAGGTTGCATTTTCTCAGTACGGCGCCTACAGAAGTCCTCCTCGGGTCCTCCTCTTTCGCCCACACTCTACCGACCCCCTTTTCCGCGCTGCCCATCCTGCCGGTAGCTCTCATCGTCCTGAACTTTATCATGGCGAATCTCTGGCCGTCCTCTCCTATACGTTTCTGTAAATAAAAAACGGGCCCGGGTGACCCCAGTTTCACCAGGACCGTTATCAATAGAAAGACCGGTGAAAATACCAGTAACCCCAGGGTCGAAAACAATATGTCTATGGACCTTTTGAGAAACCTGTTATATCCTTCCGACAATGGGGATTCCTTCAGCCCGAGAAGCGGCACTCCGTCGATCGTCCGCATATCCACCTGGGAGGTCATCATCCCCAGCAGGTCCGCTACCAGGTGAAATTCTATCATCCGTTTTTCACATTCAAGTACGATCTCCATCATCTTCGGCCTGGGAATATCAAGTTCAGTCATTATTACCTCATCTATATCGTTGTTGTTTATAATATCCGTCAGGTCGCTCAACAAGCCCAGAACCCGCACATTTTCCGCGAAGACCGTGTCACTGTCATTTGTCCGTATAATGCCTTTTATATTGTAGTCCCAGTGGGGATCATCGGAGATATGCCTGATGAGCCTGTCCACCATATACCCGCTGCCTATCAGAACCAGGTTCCTGGTCTTCCCGCGCTTTCTCCGGAGGATAAACCTGACCCTGTTGACAAAGAACCTCCACAACCCTATTGACATAAGAAGCGTGATCCATGAGATGAACAGCATACCGCGTGAAAAAGAATATTCGCGATATATAAACGTTCCTGCCATGAATATCACAAGCGCCAGCGTATCCGCGCGCATTATGAGGAAGACTTCATCCACTATGGAAAGCCTGGCTTTGACGGAATATAATCTTTCCGATCTCATGAGGAATATTATGACCACTATAAGAACGGGTAATATTTGTATATACTGCCCGATGCCGGGTATACCCCAGATCACCTCGAATAAGCCGGAATTGAACCTGAGCCAGTAAGAAAAAAGCAGCCCCAGTGTTATTGCGGCTATGTCACCGAGTACCAGAACGATACTCAGCCTTATATCATTTCGTATTTTCATCCCTGTTTTTCCACTTATCGTCGATATAAAGTTTGATCTCAGTTTTAAAGCGGTCCCTGTTGAAACGTGACGCGTTGTCTTTAAGGGCCCCGGGAACAAAAGACGTCTCGTTTTTCTCGAATTCCTCTATGGCCTCATTCAGGGATACGGGGGTCTGTTCCCGGAAATATACACCGGTACACCCGCTCCCCGAGCGGGGAGGTCCGCCCAGGGGGTTAACAGTCTCCAGCACCCCGCCGCGGGCATAAGCTATTACCGGTTTGCCGTACATCTGGGCTTCTACCGGCACAATACCGAAGTCCTCTTCCCCCGGAAAGATCAGGGCCCTGCAATTTGAATAATACTCTCCCAGGTCCCTGTCGTCCACCCAGCCCGTATACATGATATTATTCCCGGACATCTTCTTTAACCGGGCCTCTTCGCTCCCGCTTCCTACGACAAGAAGATCTTTTCCGTTCGCGTTGAAAGCCCGTACCGCCAGATCTACCATCTTATACGGAACAAGGGCCGATACGATCAGGTAATACCCGGATCTTACAGCACGGTTTTCCCCGCATCCCCCCCCATATCGCCCGATATCAACAGGGGGATATATTACATCCGCGTCACGTGAATAATATCTATTTATCCGATCTTTCACATTATGCGATATAGCTATAAAATAATCAACTTTTTTATTGGTTAAGATATCCCACCGTTTAAGACGGTTCATAAAAAAAGCTATAAGTTTTCTTTTTATGGGATGTTCCGATGAAAAATATTCGTCAAAAAACCGCCAGGCATACCTCATCGGAGTGTAACAATAACAAATATGGAGACTTCCAGCGGGTATCCTTGCCCCTTTTGCCGCACAATGGCTTGAACTTAAAATAATATCAAACCCCGATAAATCGAAACTTTCTATGGCCCCGGGGAACAGGGGCAGGTAATTACGGTAATCCTTGAATATCCCGGGTATATGCTGCAGAAAAGAAGTCCGTATTTCCATGTTTTCTATGACCGCGGAAACACTGCCTTTCTTATGCAGAAGCGTCATAAGAGAAGCTTCCGGGAACAACTCACAAAAGACTTCCAGGCATTTTTCGCCGCCTCTCATGCCGGTAAGCCAATCGTGAATTATAGCGATCCTGGGAATGTCCATCGGATTAGATAATACCATAACAGCGGGCAAAATAAAATTTAAATATAATATTTATTTATATATGCCAGCGGTCGATACCTTTTTATATACCGAAATGGTCTCCGCTGCCGCCCGGGACCAGGAAAATTTCCTTACATGCTCTATCCCAAGCTCAGACATGCCTTCTTTGAGGTGCACGTTCATAAGGATATTATACACGATCTCGGCGGCCTGCACTATATCATCCGGCGGGACCGTGTACGCGGCTTTTCCAACTATTTCAGGAAGTGAAGATGTGTCTGAAACGACTACGGGAGTACCGCACTGCATAGCCTCGAGGACGGTAAGGCCGAAACCTTCATAGAAAGATAAATGCACCAAAACTCCGGCCATACTGTAAAGAGCCGCCAGGTCTTCCGAAGGGACTTCGCCCAGGTATTTTACATTAGAATCACTTAAGCTGTCTTTGATATGGTCTTCTTTTTTATCCCATCTGCCGCATATCACAAGCTGGTGGGGTATACCCCAGTTTTTCAGCAAAGCGTACATCTTTATCAGGCTGGCAACGTTCTTATGCGGTTTTATGCTCCCCACATAAAGAATGATCTTATCGCGAAGCCTGTAACGGCACCTTACATCGGCTATTCTGGCCTTATCCTCTACGCGCCGGAACCTTTCATGGGGGGCTTCATGGATAATATCTATTTTATCGGACCAGCGCTCGCCAAAGAACCGCACGAGGTCATCCCTGGTATGCTTCGAAACGGATATTATACCGGAAGACCTCTTCACCGCGGAGGAGATCATAAACCCCGCATACCTCCTCCCCAGGCCCGAAGTTATGGATCCCGGGAACAACAGGTATATAAGATCATGTATGGTGACGACCATAGGTTTTTTAAACAAAAGAGGTATATTGAAATGCGGGACGTGCAGAAGATCTATATCCCGGGGGCATATGACATTAAAGAACTGTTCCCATGGTGAATAGACCGGAGCGGTCCATTCAATTATCCTGACCGCGCTTTCCCGGGCAAAACCGGATAGTTGTCCCCTCTCACCGAAAAGCACGAACTCGTCTTCCGGGGACTGCTTGATAAGTTCGGGCAACAATGAACTTATATACCGTCCGATCCCGGGATGGGTTATCATGCGCGCGTCAAAACCTATCTTCATATATATATCCCCCGCACCACTGGTAATTAACCGATAATATCATCTAAAACTTTGCAAACACTTCCGGGGTCCACTTCCGAAAGGTCCCGGCCCTCTCCGGGATATATCAAGCTGACATTGCCGCCCCGGGGAGCCCACCGGGCGGGATCGTTCACTCCGCTGAAAAGCACCAGAGCCGGGATCCCGGCCGCCGCGGCAAGATGCCCGGGCGCCGAATCCAACCCGATAAAGACCGAGGCTTTTTCCAGTAAAAAATACAACTGGCCCAGATTAATACGCCCGGTAAGATCGATGTGTTTAACCCCGTCCAGCACCCCGGACCTTCTCATCTTCATACCGTCTTCTTCAGTCCCCACAACAACCGGCACCGTATTCTTGACATCAGTCAAATATTGTAATACATACTTGAATTTATTCAAACCCCATTCTTTTGACGGGTGGCCCGATATCATATGTACGGCCGCGAAGGCCGCGCCCTGTATAAGCTCATCCGCCAGTGTAACGGCTTTCATCCTGTCTTCTTCGGGAAAGCAGAGATCGGGGCCCTTAACCCGGGATCCAGGACATTCAAACCCGAGCTCGCTTAAAACACGCAGTCCCAGCTCGATCTCATGAGTCCGGGGAGAAGCGGGCGGGACCTCATGTGTCAATAAAAAACCCCCTCCCGTGACCGCATACCCCGCCCGGTTCTTTATACCCGCCAAAAACGAAGCCACTATATGCCTGACATCGCCTCTCAATTCCAGGCAAAGATCATATTTCCCTTTCTTCATTATACCCGCCAAAGAGACCATCGCTTTTAAATACCGGATAAAACCCGCCGGTCTTCTTCCAAACCAGGGAGGATCGAAATATATGACCCTGTCTATCAAAGGGTTGTCCTTTACTATATCCCCCGCCCAGGAAGCGACCAGGAAATCTATCCGGCTTTCCGGGAGATTTTCTTTCAAGGGCTTAAGCACGGAAGTCGAGTTGATGACATCGCCTATATGGTCGACCCTTATGATCAGTATTTTATCAAGATCCGTTTTGATCTTTTTCCGGAATAATCTGAACGGAGATGAAATTGCATATCCGATCAGATCGATCACCGTAAAAAGCACTATCAGCCATTTCTTTTTATATGCGTACATATACTCTACTCCGCTGTTCCCTGATCACTATCCCCTGAAACCCGGTAAACCCCTACATCCCGCCATCCCGCGTTCAATCGCGTCCACCTTACCGGCAGATGTTTTATCTGGTCAAACCTTGCCACCACAATGACACCTTTATCGATGACTTTTCTGAGTTCCTTCTCATAATGTACATATTCCGAGAACCCGCCCAGATAATACAATATACCCGGATCACCCACACGGTAATTATAAACCCTGGGAAGTACGCCGGACACACTGTTCTCCATCCGGACCCGGGAGACTTCCTGCGAGAAATACTTGATATCAGGATTATAGTCCGGGGAGAACAACCCTTTGGCCGTCCCGAAATATACCAGGCTCGGGACAGCTACGGCTATGACCAGGATCTTTGAATACCCGCGCAGGAACTTTTCGATGCCCCACCCCGCCACTAGAGAAAGAGCGGGGTATACCGGCATTATATACCAGTGTAATTTTGTGCGTACAATACTGAAGAAAACAATGATCACCGAGATCCAGGATATGACCAGATAATTGGCCTCTTTCCTTTCCCGGACCGACCGGTATATGAATAACGGGAACAATACCAGTCCGAAGATCCCCCAGGGTTTGCCCTTATACAATATCGCGTTGAAATATACCAGAAAGCTTCCTTCGTGTTCGCCCAGTCCGCGTACGGAACGGTCCAGCACATGTTTCATGAAATGCTCTTCCAGGAAGACCCCGCCATAACGCAGGTAGGAAGGCAGATACCAGCTGCTCACGATAACGATAAAAAGAACGATACCGATAATCACATACTTTACGGACAACTGCCTGTATTTCCTGCCCGACAGCACATACGGCAATATCAAAAGCGGGATCAATACCGCGCCGCAGCCTTTTGTCAGGAAAGCAAGCCCGAAAAAGACAAAGAACCCCGTGATAAATATCTGTTTTTCCCCGGCAAGATAAAAACAGACGGCGGAAAGCATGCATAAAAAAGTGAACGTCATATCCAGCGACCCCATCCTGGCAAACCAGATGAAATGGTATGTGCTCAATAAGATCAATGCCGAAATAAAACCGGCCCTTCGGGAAAAAAGGTTCCTGCCTGCTAAAAAAACGAGAAGGACCGTACCCATGCCGGAAAGAACGGACAAAAGCCTGGCCGAAAATTCGTTTATACCGAATATCCTGTAAAAGACCGCTGTCACCCACATGTACAGCGGAGGTTTATCAAACCACGGTTCATGCCCCATGCGCAGGGCCACCCAGTCACCGCTTTCCAGTATAATCCTGGATATATGCGCATAAATAGACTCATCCCATGACGTAAGGCTGCCTTTCCCGAGCCCGAACAACATGACAGATCCGGAAACAAGCAAAAGGATCAAAATATCATATACGGTTCTTTTCTCCACTTTCATGCGGCAGGCATCCCGGTCAATTGCTGAACCTTAATTTTAAAAGCGCAATAACGGCTTCCACCCCGTCCCTCCAGGTTATCTTTTTCCCTTCATCATAACCGCGCCCCCTGTAAGAGATGGGGACCTCGTATATCTTCACGCCTTTTTTCAGTATCTTCACCGTGACTTCCGGTTCAAACTCGAATTTCCTGGCCCGTATACCCAGGCTCTGTATAAGGTCCCTTTTTATCATCTTATAACAGGTCTCCATATCCGTGAGTCCGGCGTTGAAAAGCACATTGGTCAAAGATGTAAGAAACCAGTTTATGCAGTAATGTATGAAGGTGGTCGACTTCCATGTCTCAAGAAAACGTGAACCATAGACCGCTTCGGCGCCGGTCTTATCCGCGAAATCCACCAATTTGATTATTTCATGGGGAGAATATTCCATGTCGGCATCCTGGACTATGACGTAATCCCCGGACGCCTGCTCCAGGGCGGTCTTTATCGCGCCGCCCTTGCCCTGATTTTTGTCGTGAAAAAATATTTTTATACCGCCCACCCTGGTCCGTATCATCTGTTTCAATATCTCCCTTGTCCCGTCGGTCGAACAATCATCGACTATTATTATTTCTTTATCGATATCAAGGTTATCGACCAGATCTATGACGTCCAGGACCGTTTTTTTCTCGTCAAATACGGGTATTAAAATCGATATCTTCATCCCACCGCCTTATAGTTATTGAAAAACTTCTTTATACACTTTATAGGTCTCCTCCGCGGTATATCTCCATGAAAACCTTTTCGCTCTCAGTATCCCTTTCCCGGAAAACTCTTTCCTCAGACCCGGATCGCCGTCCATTTCTTTTATAGCGTTTTTCAGGCCTGGGACATCATCCGGATCTACCAATATACCCGCGTCACCGGTTATTTCCGGCAGTGACGATGCCGATGAACAGATAACAGGTGTCCCGCAGGACATCGCCTCCAGGACCGGAAGCCCGAACCCCTCGTAAAAAGAAGGATAAACAAAAAATTTAGCCAGTTTATACATGACCGGAAGTTCTTCCTCCTCAAGATATCCCGTGATCTTGACATTTTCCTCCATCCCGAGGGACCTGACCTTCCCCATCAGCTGTTCATATCCCCACCCTTTGTCTCCGGCTATGACTATATCGATCGTCTTTTTGTTTTCCATTCTGTATAAAGCCGCCGCTTCGACCAGTCCCGGAAGGTTTTTCCGGGGCTCGACAGTGCCTACAGTCAGCATAAATTCTTCGGGCAGTCCGTATTTTTCTCTCAGCATATCAGCGACGGCCTTGTCCGGGTACATGGTGTTGAATTTCGCGTCTGCCGCCAGAAGTATCACTTTTATTTTTTCGCGCGGAACATCAAGCAGCCTGATAATATCATTTTTAGTGTTCTCCGAATCAGCGATTATCATATCCGAACCTTTTACGCACGCGGGAAGCCATTTCTGCCAGTAAAACCTGCTGAAAGCGCTCAGGTTCATCGGATATATCATGCCGATAAGATCATGCACTGTCGTTACCTTTTTCACCCCCGCGTACCGGGGGCCGGCGAACCCGGGTATATGCAGGATATCGCAATCGCGCTTATTTATCTTTACGGGTATTTTGAGATTCTCCCAATAGATCCTTCCCGCGGTACCCAGGCCATCCTTACCCTCATAGGATAAGGGCACCAGTTCCAACCCGTCGATACCCATAAGGTTACTCATGAGGTTTTCAGTGTAAATACCTATCCCGGTTTTTTTCCCGGATATCGATTGCGCGTCTATGTATACTTTCATTGTATTTTTTCCCGCTTACCGCCCGCTGCGAAAGGTGTTTTCTGAAAAACAGCGAAAAGACATTTAATTTGACGGACCATCTCATACAGAGCCGAGTTGAAACTTATTACAAGTCCGGTCATGCCCTCTTTCCAGGCATTGTAGTAAAAGTAGTTCTGAAAAAAACGGAAAACCGGTTTGCCTGCCAACCCGAACAGGCATTTCCAGAACACAAGACCGCCTTTTTGCCTCAGGCATTCTACTTCAAGAGTCGTGTACACCGCGGCTTTCCGGATATGTTCCTTCAACCCGGCGATGCTGTAATGCATCAAAGGGTTTTCAAGCCGGCCGACAGGCCCGGGACATTCAAAATACTCATGTACCGGCTGGACAAACTTCCCAGCGCCCTTCCTGAACAACCGCAGGTTGAGGTCGGGTTGATGAAAATGATCGAGGCGTTTCCCGTACATGAAATTTATCCTGTTGATATAATATCCTTCGTTCACGGTTTCCGCGTTGACCGTATGCAGCACTTCCTTCCTCAGACGGTCATCGACCGTCTCATCCGCGTCGATAGACAGGATCCAGTCGCCTCCAGCTTTTGATACCGCGTAATTCTTCTGGTCCGAATAATCCGAAAATTCCCTGATGAATATTTTTTCCGTGAACCGTCCCGCCAGCTCCACAGTCCTGTCGGAGCTGCCGGCATCCACAACTATGATCTCATCGGCGAAAGAAACGCTTTCAAGGCATCTCTCGATCTTCGTCTCCTCATTATAGACTATGATACATACGGATAATTTTGGCATATCTGTCCAAGTTAAAGCCTTCAGCTATCAGCTATCAGCATAGAGCATAGCGCATAGCAACAACACCGACCAACGACGATCGACGAACGACAATCGACTATTCACAATCCCGCTTCCAGGACTTCTTTATCTGAACGCCTGAATTCTTTCACTGCGAGCGCTCTTCTCTTTACCGCAGCCGGCAACCTAAAAAGCGCTTCAAAAAATCCGGCGGGTATTTCAAATCTCCCTCTCACCAGCGCAAAGACCATCCTCGGGACAAGCCATAAGATGTTTTTAATGAGGATCCCTGCATCAGTTATGTTCTTCCACATGAACAGGTATGTATTGCGATGACTCAGTTTATGTATCTTATACATACCAAAGGCTGACCTGAAACTCGCCTGCCCTATATGGTACATGACGCTGCGGGGTTCGTAATATCCTCTGTATCCTTTTTTCCATGCCCTGTAACAAAGGTCCGCGTCTTCCATGATGCCCGGCAGGTAAAGATCGTCAAATCCGCCGAGTTCAAGGAATTTTTTTCTGGAAAAAGCCCCGTAACCCGCCTGTACGGTATATCCCGGCTTATCAATAAGGTATTCATATCCGTCGAATCTTGAATTTGATTTGAATACCCCTTTGTCTATCCTCCATCTCGCTCTTGTCCCCTCATAGCCTTTTTTGTCGAAAGTCAGGACTTTGGGCCCTGCCAGGAACGCGTCCGGATACTTCATGAATATATCCGCCAGAGGATCCACGAAATCCGGTTCGACCTTTATGTCGTTGTTAAGCAGTATAAGCACGTCGCAATCCGAACGCGCCGCCACATCATTGAACGAACAGAACACCATATTTTCATGGGGTATTATATCGATCCTGTCTCCGTAACTTTCGAGGACACGGATACTCCCGTCCCTGCTTTCATTGTCGATGACCGTGACTGTTACGTCATTCTTTGAAAACAGTTTCGCCTCGATTATGGAAGGAAGACATTGTGGGATCAATGTTTCCCCGTTATAATTCAATACCAGGATATCAATCTTCATCGATTATCTCGAACCTGCCGTAAAAATCCTTATCAGGGACCTTGGATATGACAATATATATATTTTTTATCACGGATATCGCGGATGTAGCGAACAGGTAATAGAGTATAACGCACCCCCACATATACGGCACGGGGAACAGGGAGACGACCGCCGCCACAGTGACGATGTTCATAAGTACATGCACCTCACATGTCTTGTGCATTAATGAAAAGATGTTTTTTAACGGACCCCCGCGTAAAGGTCCGGCCCCGGTTCTCATATCAGGTTTCGTCACATTTATACGAGCGGCTCTTTCTATCCTGGCAAAATACGCTTTATACATAACATCGTAAATAAGATTGAAAAATACCATGGCTACACCCGCGAATATCCCGGCATGTAAATACAATATTTCACCTGTCACCCTGTAAGCACCCGCGCCTATCCCCCAGAAGATACCCATATGGACTATGTAATGTGTCAAAAAATCCAGGTACATACCCGTTAAACCGGATTGCCCGCGGTAACGGGCTATATGCCCGTCGACATGATCCAGCAAATACCATACCTGGAGAAGTACAGCCCCCAGCAGAAAAAGATACACGGAACCGGTGGAAAACATATAACATCCGGCAAGTGCCGTCAAAAGTGACAGGAAAGTCACCTGGTTCGCCGTTATCGGGGTATGCAATAACACCCAGCTTACGGGTAATGCCATGTCCCTGGTTATGTTCCGGGCCATCCAGTTCCCTTTTTTCTTATAATCGGGTTTTTGTACGATATTTCTCAATTCCGATAATGGTTCGACCATATCTTCCCCCGTTCATTTTTTATCCAGACCGAATATCACGCCCTTAGCCGCGAAAGTGGTATTCCAGAAAAACCTCAGGCCGGGCATCAATTTTATCCTGAAAAACCGCATGCTCTTATATATTTCAACCATGGATATCATCCTGTATAACCGGTTATGCGGGAGGTTTATCAGGAACCTGACCAGCCTGACGGGTACACGTAATTTTATAAATATGAAAAAAAGATACTTAAGGTTCAAGATCCGGTTATCTTCATAAGACCTTGTCCTGGGGACCTCTTCACCCAGTATGATCTTTTTATCATCATATCCCTCGGAAATATGCCCCGTCTCCTTGGACTTATTCGTCAACCACAGTTTAGGGAACGGTATAAAAATATTGCAGTCCGTGTAATCGGTGCGGATCTCCCTGTTCAGCATCAATGTCTCCAGCATCTCCTCATATGTCTCCGTAGGTATTCCTATTATGTTGGACGTGTATATTTTTATACCGTTTTTCCTGAGAATAGCCGAGACTTCCCTGGCTTTTTTATTAGTATAAGTCTTCCTCAAGATATCCATCCTCACTCTTTCAGAACCGGATTCAAGCCCTATCTCAATACCCGTACATCCCGCGTCTTTTAAAAGCCCTATCTTCTCGCCGTCCATCCTGTCAAAACGCATCAGAAAAGAAAAAGGTATGTTCACTTTCCTTTTGTATTCGCGGCAGAACTCCTCAAGGAATTTCATATCCAATCCGAAACTTTCATCTGAAAAATGCACCCCGGTCATCGCATATCTGCCCTTAAGGTCAAGGATCTCCTTTATGATCGTACCCGCGGATTTCATGCGCACGGGAGGCATGTACTCTTTATACATATCCATCCTTACATGGTTAAAACAATATGTACACGGGAAGGGACAGCCCCTTGAAGCCACAAAGCGTTTTGTGCTCAGGTCCCTGATGAAACCGTATTTTTTATAGTAAATATCCCTGTCCGGGATAGGAAGTTCGTTAAGGTCCCTCACCGTCAAGGTGGGATTGTTTTTATGTATCTTTCCGCCGGATTTGACCCACAACCCGGGTATATCCGTGTATGGCCGTCCGGAAGCGAGTCTTTCCATAAGACGCAGGAACGGGTATTCCCCGTCCCCCAGGCAATATATATCCACATCCGTGTATTCAAGGCTTTCGGGATAATATGTTACATGGGGGCCCCCCATTATAACAGGCTTATCCGGAAATCTTTTCTTGATCTCCGTGGTGACTTTATAATAAACTCCGTGGTTCCCTGTCAGCACCGAAAACGCTATTACCGCGGGATCGGTCTTTTCTATATAGTCCAGGTAATCCCCGGTATGCGAAAGTAATATGAGGTCTGTCCGGTACCCGTTCTTCTTCAGAAAAGCGGATAAGGCCTCTATCCCCAAAAACTCTGCCAGGCCGTTTTCCTGTATAAACAAAACATCATTCATGCCCATCGCCTATTTTATAAAGTCCAAAGTCATATCTGTCCTTGAAGCCGGTGACATACTTAAGCCCCGCCCGTGAACTGTCGCTGAAAAATACCGCGGGAGAAAAAGAACTTTTTTCCGCGGCATTGCCGTCCCCGGGCAGCCTGACGAGGACATATTCGATCCCTTCAGCCAATAAAAAACCGATCTTATCATTCTTTTTGTCGTATCCCGTGAAATTCCTGAACGCCGATTCCTTTATAGTCCCTTCCGGAAAATAATAAAGCCTGTTCTCCCCGACAAGTAACATTTTATGTCCGGCAATATTATTTTTCTCAATGAATTTCGATACCCTGTATGTATAATCCAGATGTTTTACCCGCGGTTCTTTTTTAAATAAATATTCAAAATCCTGATAAAAATAATATCCGCTCCATGCCGTATTAAACAGAAGTACAGGTATGATCCCTGCATATACCGCGTTTTTTATCACCCTGTTCCCCCAGAGCAGGTCCAGCCCGGAAAACGATAATACGACAAACAAAGGCAGCGCCGGGAACAGGAATCTCATCATCTGGTCAAGGAAAAACCATTGTATGATAAACATGATAAAAAACATCTTTATATACGCGCAGGGCTTTTTCCGGAACATCCCGTACAGAAAAAATGGAAGCAGAATAAGGTATATAGCGCCTATTTTCTCCCCCCCGAAGTACTCCGGCCTGAACGTGAGGTCGAACGGCAAACGCAGAAGATCCAGCACGCCTTTCCCCACCCCCATACTGTGCCCGGTAGAGGCGCCCACGAACCTGCCCAGAAAAGTCATCTTTTCCGCGGATATTTTAGACGGGAAACCACTGCCGAAAAGATTATACCCGAACGGGAAGATCGGGTTCCCCGAATAAAGATATGAACGCAAATACCAGATAAAGCACACCGCCAGGCTGATAAAAACAAATAAGGCCGTATGCCGGGCCTTCCTGCCGCGCCCGGCAAACAACAATATCGTGGCGGCAGCCGAGAAGAATATTATCGCGGAAGTGAATTTACACGACAGGGCCCCGCCGCACGCGAAAGCGGCAGTCACCAAAAAAACCGTGCGGCCCTCCAGAAGATACCTGACTATATAATAGACCATCGCCGCGGTGAACATCGTTATTGTCAGGTCCACATAGGTCGCGGCCGAAAAAAAGAAAAAAGCCGGAGTGGAGATGACCGCGGCAAAGCCCAGAAAAGACAGGGTATCCCGCCCTGTCAGGTATTTTATGAGTTTATGAGTAAATGCCCCGGTCACAAGATACGGTATCACGGAAAAGGCTTTAGCTCCGGCTACGCTTTTCATCCCGAGACAGAACGTGAATATCATCTCCGTCAGTTGCGGCCATAAAGCATGTTCAGAAAACGGGACACGGCAGATATGCCCGGCATGGATATACATCCTGGGCAGGTACAGGTGATATACCAGGGAATCATTGAGTATCCTGACGCCGAAAACCCTGCATACGGAAACAACCGTTATAAACGCTGAACAAAGATAAAAAAAGACGGACCTATTCTCACCCGAAAGGCCTTTGATAAAAAACACGGTCTTTCTGATAAAGACCTTCAAATGCACCGGGAAGAAAAACAAAAGGGCCGAAGGTATACAATATATCCACATGTTATCGAACCCTGATATCGAACCAAGGATGAATATATATAAAGAAAATAAGATGACCCCTAAGACGGGTACAGCCGAGTAAACATATCCCTTTCTCCTTGATAATATGTTTATCAGGTAAATCCCGGATATGCCGCAGGCGGTTATATTTGACACCATAAAAAATAAAGAAAAAAGAAAACCTTTAGCCATCATCCGATCATTTCTTTTTTAAAACGGTTATATCCCCATTTTCACCCGCCGTAACATACGCGTTTTTTATATAGTCCGAAAGGCCCTTCTCCATATCCGCGGGATCCGATTTGAAACTGATCATGTATTCGGCGCCTTTTGACTCATAATGCTTTAATATTTCAACGGGGTCTTCAGGGATCCTGCCTTCAGACAATATATACCTTGTGGAAAGTTTACCGGCGCGGCGCTTCCTGTATGTCTCCAGGGACCATCCCATCCTGTCGCAGTAATAAAGAAAAACCGGCCTTATTCCCAATACAACGATTTTTGTCCCCTCCGGAACAATCTTTTTTACGAAACCGGAATCGTAAATATAATTTCTTTCATGAACCGGTGCTACAAAAGCCGGATTCCAGGCGAACCTCAGGGACGCGGCCGTAAATGCCGCTATAAACATTAAAATGATATATTTCTTTTCAAGTATATCCGAGACCCTTTTTAAGGAATATCCCGCCAGAATACTTCCGGGGATTATAATCGGAAAATAATAATAATCATGTTTGTAAAATTTTTCGGGTACTAAAAGAACCGCCGCCAGGACAGACACCAGAAATATGGGGACCAACAGCCTGTCTTTGCGCCATTCCCACAATACCAGACCCAGGAAAACCAGTGTCAGGCCTATGGGATTAAAAATAATTCCGCTGAAATCATCAAATATTTTTCTGTAGAAATCGGGGTCAAAATATATCATATCTCCGATATTTCCGGTAAATATATAGGTTTTCAAGGTAACGGCCAGGCTGCTCTTGGTTTCGGTTATTATTGCCATTTTCCACGCCACAAGCTGCCATAAGAATGCCGGGATAAAGATGATCATCGAGGATAAGTAAAATCTTATTTCTTTCAAAGCCCTTAATCCCCATTTGCGATAGAAAGAATACAGGACGACCCCCAGCAGCATAACGAACTGCAGCCTGGTCGCGAAAGATAAGCCCACAAGTATAGATCCTGCAAATAATAATATGTCCGAATCCGAATTCTGGTATTTTTCATAAAAGAGTAAGCCCGCGCAGAAAAAGAATAAAGCCGAAGGTTCCAGTATGAACGATTGGTGATAGACAATGGACATGGGGAAAAAAGAAAACGCAAATAATGAAAATGTTATTGTCTTCTCATCCAGAAAGTACTTCAACCAGAAATATAAAACAAAAAAAGTCGCGATAAAAAAGATAACCGAATTCAGCCTGCCCCAGAATTCTATACTGCCCCCCGCGTTCCGGCACAAAAACGCCACCACGGGTATGACCAGGGGAAAATCTCTGAAACTTGGCGTTTTTTTGCCGGAAAAATCAAGCACGTCCATGCGGGAATCCTTTATATTTATCCCGTCTTTCACGAAATTCCTGGCCACCCAGGCGTTATACACCTGACGCTGCCCGAAGTTGCCGGTGAACTCACGGCCTATATGTGATACTCTTAGGGCCGTACCGGCTATCAGCACCAGGAGAATGATTATCTTTATCCTGTTATCGCGGATGAGATCAACCGTCATTTTTTATAATACTCCACCAGTTTTTTGACGACTTTCGCCACACTGATGACTTCCTCGTCATCAAGCCTGGGATAAAGCGGAAGCGACAATATGCTGTCCGTTATCTCGGCGGCATTCGGATAATCCTCTCTTTTAAACCCGAACCTTTCTTTATAATACCGCTGCAGATGCAATGACCTGAAATGCAGTCCGACACCGATATTCTCGCCTTTCATGGCTTTCATGAAACCGTCTCTGTCAATATCCAAAAGATCCGTCCTGAGCTTCAGTATATAAAGATGCCGCGCGTTCTTAACATCATACCCGGCGTTACCGGGTATGACCAGTTCCGGGACCTCCTTGAAATGTGAATTGTATATCTCACATATGCACTCTCTCCGCTTTATAAAACTATCCAGCTTTTTTATCTGATGTATCCCCATCGAGGCCTGGATATCCGTCATGTTATATTTAAAACCGGCCATCAACACCTCGTGATGTCTCTCCGTACCTTCCTGTGAATACCTCTTCCACGCGTCCGATGACACTCCGTGCAGGCTCAATATCCTTATCTTTTCAGCCAGCTCTTCATCATCGGTAGTCACCGCCCCGCCTTCGATGGTGGTGATGTTCTTAATAGGATAGAAACTGAAGCAGGTAGCGGAGCTTATCGAACCTATTTTCCTGCCCTTGTATTCAGCGCCTATAGCGTGCGCCGCGTCCTCGATCACGCGTATACCGTGTTTTTGCGCTATTTTATCGACCGCGTCCATATCACAGGGCTGTCCCGCCATATGAACGGGTATTATGGCTTTTGTGTTTTTAGTTATGCATGACTTCAGTTTTTTGGGGTCCATATTGAACGTATCTTTGTCAATATCCACGAACACCGGTGTCGCGCCGCAATGCACGATGACATTAGCGGTAGCCGGCCACGTCACGGGGCTGGTTATCACTTCATCCCCCGGGCCTATACCCATAGCCGCCAGGCTCAGGTGCAGCGCCCCCGTACATGAATTAAGCGCCACACAATACCGGCTCCCGGTATATCCCCGTATCATATCCTCGAACTTTCTGGTCTTAGGGCCCGTTGTCAGCCACCCGGATCTCATGGTATCCAATACTTCGGTTTCCTCGTCTTTTCCTATTTGGGGCAGACTGAAAGGTATAAAATGATACCTGAGATGCTCCCCTCCCTCTATTACGGGCGTGGCGATCATCTTACGTAATGACCGGATGTTGTAATTAATATCATCTTCTCCCGCGCCGAACTCGCCGCGCTGGAATCCATGCAATATTTCCGTGGCTCCGTCTTTTAACGTCTTTTTCGCCTTATAACCCAGCACCTCCCTGATCTTCTCAAAGTTCACCTTATAACTTCTCCTGTCAGAGCCTATGTCCGTCACCTCTATCTCGGAACCCGGGACGGACCTGCATACTTCTTCCGCCAGGTCCAGCACCGTGTAGTTCAGATGATCCGACCCGACATTGAATATTTCACCATGCACCAGGGATTCCCCGGATTCAAGGACTTTAATAAAAGCGTCCGCGGAATCCGACACATGCAGAAAAGGGCGCCACTGCTTACCGCCGCCCAGTACTATTATCCTGTTATCTACAAAAGCGTGTTTGGTCATTATGTTAAGAGAAAGATCAAACCTCATCCTTTTTGAATACCCGAAAAGAGTAGCCTGCCTTAACAGTGTTATACAGAAATCGGAATCGACCAGTTTCAACAGTTCACTTTCGACTTTTACTTTTGACTCGGCATACCTGGTCAACGGGTTAAGCCTTGAACATTCCGTCAGGATATCCCCGTCATTCATCCCGTATACGCTGCAGGAAGACCCGAAAACGAACCTGGGTATGCCCATTTTTTTCGCCAGCCGGGCCAGCTGCACAGAAGCCTGCACGTTGAAGACCTGGGTCATCTCGGGTTCCAGGTCGCAGCTGGGATCATTAGCCAGTTCCGCCAGATGGATGACCGCATAACATCCCTCCAGTTCATGTTTATGTTTATCGATATATATGGTGTTGCCTTTTATGAACTTGAAGTTCTTGTGCTTTTCAAGATCGTCAAGGGCGCCCCTGCCGTAATAAAGGTTGTCGTAACATTTCACGTTATAACCTTTTTCCAGAAGTTTTTGACATATTATCGAACCGAGATATCCCGCCCCTCCCGTGACAAATATGGTTTTTTCCATATACACACTCCTTTATATCTTATCTGCCGGGATGATCACACCCCGTTTCCCGGTGATCAATCTACCTGAAAACAACCACAGAAACCAGCACTTCCATATATCAAGGACAGCCGCTATGACCGTACTCACGCGGCCGCCTTTCGCCCTGCCGCTTTTGCGGTCCATGTGCCGCATCCTCACCTCTTTGATGCGCGCGCCGGCGTAATACGCCTTGATAAGGCATTCCGGGTTTGTAAACGAGCTTGCCGAGTCAAATTTAATGTTTTTTAAAAAATCCCACCGCAGGAATGTCACATTCTGGAAATCGTGCGCGGGGACGCGGAACAGGAACCGGATAAGGTGGAAATTTATGACAGAGTTCATCTTCCTGTAAAAAGACCTGTAAGTATTCGAATCCCTGCCTTCCCTCACCCCCTGTACTACGTCATATTCATCCAGGTACTTCACAAAATCATAAAGCCCCGAGGTATCAAAGAACATATCTACCGTGTTCCAGAACACGATATCTTTTGTGGTATATTTACGGCAGGTATGCATACATCTGCCCGGCTGCATATTCCTGTCATGCCTGACGATCTTGAGACGGTCGAATTTCGCGGATATGTCCTGCATTATCTCCCATGTCCTGTCGGTACTGCCGTCATCGACCAGGATTATCTCAAAGTCATCAGTCACGCGTGACAGATGGTCGTTTGAAACGGCCACAAAATCCTCCACCAGAGCTTCTTCGTTCAGCCCCCAGCTCCACAACGAAAAACTGTATCTGCTTTTCGCGGCACGACCGAGATTCATGTTATGTTCCTTCCCGAGTTTATTATCCCAAGGGATCTTTTACCTTCGTTAAAAAGCAGGTCTATGACCGACAGGTGGGATATAAAATCCCCGTATAACTGCCTATAAACGGGATGCCTGTATTCCTGGAATTCCAGGATGATCCCGTTCTTTTTAAAATCCTCGCCACTGTAAAGTTTTTTACCGGCTTCGCCGTTATAGTAATGGGTCGCTCGCAGGCTCCTGCATATATCTATTATCCTTGTCTGCTTCTCATCGCTCTGTATACCCATGGAAGAGGATAACAATATTTCCGCACCTATCCCGAGATATTCCTTAACGGCTGTTATTATCCTAAGATCGATATCTATAAGTCTCCCCGCCCCGGGTTCTATGCATTCCGCGAGTATACTGAAGATGTCGTCGAAATATCCCGCCCTGGCATAGTTCTGTTTTATGGCCTTAAGATGTTTCTTTTCCCAGTAACGGCCTTTTATAAGTATCTCATTGTTCCCGGGTTTATCGCGCCCTTTTGTCAGGACAGGCACAGTGAGCCACTGCGCGCCCTGGGGTGTCTTGATACGGTTCCTGTTACGCCACCCGTTTTTATCGAATTGCACGTCATCGTAGATCACGAATATATCGCTTGACGACATAAGCTCAAAAAAACCCAGCCATGGCATATACCCGGGCTGTATGATCGCTACTCTGTTCATTATGACCTAACCGGACTTCTTGTTCTTTTCGGCTTCCTTCAGGACGTTCCAGTAATTATAGTTCCATGACCTGTACGGGAAATCGGTGCAGTCCCTGCACATGGGTATTTTATCGAATTCCCTGTTAAGATGATATTGCCGCCACTCGTCGAATTTTTCCCCGGTCCATACCGACTCTATCGTGTCCACCATGACGTTGCCCATCAATACATTGTATTTCACGTCATACCCGCAGAACCTTATATTGCCCGAAGTGTCTATATTAAGCCTTTCAAACGGGAACGGGCAGGGTACTCTTTCCTTCTTGCTTAAATATTCCTTAGTCTTGTTCTCCTCCTCTATCAGACCCCACCTCAGGAACTTGCGGGAGATGACGTTATCGACTATCCCTTTCCAGTATTCAACCGTCTTTTCCACATAATTATCTTCCGTGGGGCTGTTCACTACACTTACCAGGATAAGTGTCTTTTTACCCATCGCGTCCCTCATCTTTACCATCTTCAGAATATTGTTTTTCACCACGTTAAAATCCAGCCCTGTCCTCACCTGGTTATAATGTTCTTCATCCATTGCATCCACGGAAAATTCCATGGCTTCAACCCCGGCTTCAAGTATCCTGCGTATCTTATCATCATCAAGCAGGGACCCGTTGGTTATCACCCCTATTCTCGCACCGGCTTTTTTCGCGTATTCGATCTCTTCCATAAGGTCCGGGTTCAGGAAAGGTTCCCCGGTGCCCGATATCCTTATAAGCGAATTGTACTTTCCCGCCTCATCGGCTATCCTGTTAAATACCTCCGGCTTCATAAAAGGTTCACTGCCGTAAGTCTTCCGCAGTTCCGGGTTCTGCGTGTAAACACATTTGGGGCATCTGGAGTTGCATACATTAGAAGCGCTTATCGCCATAAGAAGCGGGAATTTTTCAGCGCCCTCTTTTATCTTGTATTCTTCCGGGGTATGAGTGCCACCTGATTTATTCTGATTGTCCATAAATATCCTTTCCTTTGAATTCTTTGGATAATATACTGTAAAAAACCGTGTTTTTGAACTTCCCCCCCATAAAAGTATCTTCCCTCAGGACGCCTTCCCGTGAAAAACCCTGGGATTCGTATAACCTCCGCGCGCGCGTATTGTCCTCGATGACATAAAGGTACACCCTGTTCAGGCCAAGGACGTTGAACCCGTGGCCAAGAAGCATATTAAGGGCTTTTTTACCTATACCCCTGCCCCATTTGTCTTTTTCTCCTATATATATCCAGAGTTTTGCCTTCCGGGACCGTTTATCTATCTCGAAAAGGCCGCAATTGCCTATATGTTCCCTGCCGTTCCCGTACAGGATGGCGAACATGGCTTTCTTCCCGTCCTGCTGGATGGATCTTGCCCAGGCATGGCATCCGTCAAGAGTCACTTCCTCCGGTGACCTGTCCACAAGAACCATGATCTCGGGGTCGTTCACCCAGTTCACGGTCTTTGCCACATGTTCCTCACAATAAGGGACTATTATCACTTTTTCCGGTTCATTCCCGTTCATATATCCTCTGTACCCCTGGAATAACAATAATCGGCATAAGCCGACTGCCAATCGGAACATTCCCTGCACATCTCAGGGAGTTCCATGAAATCCCCTGAAAGATGCATCCGGCGGTATTCTTTCAAAAGACCGTTCCAGACGCTTTTTATGCTGTCGTGGACGACACTGCCGCAATTGACCCGGCGATGTACATCAACGGCGCATAATGCCACACTACCGTCAGCGCATATATTTATACCCCTCATCAGCCAGTAACAGGGTTTACGCTCGACTTTGTCATTGTCTCTGAGATTGCGGGCGTCGACAAGCCCGGCCCAGCTGACCTTGGGCCGTATCTTGACATTGACTCCTTCTTTACGCCAAAACGCCTTAAAATCATCTATTTCGTCCTCATTTATATCACTGACCACGAACTGTACGAACAGCCGCTGGCCTTCCCGGCCGTACTCTTTTAAAAGGTCCCTGTATGAAAGTACATTCGCGACCGCGGTGTCCAGCTCACCCCCTACCCTGATCTTCGCGTAAGTCCCCGGTTCAGCGGCATCTATACCCACATACATAGCGTCAAGCCCCGCCTTGATGATCCCGGCGGCTTTTTCCGGTGTCATGAGCATGCCGTTGGTATTAAGGACCACATCTGTAAGGCCTTTATCTTTCGCGTATTTGATCCTCTTGTCCATATCATTGCAGAGGAACGGATCGCCGAAAAAGATCTCCCATACACGGGCATCCGGGTTCTCGGACGCTATTTCTTCTATTATTTTTTTGTACAGGTCGATATCCATAAGCTGTACTTTTCTGTATTTATGCATATTAACGTGATCACACATCGAGCATTTGAGATTGCACGCGTTACAGTTATCTATCAATATGACTTCCGGGAAAAGTATCGATTCGGTCGTCCTGTCGGCTTTTGATATATCGCTTTTGTACCCCATATTTTCTCCTTGCCTATTTCCTTACCTCTCTAAACCAAATACTGAAACAGACCAGGTTCCAGATCTTGGCGTTGATCCCGGTATCTCCTTCGGTGAATCTTTTTGTAAGCATTTTCACATATTTTTTATTGAAGAGGTCCCCGGGAAGTTCTTCCAGGCGGTCAAGCGTCCATTCTCTGAGCCCGGAATGCATCCAGCTGTAAACAGGCTGGACAAACCCTTCCTTAGGGCGCTTAAGTATACTTTCCGGCAGTATCTTCTCCATGGCTTTCTTGTGTATATATTTGTTCACGCCTTCCCTGATCTTGATGTTGCCCGGCAGTTTATCCGCGAATTCTATTATCCTGTAATCAAGATAGGGGCATCTGACCTCAACGGAATGGGCCATGGACAGGCGGTCCACAAAAGGCAGAACCTGATTAGGCAAAAGCTCTTTCTGGTCCATCTCCAGGCTCCTGTTGAGTATATCTTTTCCCGTCAACCCGGGGGCGAGGTTCTTATATATGTCCTGTGTCCCGGGAAACCCCTTTGTATCAAAATAATCCGCATTGAGCAAACCGGCCCTTTCCCTATGATCAAACACGCTCAACTTTCCTCTCCACACGTAAAGTTCACGCGCGGCGATGGACATGAGGAGATCAAACCCCGCCGGATCGGAAAACGGGTAGATCAGGTTCTTCTCGGACGCGTCAAGATCCGCCAATGTCGTCTTGCCCATGGCTCTTAACCTTATAAAATTCTCAACCGGAAAAGCCAGCCTGTGGGCCAGGTAGCTTCCGAAAAGCTCATCCGCCCCGTCACCGGACAGGGCCACCTTTACATGCTCTTTTATGAGGATCGACAGAAAGAAAGTGGAAACAGTCCCCGAAAAAGGCTCATCGAACGCTCTCAGGATATCCGTCATCTTTTCTGAAAATTGCCGTGAATTTATTATATATTCATGATGTTCCGTGCCGAGCCTGGCTGATATCTCCCTGGCATGTTCCACATCATCCTTTTTCCCCGCGAACTGCCCGGCAGCGGCATCCTCGTATCCCAGCGAAAAAGTGATGATGGGCCTCTCGCGCATCCTGTTCATCAATACCACTACCGAAGAGGAATCAACCCCTCCTGAAAGATACGCGCCATAAGGCACATCACATCTCATCCTTATCTTCACCGCGTCCTGCAAAAGATCCAGAAGCCGGTCCGAAACTTCATCCTCGGAGACTATATCCGCCGGCGAACTGAAATCGACCTGCCAGTATGGATAAGTCCTGACCGCGCCTTTACGAAAAGTCAGCACGTGTCCCGGCATCAACTGTTTTATATGCCGGTAAGCCGTATCGGGCGCGCTTATGTTCTTAGTCCCGAAATAACTGTATAAAGAAGCGTGATCCAGCTCGCCGGAAACTCCCGGGTGTTTAAGAACGGATTTTATTTCCGACCCGAATACGATATCCGCGCCTGTAAGGGCATAGTATAGGGGTTTTTTACCTATGCGGTCCCGGAATAAAGACAGGGTGGCATTGCGGGAATCCCATACAGCAACGGCAAACATACCGTTGACATGGAGCGGCCACGAGTCCTCATATTCCTCATATAGATGCACTATAGTCTCGGTATCGGAATGATCCG
>Ga0272443_10001476_pt1 | contig 34067 bp, 30 predicted proteins | sample SSMAcet12_FD_193581 | JGI IMG/M metagenome (GOLD analysis project Ga0272443, IMG submission 193581) | Marine sediment archaeal communities from Little Sippewissett salt marsh, Falmouth, MA, United States - SSM-Acet-12 | ecosystem: Environmental > Aquatic > Marine > Wetlands > Sediment ... | reverse complement strand
CACCGGTCAATAACAGCCTGATGGAGCTCCTCATCATGATAGACGCCCTGAAGAGGGCGTCTGCCGACAGGATCATCGCGGTTATGCCGTATTACGGCTATGCCAGGCAGGACAGAAAGGCCGCTCCGAGGGCCCCGATCACGGCGAAGCTGGTGGCGGACCTCCTGACGACGGCCGGAGCGAGCCGCGTTATCGCGGTCGATCTTCATGCCGGCCAGATCCAGGGATTCTTCAATATCCCGGTCGACAACCTCTACGGGACCCCGATCCTCCTTGAATACGTGAAACGTAATTATACCAGCAATCTTACCATTGTCTCCCCCGATACGGGGGGAGTGGTACGGGCGAGGGCCTTTGCGAAGAGACTGGGTGCCACGCTGGCGATCGTCGATAAACGGAGAGACGCGCCCAATGAATCGCAGGTCATGAATGTTATCGGTGATGTGAAAGATAAGAACGCAATCATTCTCGATGACATGATCGATACGGCCGGTACGGTCGTCCAGGCCGCCGAGGCCCTCAAGAACGAGGGGGCGACAGAGGTTTCTGTCTGCTGTACCCACCCCGTGCTGTCGGGGCCGGCGATAGAACGCCTGAGTTCTTCCGTGGTAAAAGAGGTTATCGTGACAGACACCATCCCCCTGCATGAAAAGGCCCGGGCCTGTAAAAAGATAAAGGTCCTTTCGATGGCGGGTGTGTTGAGTGAATCGATAAAACGGATATACTATAACGAATCCATAAGCTCGCTTTTTATTTAGGATTCGTGATTTTTGTCTCCAGGGGGGATGACAACCCGGGGGTGGATGCCGTCGGGCTGGTCGGTATATGAATGTATGAGTTTTGAGCTTTTGCGATAGGAGTTGGAAATGAGAACAGTTGCATTGAGTGCTCAGGTACGCGAGGGGATCGGCAAAGGTCCTTCGAGGCGACTGCGAGCGGAGGGGTTTGTTCCCGCGACATTTTACGGGTATCAGGCCGAACCGATCGTGATCAAGGTGGATTCTTCCGAGCTGATCAAGACCCTGATCAAGGGGAGGGGAGAGTCGGTTTTCGTGAAGCTTGGCATAAAGGCCGGCAAGAGCAAGAAAGTTGAAAAACTTTCGGTTATCAAAGATCTGCAGATCGACACGATAAACAGAAAACCGGTGCATGTCGATTTCTATGAAATCAGGATGGACAGGGCCCTCACGGTAGATGTCCCCGTCCTCTTTTCGGGGACCCCGGTGGGTGTGGAGGACGGCGGCGAACTGCAGCAGCTCAAGCGAGATGTGAAGGTATCAGGTCTCCCCTCCAAGCTCCCCGAATCCATTGAGATAGACATCAGTCACCTCACGATAGGTGATTCCATAAAGGTCAGTGACCTTATTGTTGAAGAGGAGGTCCAGCTTCTCGATAACGACGATGTGGCCATCGTGGCAGTGGTGCCCACACGGGTGAGCCTGATAACAGAAGTTGCTGAAGGCGAGGAGGAGGAAGGCGCGGTCGCGGAAGAGGCAGAGGCAGAGACGGCTTCTGCTGAGCCGGAGGGTGAAGAGGAACAGTCCGAATAGTGGCGGTTCTCCGACAGGGGGACAGGTGAAACTGATAGTTGGACTGGGAAATCCCGGCAGCAGGTATGCCGGTACCAGACATAACATAGGGTTTCTGATCCTGGATGCCCTGGCCCGGACGGCGGACATAGAGATGAGCCGCAGAAAATTTGATTCCCATATCGGCAGGGGAATGATTTCCGGGGTTCCGGTTGTGCTGGCAAAGCCCCAAACCTTTATGAACCTGAGCGGGGTTGCCGTAGGAGCGGCGGCCCGCTATTTCGGAACAGAGGCCGAAGAGGTCCTCATTGTTCATGATGATATGGATTTTCCGGTCGGTGATGTCCGGATAAAAGTGGGCGGCGGTGCCGGAGGGCACAAGGGGCTGCTCTCTATCATCGATCACCTCGGCGGTTCCGGATTTACCAGGATCCGTGTAGGGATCGGCAGACCACCAGCGGGAGAGATGGCCGAAGGGTACGTGCTTGAGCGGTTTTCCGAACGTGAGATGGAGACGGTGTCCCACACCATTGAACAGGCACGTGATGCGGTGATCGAAGTTGTTTCATCCGGTGTTCAGGCGGCGATGAACAAATGTAATACAAGAATCACACAAAACTTAAGCGAGGAGGTATAAACGGGACTATGGAATTTTTGGTAGATTATGCGTGGTTATGGGGCCTCATCGGATTGGTGTTGGCGTTCATAATTTACAAATACGTTATGACCTTTTCCCCGGGTAACGACGTAATGGTTGAGATCATGGACAGGATACATGCCGGTGCCATGGTCTTTTTGAAGCGGGAATACAAGATTATATCGATCTTTGTCGTTGTCGTATTTCTCCTGCTCTTCTTTGCTCTGGATAACCCGATGTCATCCGTGGCGTTCCTGGCAGGGGCCATCTGCTCTCTGATGGCCGGCGTGTTCGGGATGCAGGCGGCGACCCTTTCCAACGCGAGGACCGCTGAGGCGGCCAAGACGTATGGTCAGGGCAGGGCCCTGACGGTTGCCTTCTTCGGCGGCTCCGTTATGGGGCTTTCCGTTGCGTCCCTTGGGCTGCTCGGACTTGGCGTCTTCTTCTATTTCTTCGCCGAGACAGATCCCATTGTCATCAACGGTTTCGCCATGGGCGCCTCGTCGATCGCCCTCTTCGCCCGTGTCGGCGGCGGTATCTTTACCAAAACAGCCGACGTCGGATCCGACCTGGTCGGGAAGGTTGAGGCGGGAATCCCCGAAGACGATCCGAGAAACCCCGGTGTCACCGCGGACAACGTTGGCGACAACGTGGGCGATATTGCCGGTATGGGTGCGGACCTGTATGAATCATACTGCGGTTCCGTTATCGCCGCCATCGCGATCGGGGCTACGATGGGCCTCGGCATGGAAGGGATGGCGATGAAGTGGATGATGCTCCCGATGCTGTTCATCATCGTCGGACTCCTTGCATCGGTCATCGGAATCGGACTGTTCAATTTTCTCAAGAACATGAAACCCCAGTCGGCACTGAGTAATTCGCTCTATATCGCGGGGATTCTCTTTATTATCGCTTCGTACTTCGTGGTCAAGTCCACGACGGCGGGGATGTCTGCCGAGTACCTGAACAGCCTGGGGATGATCAGTGCCCTCGGACCCTTCTGGGCCGTTCTCCTCGGTATCGTTGCCGGTATGCTGATCGGCGCCGTCACGGAATACTATACCGCCCGTGGCCCCATTGAAAGAATAGCCGAGTCGGCTCAGACCGGTTCCGCGACGATCATTATCAGTGGTTTTGCCGTTGGTCTCGAGAGCGTGGTGGCCCCGGTATTCTTCATCGCGATGGCTATCTGGCTGTCCTATATAACCTGCGGTCTCTACGGCATCGCCATTGCCGGCGTCGGCATGCTGGGTACGGTCGGTATGACCATGTCCGTCGACAGCTACGGTCCGATTGCCGATAACGCCGGTGGTATCGCGGAGCAGGCACATATGCCTCCGGAGGTACGGGAGATCACGGACGGTCTTGACGCGGTGGGTAACACGACCGCTGCTATCGGTAAAGGTTTTGCCATCGGCTCGGCGGCCCTCACGGCCCTGGCCATGTTCGCGGCCTATACCGCCACGGTGAAGACCTTCCCCGGTTTTGAGAATTTCGCCCTTGATCTGACCGAGGCTCATGTCATTACCGGTGTGTTCCTGGGCGGGCTGATCCCCTGCCTGCTGGCTGCCCTCACGATGACCGCTGTCGGTGAAGCGGCATTTGACATGATCAACGAGATCAGACGGCAGTTCAGAGAGAACCCGGGTATCATGGAAGGGACGACACCTCCTGACACAAACAGGTGTGTCGATATCGCCACAACGGCGGCCCTGAAAAGGATGATTCTCCCCGGTGTCTCCGCGGTACTGGCCCCCGTTCTCATCGGTGTCCTCATCGGCCCCCAGGCGCTGGGAGGATTCCTTGCCGGCGCGACGCTGACAGGCGTGATTCTGGGTCTCCTGATGGCCAATGCCGGTGGCGCGTGGGATAACGCGAAGAAATACATCGAGCAGGGCAACTTCGGCGGTAAGGGTTCCGATGCGCACAAAGCCGCTGTTATCGGCGACACCGTCGGCGATCCCTTCAAGGATACCTCAGGACCTGCGATGAATATCCTGATCAAGCTGATGTCGGTTGTTTCTCTGGTGACCGCTCCGGCGATCATTTACCTCTACAATATGATTTACTAAACCGGAGAGTCGGGATATACAATGAAGGGGGGTGGAGGAATCCATCCCCCTTTCTTTTTTATAAGGAGGAAGCCATGGGTTTCAGGTGTGGAATCATAGGTCTTCCGAACGTCGGCAAGTCCACCATCTTCAACGCCCTCACCGCTGCCGGTGCCGAGGTGGCCAATTACCCTTTCTGCACGATCGATCCCAATGTCGGCATCGTTCCCGTCCCCGATTCACGGCTGGAGACTATCGCGAGCATCATCCACCCCCCCTCCTGCACCTTTACGACGATGGAATTTGTCGATATCGCCGGCCTGGTGAAGGGGGCGAGCAGGGGCGAAGGGCTGGGGAACAAGTTTCTCGGCAATATACGAGATGTGGATGCGATCGTGCATATCGTACGTTGTTTTGATGATCCCGATGTGGCTCATGTCCACGGGGAGATAGACCCGGCCGGGGATATCGAGGTCGTCAGGATGGAGCTGCTCCTGGCGGATCTTGAGGTCGTCGAGAGGCGAATACAGAGGCTGGAAAAGGCGGCAAAGGGGGGAGACAAGGGACAGCGTAGTGAAGTGGAACTGTACCACATGATACGCGAATCATTAGGGAAGGGGATCCCGGCACGAAACATCGGGTTGACCCCCGAAGAGGAGGCGACCCTGCGGGAGGTAAACCTTATTACGGCGAAGAAGGTTCTGTATGTCGCCAATGTCGGCGAGGCGGAACTGAAAGGGAAGAGCGGATACGTCGCCGCCGTAGAGGAGATAGCGCGATCGGAAGGGTCGGAGGCGATCGTTATCTGTGGTAATATGGAGGCGGAGATAGCAGTGCTCCCGGAGGAAGACAGGCGGGAGTTTCTTGAAGATCTCGGCCTGGCTGAATCAGGGCTCCAGAAACTGATCAGGGCAGGGTATGACCTGTTGGGGCTGATCACCTTTTACACGACGGCAGGCGATCAGCTTCGGGCCTGGACAATCCCGGGCGGGGCCAGGGCGTCCCGAGCTGCCGGAAAGATACACACCGACATGGAGAAGGGCTTTATACGGGCAGAAGTCCTTCATTATGAAGACTTTGTGGGAGCGGGGAACATCTCCGCGGCAAAGGAGAAGGGCCTTGTCAGGGTGGAGGGGAAAGATCACATCATCGCCGACGGAGATATCGTCTATTTCAGGTTTAATGTCTGATAACGTGGGAGAAGTTGTTTTCTCGAGGGGATAGAATAGTTGGGCGGCACAAGACCCGAAAATCTCCCGCCGCCCGATATATAAACAAAGAGACAATGCAGACCCCATCTCTCAGATTCACCCGTGAGGGGGGGGGTCGGTGAGCGGAAAGGAGGGAAAGCAAAACCACCCACCGACATATAAAGCCAAAACCGATATTTCGTATCTTATCCCCTGCATGTATGGGGGGGGCCGGTGAGCGGAAAGGAGGGAACAATAAAACCACCCACCGGCATATAAAGCCAAAACCGACATTCCGTATCTTATCCCCCGCATGTATGGGGGGGGCCGGTGAGCGGAAAGGAGGGAACAATAAAACCACCCACCGGCAAAACCTTAATCTCCCGAAAGATCCGAGAGGAAAAATTCTTTATTCAAGCCGGCATTTCTTGATCTCTTTTTCTCGAGATCCCCATCCGCATCACTGTTTAGGGACGTCGAAACGGCCGGCTGTGTTACGGCCTGATCTCTATCGGGTCTGAGAGAACCCGAACTTCTTTTTTCAGAGCTCTGCCCTGATTTATTTCTCTTCGTTGTATCATCCATGAGACTCTCATTACTCATCCGAGACCCTTTAAAGAACTTGTCCATTTGCATAAGCAACAATGGTGCCAGAATGAAATTTGGCGGCAGGGAGGCCAGCTCTTTAGTTGTTAAGAGAATTTAACTAGTTACAAAACCTGATTGGAGGAAGGGTTGTTTCGTGTGGTGTTGATAGGGGAGAGATTCGAGGGTATTAGGGGAGGGCTCTCCGTGGATATGTGCACTTCTCGCACAAAAACGGGCGGGTAGGAGGGCCAGAGGGGGTAAAAACAGACGGATCGTGCAGATATAGAACTATCCGTTCGGTAAACGCACTTTTATGGGGTGGCAAGATCCGGAGGGTCGCCTGTTTCCAGTTTTTTGAGTTCACGTATGAGGGTATACCGCGAAATCCCGAGCTGCCGCGCCGCGGCTGCCTTATTGCCGCGGTTGATCTCGAGGGCCTTTCCAAGGATCTCTCTTTTGATCTTGTTCGTCAACTCATCGACCGCTCTTCTGTAATCTGCCGGATAGGAGTTCTCCAGAAGAGAGAGGTCACCGGTATGTATCGCCAGTGTCTGGGGCGCTGCGGTCTTGATCTCTGCCGGAATATTATCAGAGGTAATGAGGTTGCTTACGCTTTGAAGGATCATGATCCTCTCGATAATATTTTTCAGTTCCCTGACATTCCCTGGCCAGTGATATTTCTTCAGCAGCTTCTCCGCATCAGCTGTAAAGCCCTTCACGCTCTTGTTCAATTTTGTGTTGAACTCCTCGATATAATGATAGGCAAGCGGCATGATATCTTCGATTCTGTCGCGCAGGGGCGGTATGCTAATAGGAACGACACTTATCCGGTAGAAGAGATCTTCGCGGAAGGTCCCTTCGCTAACCATCTGGCTCAGATCCCGGTTGGTGGAAAATATGAACCGGACATCGATAGGGATATTTTCCACCCCGCCGAGCCGGCGGATATGGTTTTCTTCGAGCATCCTGAGAAATTTTGCCTGTATGGAAGGATTCATTTCACCGATCTCATCCAGGAGAAAGGTTCCCCCAGTTGCGTGTTCAAGGAGGCCTATCTTTCTCTTTCGGGCATCGGTGAAGGCCCCGGCCTCGTAGCCGAACAGTTCGCTCTCCAGCAGTGTTCCCGGTATCGCCGCGCAGTTCACCTCCACAAAGGGGTTTGATTTTCTCATGCTCTGCCGGTGAACGGCGCGGGCTATCAGCTCTTTCCCGGTCCCGCTCTCTCCCTGTATGAGGACACTGGTATTGTGTCGGGCGACGTCCTTTATCACGTGGAATATGTCCAGCATCTTGCTGGAATTTCCGATGATATTGTGAAAACCCAGCAGCTTATTTTCCCTCTCCTTGAGCATTTCAACTTCCGTCTTCAGGGATTTCGCCTCCAGGGAGAGCTGAGAGTGCATGATGGCGTTGTCGTATGAGACGGCAGCGTTAATGATAAGGATATCAAGGAGACTCTTCTGGTCCCGTGAATAATCCCCCTGTTTTTTACTCAGATAGAGAATCCCCTTGAACTTGCTTTTGATACTGAGGGGAATGGCTATCTCGGAGGGATAGGTGTCGAACATGGGCGTTGTCCCGGCATTCTGGTTCGAGGCCTGAGCTATGATTGCCCCCTCATCCAGGGCCCTCTTGATGATGCTGTTTCCTATCTTCGGAGAGTATGTATTATTCTCATCCATGAACACCTCGCTGCCGTTGCTGATCAGGCAGGAGCCCTTTTCCGTATCCAGGAAGTACAAAAGCGCCCTGTCCGCTCCGCCTATCTTGAGGGCATGGGTTATCACGGTTTCGTGTATCTTATCGAGGTCGTAACTTGAGTTGAGCTGTGATACCGCCTCCTGCAGCGCCAGCAGCCTCCGTATCTTCTCGCCGTTTTCCTCGAAGAGCCGCAGGTTGTGTATGACGACGCTGATATGATTTGCGAAGGTCATGAGGGTGCTGATCACCTCTGGTGGAAAGGTGGTCTTCTTCTCATACCACACAGCTATAATCCCGATGACATCGTCCTGTATCTTGAGGGGGCCGCAGAAGGCCGAATAGAAATCCCCTTTTCCCGCATAGAGGCTTGAGAGTTTGCGATCTGTGGACGTGATCATGGGGTCTGTTTCGGAATCTTCCAGGACGATATAGTTGCCGGTCTTTGCGACCTTTGTTACGAGACAGTCGTGCCGTGTGAGATTCAGCTTTCGTGAAAAAGCTCGTTTCGCCTCCTCGGGGTTATAATTCTTAACGACCTTGGTGACCAGATTTTTCTTTTCTTCGTCCAGCAGACAGATAACGCCTCGATGAAAGCCCATTGTTTCGACTGCTTCATCCAGGATTTTCTGGAGCGTATCGTCAAAGCTGAAGGGGGTCGCGACCAGGGCGCTCATGCGGAAAAAGCATCCCAGGATACGCTCGGTGGAATAAAAGAAATCACTCATATGGTCGCCTCGGGGAAACGGTTATGCGGTATCATATTTCAGAAACTGCATCGAGAAGGTTCCCCTCCCCTGGGTGACCGACCGCAGGTCGGTCGAATATCCGAACATCTGTTTCAAGGGGACGCGGGCCTTGATCTCGCTGATGGGATCTTTATGGTTGATCCGTTCAACGTCTCCCTTCCTCGCGTTGATGTTTCCGATGACCTCGCCCATGAACTCGCCCGGTGTGATAATATCCACTTCGACGATGGGTTCGAGGAGAACCGGCTGTGCCTGTGCGCAACCGTTCGAAAAGGCTGTTGAAGCGGCTATGCGGTAACCCAACTGTGTTGATTCCCCCTCCCTGAAAGAGGCACCGGTTATCCGTACGGTCACATCGACAACCGGGTAGCCGGCTACCGGACCACTGAGGGCCGCATCGCGGATGCCTTCTTCCATGACGGCGTGAAACTCAGGGGGGATGACGTCACTGCCGATTTCATCGATCACCGCCAGACCTGCTCCCCGTTCACCCGGTTCCAGGTGCAGGATGGCATGTCCGAAGTGTTTCTTGTCCCCCAGCTTCCGGTCGAACACCTCTTCCACCGCTACCGCTTTCTCTATCGTTTCCCGGTAGACAACCTTGGGTTTGCCGATGTTTACATTGGTCCGAAATTCCCGGATGAGCCTGTCGGTGATGATCTCAAGGTGGAGTTCGCCCATCCCGGAGATGATCGTTTGTGCCGTCTCGTCGTCATATTTGACCTTGAGCGTGGGATCTTCGCTTGCCAGTTTTTCAAGGGCGAACAGCAGCCGCTCCTGATCCCCGGGTGTCTTTGCCTCGATGGCCTGACTGATGACCGGTTCATAAAACTCTATCCGCTCAAGGATGATCGGGTGGGCCTCATCGCATATCGTGTCACCTGTGGAGGTATCCTTCAGGCCGACCACCGCGATGATATCCCCGGCCCGAGCCTCGGTGACGCGCTCCCGCTTGTTGGAGTGCATCTTCAGGATCCGGGAGACCTTCTCCTTTTTTTCCTTGCTCACGTTGTAGATATCCTCCCCCACCTTCATCTTTCCGGAGTATATCCTCATATAGGTCATTTTTCTTCCCTCATCCAGCATGACCTTGAACGCGAGGGCTGCGAGCGGTTCCTTGACGCTGCTTCGGCGCTTCTCGACCTCTTTCGTTACGGGGTTGATCCCTTCGACGGGGGGCATATCTTCAGGAGAGGGGAGAAAATGAGTAACGGAATCGAGGACCGGCTGGACTCCCTTATTTCGCAGGGCCGTGCCGCACATGACCGGTACCACTCTGAGTGAGAGGGTCGCAGCCCTGAGCGATTCAATCAGTTCGCTTTCGGCAATCTCGGCCCCTTCCAGATACTTTTCGGCGATGGCGTCATCGATTTCCGCGAGTGTCTCGATCAACTTCTCCCGGTGATTTGCCGTTTCGGACAGCATATCGGAAGGAATGTCCGACGTGTCGTACAACAGGCCGAGGGCGTCTTCATCCCAGGTGATCAGTTTCTGTCCGATAAGATCGATAACCCCCTGGAAGATTTCGTCCTTCATATAGGGTATCTGGATCGGAAGGGGGATGGAGGTGAACCGTTCTCTCATCGTCTGTATCGTGCCCCAGTAGTCGGCACCGACCCGGTCCATCTTGTTGATGAATGCTATCTTGGGGACGCGGTACTTGTCGGCCTGGTGCCAGACCGTCTCCGACTGCGGTTCCACCCCCCCGACGGCGCAGAATACGGCAAGCACCCCGTCCAGCACTCTGAGCGACCGTTCAACCTCTATGGTGAAGTCAACATGCCCGGGGGTGTCAATGATGTGTATCTCATAGTCCTTCCAGAGGCAGGTGGTGACGGCAGAGGTGATGGTTATCCCCCGCTCCTGCTCCTGTGCCATCCAGTCCATGACCGCTTCGCCGTCGTGCACCTCGCCCAGTTTGTGGGTCTTGCCGGTATAGTAGAGTATCCTCTCCGTAACGGTGGTCTTCCCCGCGTCGATATGGGCGATGATCCCTATATTTCTTGTTTTTGAAAGTTTTCCGGCGGCCATGGTGTTGTTGTGCCTTTACGAACGATTTTCCACGATTAATTCCCTGTTTGTCTCAAAAGGCCTGCTCGTGTCTATATGACCCTTTATCGTCTCAACACCGGTGCCGTCTATCAGTATCCTTACCTTGGTGACGGATGGCACATTGATGGTGACCGTATTGGCCAGTGAATAGATGGTCATCATCTCACTGGCGCTTCCTCCGGGGTGAAGGTCAATCAGATTTTTCCCGAAATCTATAGAGGCGATTCCATTCTTTACGGCAACCCCTCTAAGAACGGTCTCCCGCGAAAAGGTCTCTATCAGATCGGTATGAGGCCCTTCAATCAAGGCCTCTACCAGCACCTTGATTGTCCTGTCCGGGGATTTTTCCTTTGTGATGTACCTCTCTTCAGGAATGAGGAACCGTTCATTGAGATCGGAAAAATAGAGTTTCACCTTCTGTTTTTCCCCCGTTACCACCGAACCCCTGGTGCCGCCGGCGGGGGGATAGATATAATCAAACAGCGAAAGAAAGAAGAAAAGGAGAAATCCCACACCAACCAGGATGATGAGGGAAAGATAGAACATCCGAGTATTCTTTTTCCGCTGTTTTGCCTTTATCTGTCTGGATTTTGTCTTTTTCTTGGATCCCATAACCCCTGTGTTCCCCCGTTGAAAAGCGCGCCAAATCTAAGGTAAAAATCGCGCCCTGTCAAGACAAGAAAACGGGAAATCGCCGTGACTACGAAAATATCAATATATTCAAATTATTGAAGCTACATGAAAACAGCAGGCCCACCTGCGGCGGGTTCCGATATGATTCCCATCGGGACACGGTTACGGCACGAGAGAGTCCAGTTTTTCCCTCGCCTTTACTCCGAATGCCGATTCCGGGCTGGTTTCAGCGGCAAACCGTAATTCCCGAATTGCCTTTCCCCTGTCTCCCCCTTCAAGGTAGGCCATCCCCAGCCAGTAGTGCACATCGGTCATACCGGGGGCGTTATCTATTGCTTTTTTAAGGTAATATATAGCCTTGCCGGTGTTATGCCCGGCAAGGTATGCGATCCCCCTGTTTTGCTGAATGACTGGCCGGATGACGGTGTTGGGCTCTCTTCTAAGCGCTGCCTCGTATTTTGTAAGAGCCGTCTGGTAGTCCCCCTTCTTGTAATATGCCCAGCCGATGTTATTCAGTGCTACGGCCGGGGTCTCATAGAGCATATTGGAAAGGGCCCGGTTGAAGGCCTCTATCGCCCTGTCATACAGACCCTCTTCCAGATAGATACTTCCCAGGCGGACGTGTGCCTCCGAATAATCAGGTTTTATTGACAGGGCCACCTCGAACTGCCGCTTCGCCTCTTCTTTGAGGCCGTTTTCGGCATATGCAAGACCGGTATAGTAGTGTATCTCCGGATCATCCGGCGAAAGACGCTGTGCTATAAGAAACTCCCTGAGGGCCGGGGAGAAGTGTCCGGATCCAAGATAAGCGGTGCCGATCTTAACATGGGAGGCCGCCTTTTCCCTGTCCTGGCGGTTGGTAGCGCAACCGGTGAGAAAGAGCATGGCCGTTATCATTGCCAGAATAATCAGGCACTCCGATGCCGTTCTTTTCCGCAGATGGACACTATTCATTGTTGTTTGCATTGATCCACCAATCGCCCTTGTCTTCAAACCACCACTCGGATGAATCGGTCTCGGTTATAACCCCGGCCAGCCTTTTCGCAGTGTCCGTGCAGAGTCTCTTGACCGCAAAGGCGATCCATTCTTTGCTGTATTTGTTCCCGAGATCGCCGTATTCCTTCAGTTGCAGGATCAACGCGAGCTGATCGGCGTCGCGTGCCAGCAACGATTCTCTGGTCTTTTTCTCGTTGAATTCATTGATGGCGTCTCGAATTTCATCTCCGAAGGGGAGGGTTTTTGCAAGTTCGTCGACCGCTTTTTTTTCATCAACCGTGACATATTTCTTGTTGACATAGTTCATGTCGCCGGTCCGTGCCTCCGGGAGATCGTGAACCAGGCACAGCTTCAGGACCCGTGCCTCATCCACCTCGGGTTCCAGCTTGCACAGGGCATAGCCGATAAAGATCGTCCGCAGGACATGTTCTGCGACGGATTCGCAGCCGGATCCCAGGAACTGGAACCCCGTTCTCGGCGTCCTTTGCAACATCCCCGCTTCGAATAAAAAATTTGCTATACTTCTCATCTCAGCCCTTTTTCAATGTCTTGATCCGGTTTTCCATCATCTCGTGAATCTTCCGTATCTCTGTCTGAAGGGAGGCGATTCCGTCAGGCTTCATGGACACCACCTTGCCGAGCCTCTCATGCCAGTATTGGACTACCGATATCTCGTTTTCTCTCAGTTTCTTTTCAACCTTTTCCTGAAATCCTCTTAAAAATTCACGGTCAGTCATGTCGCCTCTTCCCCCTGTCCCAAAGAAACGTACAGAAATACTGCCCAACCATATATCATTTGAGTCCCAGTTGCAACAGGGATACCATCTATCTTCTTGGATGGTTACGTTGCGGTTTCTCGTCGGAAGGGTCCGTTGTCTCTCTGCCGTTCTTTGGCGACAGGATTCGTATTTCCTGTCAGTGGAGCTGTTCTTGGTGGAACGATGTCTCTGTGGCACCGATGCCCGGATCTCTCTTATAGGGAACAATGCCGGGTTCAAATGGGTACAGCACGCGGTCCGATCGGTTGTCGGGAGGGATTTCCCGATTTGACTTTTGGGTACCACCCGTATATAAAAGCAATCTCGCCTGAGGAGGGTTTCCGTGAACAGATGGGGTTTGTCGAGATATCTTCTCGCCGGCATAGTATTTCTTGTCCTGATTGATCCGCCGGTTGCGTTCCCCAGAGAAGACACAGCCTATATCGTATTCAAAAGGATGGGTGTTTCAAGGGACCACGCCGATGTCTACGTTGTGAAGAAGGGCGAATGCCTGTTTGACATAGTTCGGAGCAACTACGCTGTCTCGAGGACAGAGACCTTCCGCCTGCTTGAACTGGTAGGGGAATTGAATCCTCAGATCAGGGATATCAATGTCATATATCCCGGCCAGCGGGTGTTCCTCCCCCGGAAGAGATCCTCAGACGAAGTGCCCCCCGGACACTCGCTTTCAGGGAAAGAGAGCGAGAAGGATGCACTGAAATATGTCGTGAGGAGGGGCGACAGCATCTCGAACATTATTCACAGGCTCGGCAGCTCGTCCAAGGACATTTATCGGGTAGTAGAGAAGGTACGGCGTCTCAACCCGACGCTTAAAAACATTGACAGAATATATCCCGGACAGATCATTCTCTTCCCCTCCGGTAAGCGTCGGGAGGTGCGGCCGACGGTCCGAGACGAGGCGGTCGGTATCCCTGAAGAGAAAATACTGCCTGTCATCAGCCATGTCATAGACAGGATGCAGGGCGTGGTCATAACGGAGGGGAGGTACTGTATCCCCGTGCCCCCTTCCGGCGAGGTGAAGATTGATTGCTCAAAGGTCCCTGTTATAGAGACAGACGGCGGCAACACGATTCTCCTCGATCTGTCCGATCGGATACCGGCAGACCTGAAAGAACTCATAGAGTCAACATGGAATACCTACCGTGTGGTCGATGTGAGGGAAACGGAGGCGATATCCTCTCTCCTGGAGAGGATCGTGGGGGCTGCCGGCATATATACCCTTGAAAAGATCAATCGACAGACGGAAATCGGCAGTAACCCGGCAGTGCGGGTTTTTACCGGATGGCGTGTGTCAAAAAGGCCTGAAACCAGGGGGATATCCAGGTACGCAATCAATTTCGTAACGGAGAGATCCGCCCTGCTTCCCCTTCCCGTAAAGGACTATGTACAGAAAAACGGTCTTGAGATCATTGAGGTAATGGATGGCCTCGGGATAACGAGTGACGGGGCGGCATATCAATCTTTCCCCGTACAGACCCTCGATGCCACGAATGGTCTGGTTCTTGCAAATTCACTGCTGAGAACGCTCGGGTACGCTCCGGTGAAAGATGCCGAGATTACGGTCTTGATCGGAGAGGGCCTTTCCCTCTCTGTGCAGACGGAGCTTTTGCTGGACGTTGAGGGGACACGCATTATTATAACCTCGCGGCCGGTCTCCGGTCAGATCCTGAGTATCCTGAAGGAGCGGGGCGACAAGGTTGTCTTCGTATCCGAAGAGAAGGGCAACAGAGAGATCATTGAAGGTATCACTCGCTCCATCGGACTCCCCGTTGTATCGGACGACTTTCAATTTTCACTTTCCCGGCATACCGGGAAGGAACGTGGCGCTATATCCCTCCCCGCCTTGCGGATCAAGGGTGACGGGGAGTTATATTTGGTAGACTACGATGTCGACAGCGGCATCCGGGAACTTCTCCATGAGGAGTGGAAAGTGCAGCTGGTACAGTATTGAAGATAAAGGGAATTGCCTTGATGTCAGGCGGGCTCGACAGTATACTCGCCGTGAAAGTTATACAGGAACAGGGGATTGAGGTGGAGGGCGTTGCCTTTGAGACGCCTTTTTTTGGTGCCGACAGGGCGATAGAGGCGTCCCGTTTGATCGGCCTTCCACTGACCGTGGTGGACATTACGGAAGAACACCTCCTTATGCTCAGGGCGCCACGGTACGGGTACGGCAGGAATATGAACCCCTGTATCGACTGCCACATACTGATGCTCAAGAAGGCGGGGGAGATGATGGAGGCCCGCGGAGCCGACTGTATTCTGACAGGGGAGGTCCTCGGACAGCGTCCCATGTCCCAGGGGAAGCAATCCCTCCATGTGGTGGCGAAACGATCGGGGTATCAGCCATATATTATCCGGCCTCTGAGCGCCCGGCTTCTCCCGGAGACGATGCCGGAGGCGGAGGGGAAGGTCGACCGGTCCCGTCTGCTGGACATACAGGGGAGGGGGAGAAAACGCCAGATGGAGATGGCTGACCGATACCGGATAACCGGATATGCCACCCCGGCCGGCGGATGCCTCCTGACAGATCCGGGATTCTCAAAGAGACTGAAGGATCTCTTCGCACACGATACGGATATGGAGATCAGGGACTTCGAACTCCTCAAGGTGGGGAGGCACCTGCGCCTGAATGACAAAACAAAGATAATCGTGGGGCGAAAACAAAGAGAGAATGCTATCATCAAGGAGTTGTCCGGGGAGCATGATATCGTGATCAGAATGAGAGATCTCCCCGGTCCCACGGTCCTGGTCCCCTACGGATGCGGAGAGGAGGATCTGCTCCGCGCCGCCGGCATATGCGCCCTCTATGGTCACGCCCCCGGTGATGTGAAGACCATTGTGGAGTGGCGCAGGGGATGTGACGCCCAGTATATTGAGACAGTCCCCGCGGAAGAAGAGGGGGTGCGAGGACTGATACTCTGAGGAAGGGTTTTTCCGGGGGTATCCCTTTCCTGCGGTGTTTGCGAAGCCTGGACGATATCAGGGGCTTCAGAGTCCGTTGTCTTACTCGATACTCATCAAAAAGGTATGGAAAACTGTTAATAGAAGGTGTAGGTATTCCTATGAGGAATACGCTGCCTACACTACATTGGAGGGTTAGATGAAAATACAGTTCAATTACAAAAGGGGTCTTTTCCTGTCGGTGTTTCTGGCCGCTGCCCTGTCGATCGTATTGCTGGGCCACGGTGCCGCCCGCGCAGCGGACAGTGAAACCTACAAAAACCTGAAGCTGTTCAACGAAGTGCTCAATATGGTGGAGAAGAACTATGTTGAGAAAATTGACCCCAAAGTTGTTATCCATGGAGCCATACAGGGGATGATCAAGTCGCTGGATCCGCACAGTGTCTTCATGACTGCCGAGCAGTACAATGACCTTCAGGCGGACACGAAAGGGACCTTCAGTGGTCTGGGTATTGTCATAACCATGCAGGATGATGTCATTACCGTCGTGGCGCCGATAGAGGACAAACCGGCATTTATCGCCGGTGTCAAGGCGGGAGATAAGATAATCAAGATCGATGGTGAAACGACGAAGGACTTCACCATCATGGATGCGGTACACAAACTCCGGGGGGAGAAGGGGACAAAGGTAACCATAACCGTTGTTCGTGAGGGCGAAGCCGATCCGATACCCTTTGATATCGTACGGGATGTCATAGAGATAAAGAGTGTAAAATACAAAATATATCATGGAGATATCGGGTACATCAGGATATCGAATTTTCAGGAGACAACCGCCGACGAGCTGAATGAAGCCCTCGCGAAGATGGGTGCCGAGAATGCCCCCCTCAAGGGGCTTGTCCTGGACCTGAGAAATAATCCGGGGGGGCTTTTGACTCAATCGGTAGAGGTGTCCGATGTCTTTCTGAAATCGGGGGTAATCGTATCGTCGAAGGGGAGAACGAAGACCAGCAGAAGGGTAGCAGAGGCCAGGGATGACGGAAACGAACCCGAAGCTCCTATCGTTATCTTGATCAACGGTGGAACTGCCAGCGCCGCGGAGATTGTATCGGGAGCCCTTCATGACAACAAGAGGGCGCTGCTGCTGGGTACCCGGACCTTTGGTAAGGGGTCCGTCCAAACCATCGTTCCCCTGAAAGATGGTTCGGCGCTCAAACTGACCATTGCAAAGTACTACACCCCTGACGGGGAATCAATCCAGGCAAAGGGAATCGTCCCCGATATTATGGTTGAGTATGTGGAGCCCGCCCTTGAGGCCAAAGACAGGCCCAAACGGATCAGGGAAAAGGACCTGGAGGGACACATAGAGGGCGAAAAGGAAGAGGGGCTGGACGAAAAGATCTCCAGGGAAATGGCAGATCTCAAGAAGGACAATCAGCTGAGAAGCGCGATAGATCTGTTGAAAAGCTGGGATGTCTTCAAAAAGATGTAAGACCGCGGGAAATCCGAGGATGAAGCGCACCATATCGGGTGTCCGGATACTATCAGTGTGAAGAAGAGAAAACCACATTCAAAGAAACCGACGCGGGGGAAGGCGGTTTGTCCAGGGAAAAGATTTCTCGCGGGTTGGGTAGGGATCCTTGTCCTCATCGGTGTGGTTATCTCTGCGGGATATCTGCTGTACCATCGGGGAGGCGGTGAGACCGGGAAGACCCCTTACACGCATGAGAGGGGTCCGGCGGTGGGGGTGGCAGAATCCCTGGAAGCGGATGAGAGCGCAGGGCCGAAGGAAAGGCGCAAGCGAGCGGCGGTAGGGAACAGAGCAGCCTTTGTCATTGATGACATGGGATATGATATATCGGTCCTGGATGAGATCCTTGCGATAGATGCCCCCATAACGATCTCCATTCTTCCTCACCTTCCGTATTCGGTAGCGATTGCCAGCCAGGCACATAGAGCGGGGCGAGAGATGCTGCTCCACCTGCCGATGGAGCCGTATGACTATCCTGAAAGATGTCCGGGAAGTGGGGCACTCCTGGTGCAGATGGATGCCGGTGAGATACGGGAGCAACTGGAAAAAGACATACTGAATGTTCCCCATATATCGGGAGTCAACAATCATATGGGGTCGAGGTTCATGGAAGACGAGGGGAAGGTGACGGTTGTCCTCCGGGACATAAAGGGGAGGGGCCTCTTTTTCCTGGACAGTCTGACGACAAGGAACTCAAAGGGGCTCGCGGTAGCAAAAAGGATCGGTCTGCCACACGCCGGGAGGGACATATTCCTTGACAATGATTGTGATTTTGAAGAGGCAGTCAATATATTACACCGCATTGTTGAAAAGCGGGATACATGGAAAACCATGATCATTATCGGGCATCCGCATGAAAGTACCGTACGGGCAATCGGGGCGGCGGTGCCTGTTTTTCGGGATCATGGTATCCGTATTGTGCCCCTGTCCGATCTGATCGAATAGCGGCAGGGGTTCCAAAACCTTCACCCACGGTTCCCCTCCTGCGCGGGGATCGCTTTGGGGTGGGGAAGCCTTTCGGACGAAAAGGGATGGCTCCTCCTCCGGGTGAGAGGCAGATCGTGGTCCGTGCGAGGGCACTGAAGGGAAGACATGAAGAGCATATACACGGTGAAAGACATATTCCTTGTGATCATGCCCCTCTTTTTTGTGATGACATGTGCCCCTCTGCCGTATGAGGATCAGGCGAGGGTGGAAGGCCCCCTGTCGGAAGGGTACTATCACTACTCCCGGGGGGTGCTTTTCGCGATTGAGGGAGAGGTTGACGAGGCCATCGAGGAGTATGAGAATGCCCTGCGAGTTGATCCCGAATCCCCATATCTCATGACCGAACTTGCCGCACTCTACATACAGAGGCAAGAGATGGACAAGGCGCTCGGTCTGCTGGAGCGGTCTGTCACCCTTGCACCCGAATATGTCGATTCCCGTATCCTTCTCGGCAGTCTGTACGGTAACCTCAAGAGGTTCGAAGATGCCATCCATGAATATAAAAAGGTTATCGGTATAGACCCCGAAAAACGAGAGGCGTATCTCTTTCTCAACCTCTTTTACCGCGAGAACAAGGAATATGACAAGGCGGTCGACATCCTAGATGATCTCCTCAAGATGGACCCTTCCAGTCTGATGGGCAGTTATTACCTTGCCAAGACATATGCCGCGATGGACAGGCATGACGAGGCCGAGGTATGGTTCCAGAAAACCCTGGATATCAAACCGACGTTCAGACCGGCGCTGATGGATCTGGGGATCTTGTACCGGTCCCAGGACAAGAATGACGAGGCCGTGGCGATCTACGAGGATTTTCTCCGGTCCAATCCATCCGATGTTCAGATACGGTTTGAGCTGGGGAACACCCTTATGAAGTCAAAGAAATATGGTATGGCCTCCGAAGAATTTGAGAAGATACTGGAGTGGGATCCCTCTCTTACCGAAACGAGATTTTCGCTGGGGCTCGCCTACTTCCTGGGGGGAAAAGACTACGACAGGGCCATCGCGCAGTTCCTTGAAGTGCTTCGTGTCCGTCCCGATAATGACAGGGCCGTGTATTTTCTTGCCTCGACATACGAAAAGAAGGGCCAGTATGCGGATGCGCTCAAAGAACTTGCATCCATATCTGAAAAATCGAGCCTGTACGTCCCCGCCCGTGTCAGAATGGGATTTATCCTGAAGGTGACCGGAGATGCCGAAAAGGCGATCGGGCTCATCGGGCAGGAGATAGAAAAAGGCAAGAAAAACCTCGAATTCTACCGGTTTCTTGCCGCTCTTTACGAGGAGGAGGGGAGACTTGCCGACGCGGAGGATATTTTAAGGAGGGCCCTTTCCCTCTCGCCGCAGGATGTGGACCTCCATTACCGGTTGGGCATTGTGTACGGAAAGGGAAACAAGCATCGGGAGAGCATAGAAGCGATGGAGGCGCTGCTCGAGGTTGATCCCGATAATGCCGATGCGATCAACTTTATCGGGTACAGTTACGCGGAGAGGAACATACGACTTGCCGAGGCCGAAGAGCTGATCAAGAAGGCCCTTCGCCTGAAGCCCAATAACGGCTACATTATGGATAGCCTCGGCTGGGTTTACTTTCGGCAGAACAGGATGGACCTGGCGATCAGTTACCTGCAGAAGGCGGTTGATCTTCTCCCCGACGATCCGACCATTGCCGGCCACCTCGGCGATGCCTACAAGAAAGACGGTCAGATAGAAAAGGCCCTGGACGTATATCAAGAGGCGTTGCACCGTAACCCGGAAAACAATGACCTGAAGGAAAAGATACGGATTATACGGATACCCGGTGAGTAAAAGAGATATTATAGTGACGTGTCTTGTGCTCCTCGCTCTTTCCGGATGCGTCTCCGGGAAGGTCCCGGAGGTGACGAGGGGACCATTGCCCCGCCCCCAGGATGTCCTTGAGAAGATCGCCATCCCGGGCACCGGCGATACGCTGCGGGCCACCGCACGGGTCTCCCTCAGCTCCCCCGAGGGGGATTACTCTCGGAAGATGGCGCTTTTGGTGCGACAGCCCTCCAACCTTCGTGTCGAGACGATACCCCTCTTCGGTCCGGCGGATTTTTTTCTCTCTGCGAACAGAGAGGCTCTCAAGGTGTTTTTCCCGGGAGAGGGAAAATTTTATGTGGGTGCAGCGACACGGGAAAACCTTTCTCTGTTTTTCAAGGTATTTCTTTCCCCTGCCGATATGGTTCCCCTCCTTGCCGGCGGGTTGCCTCCGCACATACCGGATGGGCGCCTTTCAGGGCACATGGAGGAAGGGGCGTACCGTGTAGACATCAGGTCGGGAAGGAGGAGACGGTCACTGTGGGTGGATCCCGTGAGCCACATCTTGACAAAGATTGAGGAGGCCGATGATCACAGGACCCTCTGGAGGGCTGCATTCGCAGACCATACTGTGGTGGACGGGACACCCTATCCGAGAAAGATACATGTCGAGGTGAAAGAACCGGAGAGGGTGGAGATGGATATTCGGTATCTCGATCTGGACACATCATTTGCCGCAGATGTGGCGGTCTTCGATCTCCAGATACCTTCCGGTATCACGCCAATACCCATAGGCCGGTAATGCATGTGAGTTTCCCGGAGAGGCATGCGTGTACCGGTTGGCGTATATAATACGCCAACCGGTACACTGCTTACTTGATATCGATCAGTTTCTTTCTGGCCACGCTTGCAGGGGTCGTGTTTGGATAATCTTTAATAACTCCCTGCAGCAGAAACTTGGCGCTGGATGTGTCGCCCAGTTTCAGGAAAGAGAGCGCCTGCTTTAAGAGGGCATTGGGAACCTTGTTCCCCTTGGGATAGTTCTGAATCACCGCTTCGTATTCTATGATCGCCTCTTCGTATCTCCCTTGGAAGTACTCGCATTCCCCAATCCAGAATTGCGCGTTATCGGAATATTCCGAGTCTGGAAAGGTCTTCAGGAACTTTCGAAATTCCTCCTTCGCAGCGTCATACCGTCCACTCTTGAACATACTGTAGGCGTTGGCGTATGCCTCTTCCCTGCCCGAAGGCTCTTTCTTTTCGGTGGACTCTGCTGCGCTCCTCTCCGTGCTCCCTTCGTCTTCAGTCTTGCCGATACCCAGATAATTTTCAAGGTACGTCAGTTTGGTAAGGATATCGTTCAGGCTGCCCTGCGGATCTCCGGTCTTTGATTCAAGGGCCGATATCTTTACCTCCAGTCTTTCGGTGGCGCCCCTCAGCTTCTGTACGCTGTCCCTCAAAGCTACGAGATCCGCTCCGGCATTCGCCTGAATCTTCCTGCTGGATCGGAGGGACTCACTGTTTTCTCCGAGACGTTTCTCGAGGGCCGTGATCTTTGCCCCAAGACGCACCTCAACCCGCTGAAGCTCTTCTTGCATTGCGCATCCCGTGCATACGAATGCCACAGACAAGAAAAGGATCACAAGATTCTTCAAGAGAAAACCCCCGTACCGTTATTATTTCTTGGGGACTATGAGAAAATGATCTCTCCTGTTTTTCGACCATGCCGCTTCATTATTTGCGGGATCCAGCGGCCGTTCCTCACCATAACTGATGGTGGTTATTCTCTCCGCGGCGATGCCTAAACTGGCGAGATAGTCCTTCGCGGCTTGGGCGCGCCTCTCTCCCAGGGCCAGGTTATACTCCAGCGTTCCCCTGTTGTCACAGTGCCCCTCGATGGTTACCACCCAGGCGCTCTGTTTCGTCAGCCAGTCCGCAATCCCGCCCAGCGTGTTTCTGGCCTCGGCATTGAGGTCATAGCGGTCAAAGGCAAACTGTATATCCGCGAACGCGTCGGCTTCAGCCTGCAGCTTTGCCTGGGCTGCCTTTTTCGCGGCCATTGCCTTCTTCAGGGCGACGAACTCCTTCTTGGACTTGGCGGTCTCCGCGGCCAGGATGTCGTTCATGCTCGCACCGCTTTGAATTCTCTCACTCTTGACTGCCTGGTCTGTGGCACACCCTGAAACGAAAAGCAGTGAAAGGCTGAATACGAACACCACCAATCCTACAATAATAGAATTTCTCTTCATTTGACCCCTCCTTTACTGTTTTGCTGCTTTTGCGGCGGCAGCTTTCTTGGCGGCGGCCGCTTTTCTCATGGCGGCGATTTCAGCCTTGGACTTTGCAGTTTCCGTTGCCAGGATGTCGTTCATGCTTGCAGTGGCTGGAATCTTGGCCGCTTTTGCCTCTTCTGCGGCTTTTGCAGCAGCAGCAGCTTTCCTGGCTGCTGCCGCTTTTCTCATGGCGGCGATTTCAGCCTTGGACTTTGCAGTTTCTCCCGCCAGGATGTCGTTCATGCTCGCATTGGGGGGAATCTTAGCCACTTTTTCCGTGGCACACCCTGAAACGAAAATCAGCGAGAGACAGCATATACATACCAAAACGCTTACAACAATAGAATTCTTTTTCATTTTTCCTCCTCCAAGAGATTTAGTATCTATCCGCTCGGGAGTCCCTGGTTGCCGGAGATGCAGACACTCTGATAACAAGAATCCCTCCCCCCAAGGCATCCCTGATGGATACGACCAACAAGCCTCATTTCTTAAAACACAAAACAGTTGTAAATTCAATATAAATTTAGATGACGGGACCACGAGGGGCTATTGAACGATTTCACCCCTTTTATGGCGGGTAATACCCGTAGATTCAGCCCGTTAGCGTTTATAACACACACCCTCTCCCGGTCGTTTCTCTTCGAAGAAAAGACCAGATACCGTCCATCCGGTGACCAGGAGGGGGCTTCCCCCCCCCCTGGCCCGAAGGTAAGTTGCATAAGATTGTCTCCATCCTCACCGATAGAGAATATCTGGAAGGAGCCGTTTGATGATCCTTCATACGCTATCCTGGTCCCATCCGGCGACCAGGAAGGGGATGAGTTATAGGATCCTTCGAAGGTCAGCCTCCTCACATTTTTCCCCTCCGAATCCATAACAAAGATCTGGGGAGATCCGGAACGATTCGATACGAAGGCGATCTTTTTTCCGTCGGTCGACCATACCGGAGAGACATCGATGGCCCGGTCATCCGTCAGGCGTTGAATCTTCCCGCTGTCAAGGTGCTTGATGTAGATATCCTCATTGCCATCCTTGCTGAGGACCATGAGGAGTTTGGTGCCGTCAAGGGACCAGGAGGCGGGCAGATTCAGCCCCCTGAAGGAGGATATCTTGCGCGTTCTTCCGCTGGACAGGTCTTTGATATAGCAGTCGGGATTTCCGTCCCTGTATGAGGTAAAGGCTATTTTTGATCCGTCCGGTGACCACTGGGGACAGAGGGTAAGGGAATGATAGGCGGTTACCCTGACAGGGGCGGAACCGTCGAAGTTTATCGTATATATCTCGGAATTGTCCCCCTCTTTCCCGACGAAGGCTATCTTTGTGTCAAAGACACCACCCCTCCCGGTCAGTGCGAGGAGTATCTCGTCCGCGAACTTGAGGGCCATGACCTCCTTCTCCTCGGGCCTCCCCCAGTATTTCTTGCCGGCAAGACGTTTTCCCTCTATCGTATCGAACAGGCGAAACTCAACGACAAGGTTTTTGCCGTCATAACTGAATCCCCCCTTTATGAGGAAATCAGAACCGATACTCGACCAGTTGGAGAAGTCGATCTCACGGATGGTTATGCCGGCGCTGTCCGGGTCTTCGAGGAAAGCATCCGGGCTGATTATCTTGAAGAATCCGGTAATCTTCAGTATGCGGGACAGCTGATCCGTAAACCATGCGGAGAGGTCCTCTTCCGGTTCTGTGTGCCCCAGATTCTTGAATTCCGGTATTGCCACCGGGAACTTCTGGAAGGCGGGGGAGTTTATGTCTATGTACACCTTGGCGCAGGCCGCGGAGCTGTACAAGAAAACCGCTGAGAAAATAAGGAGGCCTAGTATCTTACGCATTATCTTTCCTGTAATACCCACGGAGCCCCCAGTCTCTGGAATTCCTCTGAGCTTGAAATCGAAGCGGACCTGAAGGGACCCTTGCGATGTCTATACGTTAATAATCGTTTCAAGTCCACTATGACACTTTGTGTCGCGATCATCCTGTCTTTCGCGGCCCGGCTGAAGTGACAGCTCCTCCGTCTTTGGGACCCTACAGTTCCGATGAGCGGAACCGTATCCCCAGATCGATATATTTTTTATTCAATCCCTCGGGAAGGACGGGGAACTTCCCCACTTTCTTGATCGCCTTCATGGCGGATTCATCAAAATATCTGTTGCCGGATTGCTTCTCGAAGGTCAGGTCTACCACGGTGCCGTTTTTCAGGATCTTTGCCCCTATGACGGTTTCAAGATTGGTATTGTTCAGGATCCCTTCCGGCAGGGCCCATTTCTCCTTTATCATGGACCAGACGACGGAGTAATACACCCTCATCTGCATATTCGGCTCGGGGTGGCCGTGGGCCGCCACCGGCTGGGAACCCTTTGCGGCGGTGGCCGGGGGGGCAGCGGTAGCGGCAACCTTTTTCTTGATACCCTCTATCGCCGTATCGACGGATCCGGTCTCTTTCCTGTGGGTTTTTGCCTCCCTGACAGGGATGCGCAGATCCTCTCCGACCTCTTTTTTCATGACCATTGAGTGATTCTTGCGATTCATGCCGACTACTTCCCTCGAGATCTCCTCGGAAGATCTGACCTCCACGGAGCTTGAGGGGAGACTTACCAGATCAACCACATAGGTCGGCCCGAAGGTCCACCGGGGTTCCGGCAGAGACGGGGAAAAGAATATGATTGAAAGGATGAGGGCATGGAGGAGAAACGAGAGTACGACCATATTGTTCAGGCCCGCGGCATCATCATGATTTTTCTCCAGCGCCTCCGTAAAAAAAGTCATGCCTATTCCTTCGGAGATTCCGTAATCATTCCAAGCTTATCAACGCCGGCCTTGCGCACTTCAGACATAACACGAACCACGAATCCGTAAGGGATCTCTTTGTCTGCACGCATGAATATTTCTCTGTCGATTCGAGAGGCGAAGATGCCCTCCAGTTTGGTCTTCAGATCTGCTATGGATGTCTGATACTTATTTATGAAGATCTCTTCTTTGCTGTTTATCGTCAATATGAGCTTTTCCTCGCCGACATCCACCGTCTTGGCCTTTACCCGGGGAAGGTTGACATCGATCCCCATCTGCAGCATGGGGGCGGTGACCATGAAGATGATCAGCAGGACCAGCACCACGTCGACGAGCGGGGTCACATTGATATCCGATATAGGCCGCGCGGCGGCATTCCTTCGGTTCCGTGAATATCTCATTTGCGGATACTCTTTGTGTAATGCCTCTCTACGATGTTGAGAAATTCCGACGAGAAACTGTCCGCCTCCACCGTGATGGTCCGTATCCTGTTGGTGTAGTAGTTATAGAAGATGACCGCGGGTATGGCCGCTGCCAGGCCCGCTGCGGTGGCGATCAGGGCCTCCGATATTCCCGGGGCGACTACCGCCAGCGTGGCGGAACCCTTTATCCCGATCCCCTTGAATGCGTTCATGATACCCCATACGGTTCCGAAGAGTCCGATAAAGGGGCACGCGCTCCCCGTCGTGGCAAGAAATCCCAGTGAACTTTCCAGTTTTGTCGTTTCCGAATCACACGCCCTGTTCAGCGCCCGTTCGATATTGTCCAGCCCCTTTATCTCCAGTGACCATGATGCTTCGGGGTCCACGTCCGGAAGGGTCTCTTTCCTGATCCCGGCAATCTTGACCAGTTCGGTGTAGCCCGCCCTGAAGATCTTGGCAATTTGAGAATATCTGAATTTCTTCGATTCGGGGAAGACCTCCGAAAGCTTATTGATCTTCATGTATCTATCGAGAAACATGTCGTTTTCTTTCTTGGATTTTTTAATCAGCCGGTACTTTGTCAGGATAATAGCCCACGAGACCACGGAAAAGAAGAGGAGGAGCAGGAGCACGAATTGAACCATGGGTCCCGAATCCAGTATCATGTCGAGGACGTTCCCATGAAAATGTCTTCCGATATCTGCCGACGTTACTGCCAGAGCTTCATCCACTTTTATTCTCCTCAGGGTGTTTTCGGTACGGTCGAAAGACCTGACAACCAGGTTCTTTACCGGTCGATGTAGGGGACTTTTGTAGTTTAAATCCCAGTCATTGTCAATACATCTTTTTGGGTTTCAGGGAGCCGGCACTCTGTCCGGAATTGCCCCCCCGGGACTCGGGAGAGGCAGGCCGGCCAAAGATTTGGGCGATATGTCCCGTGAGCGGTATGCACGGATGGTCGCCGGCGATACATGCGAGCAGCGCCCTTTTTTATAATCCGTACAACGATACCTGTCGGGCGGTTATTTTTGGCCTTCCGAAAAAGAGACTTCTATGGTAGTAGATACAAGCTGTTCCCTCTGCGTACCAAAAATTCTGTCTGGAGAGTGTCTCGTGAGAAAAAGGTCGATACTGTTTTTCGTGTCACTGTCTCTGCTCCTGTGCGGTGACCTTTCCCTTGCCTCTGTACCGGATATGCCGAAGCGGGTGGACATAGAGGCGGAAACCCTCTCATATGACAGTGATTCCAAGACGTATCAGGCAAGCGGCAACGTTGTCATCTCTTTTGAGGGTGGGTTCATCAAGGCCGATAACGTCATCCTGGATCGGCTGAAGGATGAGGCAAAAGCCGAGGGGCACGTATTCATAAAGAGCGGCGAGGACCTCCTTGAGGGGGACCGGGCACAGTTCAGTATTGCCAACGAAACGGGCATCGTATCCAACGGGAAGATGTTTTTTGACAAGAACCACCTCTACCTGTGGGGGGAGACCATCGAAAAGAGGGGCGACGCGACCTATTTCCTGAAGGAAGGGCGGGCAACGACCTGTGACGGTGAAAATCCCGCCTGGACCTTTACCGGCAGCGAGGTAGAGGTTACCATTGACGGATATGGGGCCGTCAAGGACGGGACCTTCCAGGTGAAGGGTGTCCCCATTCTCTACCTCCCCTATATGATATTCCCCGCCAAAACCACCCGGCAGACGGGCCTGCTCTTTCCCCGTATCGCCTACTCGAGCGACAAACTGGGATTGGATGTCGGTATCCCCTTTTACTGGGCCATCTCGGAGAACGCCGATGCGACCTTTTACCAGCGCTATATGGACAAGAGAGGGTTCCAGGAGGGGATGGAGTTCCGGTATGTTGCCAGTGAGGACTCATACGGCACGTTCTATGGCGATTACCTCAGTGACGGCATGAAGGCATCGGGGGTCGAAGAAAACGCCTTTCTACAGAGGGACTGGAACGGTAGCCATAACCGGTGGTCGTATTACCTGGACCACGAGACGACGTTCAGCAAGGGCTTTTACCTGAAGACTGATATCAGGCGGGTATCCGACCGGTGGTACTTCAGGGATTTCGATTCGTACAACTATTATATGGAGCACTACTCGGCCAATTATTATACAGAAGAATATAAAGAGGGGGAAATCCCTGCCTTCAGGGGTGTTCCATTCAGGGCCGACAAATCCCTGACTTCGTTGATCTCAACGGCCCGTCTCGTCAAGGAGTGGGGCATGTTTAATGCGACCGCCCTTGTGGAGTATACGGATAACTTTCAGAGCTACTCCAATGACGAGACACTGCAGAAGTACCCGGAAGTCAGCTTTATCGGTCTTCAGCAGCCTATTTTTGATTCCCCCGTCGATTTTGAGTTAACGTCGTCGTACGGTCATTACTACCGGACCACGGGATACCGGGGGGATGCCTTCGATGTCTACCCGGTCTTTTCGTTGCCCCTGACCTTTGGTGAATACCTGGAGTTCACCCCGTCTCTGGGGCTGAGAGGGACCACCTGGACGAGCTCATACGACGGTCCTGCCGCGGGGAATGATGACAAAGACGGCAGCCGCGAACTGTACACAACCGGAGCGCTCCTCTCCACCGAGATACACCGGATCTTTGATGTGGGGGGAAAGGTCATAGACAAGATACGGCACGGGATCCGGCCGGAGGTGGAATACTCGTATATCCCGAATGTGTACCAGGATGATAGACCGGACTTCCTGGATGAGGTTGCCGAGACGAATAAAGTGACCTACTCGCTCATCAACACACTGATCGCCCGGCTGAATTACGGAGAGGAGGGATCTATCTATCGGGAGCTTTTCAGGCTGAAGCTGAGCCAGGATTACGATATCCAGGAGGCGAGGAGGAATACCACCGGCTCTTCACAGCCCAGGAGACCGTTCGGCAATATCCTCACTGAACTCGACATTTACCCTTCCCCGTACGTTTCCTTCGATTCCGACGCACAGTTCGACGTCAACGCAGGCGAATGGGAACGGATAAATTCCTCCGTCAGATTATGGAGCCCCCGCGGTGATTCCCTGACGACCGAGTACCGGTACACGCAGGACTCGGTGGAGGAGATCAACCTCTCTCTCAAGGCGAAGGTGACCGATGCCCTCGATGTGATGTATGTCCTCCGGAAGGATGAACTCGACAGGAAAACCCTTGAGACCACGTACGCGCTCGATTACCATAAACAATGCTGGAGCGTTGAGATTAGTTATTCTCACGCCCCTGACGACACGAGCTATATGTTCATCTTTTCCCTCTATGGCCTTGGAAAGGTGGGCAGAATATCGGGGCCCGTACCCGGTCGGTAGGCCGAAAAGTTTTTTGGATTTTTCCTTGACAAATGTTCCGTAATTACATATCCTCGCCCTCTTTGATTTCTGGGTCACAGGTGAATTTTTATGAAGACATATAGTGCCAAAAAAGAGGACGTCGCGAGAGACTGGTACCTTGTCGACGCGGAGGGGAAGGTGCTGGGAAGGCTTGCCGCCGAGATCGCACGGCGCCTGAGAGGAAAGCACAAACCCGTCTATACCCCGCACGTTGATACCGGGGATTTTATCGTTGTGGTCAACGCGGAGAAGATCTCCCTTACGGGTAAGAAGCTTACCGACAAGATCTACTATCATCACACCGGGTATCCCGGAGGGCTGAAATCGGCGACGGCGGGCAGGGTGCTGGCCGAAAAGCCTGAAGAGCTCTTGCGCAGTGCCGTCAGGGGGATGCTTCCGAAAAACAGTCTGGGAAGGCAGATGCTGAAGAAGCTGAAGGTATACAAGGGCGACAAGCACCCGCACAAGGCCCAGATGGCCAAGGTGCTGGAAGTGTAGGCGAGGAGAGAAACGATATGGCAGTGAAGAGTTATTATGCGACGGGGAAGAGAAAGACATCGATAGCACGAGTGTGGATGAAAGAGGGGAGCGGTGTTTTTGTTGTCAATAAGAGAAATTTTGACGAGTACTTCCCCCTTGATATATTGAAGAGAATGATTCAGCAGCCTCTCGACCTGACCGATAAGAAAGGCAAGTTTGATTTCTATATCAATGTCAACGGAGGGGGGATTTCCGGTCAGGCAGGTGCCATCAGGCACGGAATATCCAAGGCCCTCGTGGGGTATGATGAGGAACTGAAATCCGTCCTTAAAAAGGCCGGTTTTCTGACGAGAGATGCCCGCGTGAAGGAGCGGAAAAAATACGGCCAGCCCGGCGCCAGGAAGAGATTCCAGTATTCCAAGAGATAAGATCAGCAAGACTCAGAGGGGGCCGAGACGGCCCCCTTTTTTATTGGGAGGGGAATTATGTTGAAGGTCGGGATCTATGGGGCGAGCGGGTACACCGGTCAGGAACTCCTGCGGCTGTTGATCGGTCACCCCGACACGGATGTTGTCGCCATCACATCGAGAAAATTCAGGGACACCCCGGTCTCGGAGGTCTATCCTGCATTTGCCGGAACGACGGATCTGCGATTCGTGGACTCGTCACCCCAGCAGCTTGTATCCTCCTGCGACGTCGTATTCCTTGCCCTTCCCCACGGGAAGGCCATGCCGGTGGTGCCGGCCTTTGTCGCGGCTGGCGTCAAGGTTGTCGATCTCAGCGCCGATTTCCGCCTGAGGGATGTATCGGTATACGAGGCATGGTATGTGAAGCATACCGCTCCCGATCTGCTCAAGAACGCGGTCTACGGACTTCCCGAGCTGTATCGGGATGAAGTAAAGGAGGCGGATCTTGTTGCCAACCCCGGCTGTTACCCCACGAGCATCATCCTGGGGCTCGCCCCCCTGCTCGAAGATGGGTGCATCGATCTTTCATCGATTATAGCGGATTCAAAATCGGGCGTAAGCGGCGCAGGACGTGATCTGCAGCTCGGATCGCTCTTCTGCGAGGCGAATGAGGGTTTCAAGGCATACAAGGTCGGGTCGCATCGCCACACACCGGAGATAGAACAGGAACTGGGACGTATCGCGAAGAAGGATCTTGCGATCTCCTTTACCCCCCACCTCGTGCCGGTCAACCGGGGAATCCTGAGTACGATCTATGCGAATCTTAATAAGAAGGTGTCCGGGACCGAGATTGCCGATATCTATCGGAAGTTCTACGCCGGAGAGAAATTTGTCCGGGTATGTCCGGCGGGGAGCCTCCCGAACATCTCCTCGGTGAGGGGCTCCAACTTCTGCGATATCGGATGTATCGTCGACGGACGGACCGGGCGGGTGGTCATCGTTTCCGCGATAGACAACCTGGTAAAGGGCGCATCGGGTCAGGCGGTCCAGAACATGAATCTCATGTGCGGACTGCCGGAGGATGCCGGTCTGGATCGGATCTCGGTCTTCCCGTAAGAGACCTGTACGACAGAAGCGGCAGTGACCGTGCTGCCTGACGGATTGGAACGGAACAATGAGCTTGAAACTGTACAACACACTGACACGAAAAAGGGAAGAATTCATTCCCATAGAAGAGGGGAAGATCGGGATCTACGTCTGCGGGATTACCGCGTACGACGTGTGCCATATCGGCCATGCCCGGTCGGCGGTGGTCTTCGATGTCATCTACCGGTACCTGAAATACAAGGGCTATGACGTCACCTATGTCAAGAACTTTACGGATGTCGACGACAAGATCATCGGGAAGGCGATCGAAGAGGGCACGGAGATAGCCGATATATCCGAACGGTATATCAAGGAACACAACGAGGACATGGACCGCCTCGGGGTGGTCCGGCCGACGGTGGCCCCCAAGGCGACCGAGAACATAAAGGGGATGATCCGGCTGATCGACACCCTGATGGACAAGGGACTCGCCTACGTGGTCGACGGCGATGTCTACTATTCGGTGGAGGGGTTCGACGGATACGGCAAGCTGTCGGGAAGAGGCCTGGACGACATGATGGCCGGCGCCCGGATCGACATAGACGAGAAGAAAAAAAATCCTTTCGATTTCGTCCTCTGGAAGGCCGCCAAGGAGGGGGAGCCCTGGTGGAACAGCCCCTGGGGGAAAGGCAGGCCGGGGTGGCATATCGAGTGCTCCGTCATGAGCCAGCGGTTTCTGGGGGACACCTTCGATATCCATGGCGGCGGCGAAGACCTGATCTTTCCGCACCACGAAAACGAGATCGCCCAGTCGGAAGGGGCCACGGGAAAACCCTTCGCGAACTACTGGATACACAACGGCTTCATAAAAATCGACAGCGAGAAGATGTCCAAGTCCCTCGGGAACACCCTGACCATCAAAGAGGTGCTGAATGCCTATCACCCGGAAGTAGTGCGGTTTTTCATCCTTCAGCGACACTACAAGAGCTATATCGATTTCTCCGATGCCGCCATGGCGGAGGCGCGGTCGGGTATGGACAGAGTATACACCACACTGAAGGCCATCAAGGATGCGATCGGCGAAGGGACGGACCTCTCCGATCTTTCCGAAAAGAACCTTTCCAAGGAAGATGAGGTGGTGTTCCAGAAAGCGGGGGCGCTCCCCGGCAGGTTCACAGAGGCGATGGACGACGATTTCAACACCCCCATGGCGCTGGGATACCTCTTCGACACCGTCCGTCTGATCAATGGATACCTCCCGGCGAAAGACTCACAGCCCGCCAGGGAGACGCTTTTTGTCCTCAGCGAGGCACGGGAACGGATCAGAGAGGTGGGGAAGGTGCTGGGGCTGTTCCTGGAGGACCCAGCCGACTACTTCGGAAAGGACCGTGATCGCGAGGTCAGAAAGTCCGGTGTCGACGTCGAAGAGGTAGAGCGGCTGATCGCCGAGAGGAGAGAGGCGCGGGAGGCAAAGGACTGGGCCCGTGCCGATGAGATCAGAGATCTGCTGGCCGGCAAGGGGATTGTCCTCGAGGATACCCCCGCCGCCACCACCTGGAAGATAGGGTAGCCGCCGCCCGGAAACTATTCTATAGTGATATCAACGATCTCGAATTCTCTGACGCCCCCCGGCGTGTTGACCCTGACCTCGTCACCCCGCTCTTTTCTGATGAGCGCCTTGCCGATGGGGGACGTGACGGATATCTGGTTCCGGCTCATGTCCGACTCGAAAGGGCCCACGAGCTGATACCGGGTCACCTCTCCGGTGTTGGTATCCTCTATCGTGACGGTCGACCCGAAGACGACCATTTCATCGGTCAGATCCTTCAGTTCGACGATGGTTGAACTCGCCAGGTTGTTCTCTATCTCCTGAACTTTCCCCTGGATAAAGGCCTGTCTCTCTTTGGCCGCGGCATATTCGGCGTTTTCCGAGATATCGCCGTGTTCCCTGGCTACTTCGATATCCCGTATGTTTGCCGGTACTTCGACCCTCTTCAGACGGTCCAGTTCTTCCTTCAGTCGTTCAAATCCTGCGCGAGTTATGGGAAACTTGTCCATGGCATTTTCTCCGAGTGACAGCTGCTGTGATTGACCGCCATAAAAATAATAATGCACAGAGTTGAACCACGCTCAACTCCATGCATTGAATCTTCCCTATATATCATCTCCTGTGCTTTTTCAACCTATTGTGTCCCCCCTTTTCCCTGTTTTTTGCCGATTGCTATTTCGTCCTCCCCGTATTACACTTTTACGTATCAGACTCAGGGCGGTCGGAGCCATGGGGAAGAACAGAAAGGTCAGCTATCCCGTTCCCATCCGCGAGTGGTCGGAGGACGACCGCCCCCGCGAAAAACTGCTCAAACACGGCGAGCACGCCCTCAGCAACGCCGAGCTCCTCGCCATCCTGATCAGGACCGGCACGCCCGGCAGGAGCGCCGTCGATATCGGGAGGGAAGTGCTCCACCGCTTCAAGTCGTTGCGCGCGATGAGCGGCGCCGACATCTCAGAATTCAAAAAGATCTCCGGCCTCAAGGGGGCGAAGATCGCGCAGATCAAGGCGGCCATGGAGCTGGGCAGGCGGATGCTCAGCGAGAAGAAACGGACCTCGGTCCCGATCCGGCACTCCTCCGACGTTGCCGATCTCCTGATGCCGCTGATGCGGGACCTGAAAAAGGAGCGGTTCGTTCTGCTCCTCCTCGACGGGAAGAACGCCGTCGCAGACATGATCGATATCGACTACGGGACCGTCGACCGGGCGAACCCCTACATCCGCGACATCATCCAGACGGCCGTCCGGAACAACGCCCCGTCGGTCATCGTCGCCCACAATCATCCCTCCGGCGCCACGGCCCCGAGCGAAAACGACAAGGCTTTCACCCGGAGCCTGATGATGGCCGCGAAGGCGACGGGGATCAACTTCTTCGACCACATCATCATCGGGAACGACGACTACTTCAGCTTTGCGGATAAGGGATTCATCGGGGAATACGAGACCCGCGCGATCCGGGAGCTGTAAGTACCTGAGATTCTCAGCATGATATTTCTTGACAGGATACCGTAACGGAGTTAAAGGGTTGACATGCTTCATTGAAATTGACGGTATGGAACGCGCCTGTGAGCAGCTGTAACCTGGAGGGGATTATGGCCTGATCATC